>OGFJ01001545.1_pt1 | contig 14726 bp, 10 predicted proteins | sample 1570861 | NCBI WGS metagenome assembly OGFJ01 (sample SAMEA2582060, study PRJEB24529) | metagenome | biome: Human gut stool | place: China | collected 2011
CAATGGTTTTCCGGCATGCCTGGGGCCTGTACCGTAAGACCTGACTGGTAGCCCTGCACTGAGGAATTGCGAACGGCAGGGACAAACAACTTTGCAATGCTCAGCAGTTGTTTTGCATTGAGTTCCAAACCCAGAATTTTGACTGTGCCGAGCTCTACTGCGCCTCCGGTTTTCATCTGTCCGGCAAAGCCGCCCGCACTATGCATAGCACTGACCTGCTTGGCATCGTAAGCCATACAGTTTGTTAATGTGCCGCTGTTCATGCAGCCCACATAGCCGCCTGCATCGCCGCCGTAGAGCATGTTGTCAAACTCACTGCGTCCGGCAACGACATTGTAGCCGTAGATATAATCGGCAAGTTTTGCATCCAGCTCGGCTTGCGAATCTACTTTTCCGGTTTGCGCCAATTCGTATCCGTAGCCGCCGTGTACGCCGACATACTCGACCCAGCTGTTCCATGTTTGCACGTCCAGCCCCGCCAAAGGACCATACACGGCTGTGTTGGTCTGTACCGGGTAAATGACACCCAATGCGCCGAGAATGTTATTGACTTTTATCAGACCGCCCAGCACCTTTAAGCCGCCGACTTTTGCGGTGTCTGCGGGTTCCATAAGACCTGTATAACCGCCCGCGTACTCATGACCGTAGACCGAACGGATACGTTCGGCTTTGCAAAGGCTCATAGGACCGTTGTAGGCTTTGCTGGTGCCATCCTCGGCAAACCAGAGAGATGTATCAAAACCGTGGATGGTGCCGCCCATATTGTGACCCACATAGCCACCGGCCATGCCGCGCTGCACAGTGGTATCCGATGCAGCATTAGCGCGTACTGCGCCGCCGCATGGCACACAGTTGGTAGAACTGTTGCGGATGGACGGGACGAAACTTTGCAAGACAGAGGCAAGCACTTCATCAACATTGACCAGCCCATCCAGAATACTGGCGTTGTCCAAAAGCTTGGCAACATCGCCGGGCTGCATTTCACCCACATAACCGCCTGCGGCAATCTCACCGATAATGTACGAGAAGTTGACCGCTTGGCTGTCCTGAATGTGACCGCCGTACATTCCACCAGCGTAACCGCCAGCCATACCGACCTTGCCTTTGTCCAAATCACCGGTTGCCAGAATGGCATATCCACCGGGTCCGCCAGTGACATCAGAGTGCTCAATGGTCGTCACGACCACAGAGAGGGCCTCCAAAAGTCCGTTAAGTTTAATACTTTCGCCCAGAATATTCAGACCGCCGCCTACAGAGGCTGCACTGCCGATGTCCATATCACCTACATAGCCGCCTGCATAGCGACTACCTGTGACTGCGTAGGCGCTTTCATTGTTGAAGTAGGTAGGCGCGGATGTATCTTCCAGATTATCCGGAGCCGTGACGATGGTGTGTTTCAGCTTGGTGACGTCGGAATACGAAATCTGTGCGCCACTGGCATAGCCTACGAAGCCGCCTGCGCTGCCCACGGTAGTGTCCTCTGTCAGCTTCTTTGCCGTAACGGTAAAGCCGTCATCGGATTTCACGCCTGCATACTGGATGTACGGCACATAGGCGTTTATCACGCTGAGAAGGTCACTCAGGTTGATATTCACACCTGTTAAACCGCCCAGTATGGAGATGCCCTTAGAGGCATCTGCCAAGGCACCGGAGTAAGCACGTCCGGCAAAACCGCCTGCGTAAGATTGACCGTTTACGGAGCCGATATTGTAGACGGCGTAGTATTTTCCTTCCCCAAGGGCTTGGTTATTCACCGTTCCGCTCTGGAAGTCGGCTGTAAAGCCGCCCGCGACATCACCAGTAACGCTGCCGTTGGTCACATAAGAAACCGTGCAGTTTTTGTAGCTGGGAATCAGGTAGGAAATGGCTGTAACAAGTCCGTTAGTTTCAATCAGGCTTTTGACCAGTGTTTTATCCTCGCCCACCTCAGCCCGACCGCCTGTTTTGGAGATTTCCACAAAGCCTGCCGCATAGCCGCCGTCATTAGCTGCCGTTACGGATTTCAGGTTGGTGACATGCGCGTTTTCCACCTTGGTGCTGTTGCTGCGAGCAATAAAGCCTGCTGCGGTATAATCGAGCACAGAGTTTTCATCCCGCACTCCAGTTGCGTTGACAGTAAAGCCGTCTTTGATTCCGTTCACACTGGAGTTTGTGATGTTGACTTGCACATACTGACCTATGGCGAGAAGCTTATTAAGCTTTAAGATGTAGTTCAAGCCAAGCAGGTTGACGGTCAAACCGCCGTCAGTTCCAACCAGTTCGCCGGGGCCGGACAAGCCAATAAAGCCGCCAGCATAGTTTTTGCCTTCGACAGATTTTAGATTATTAACGGAAACATTGTTGATGGTGCCTCCAATAGCATCACCAAGTCCGCCGCCGACACGCTCCCAGCCATCCACAGTAAATCCACTGTCGTTGCCGGTCACTGTAACACCGTCCACGGTAAAGCCAAGATAAGAAGCAATGCCCGCTGTATTATTCAGTAAGCCGCCAACGCTGGCCGTTCCAAGAGAACCCGCAATGCCACCGGTATAATCGTGACCCGAAACGCTTTGCAAACCGGACACTGTCGTGTTTCGTTGCTCAACAGTCGCTGGGTAATATACTCCGTTTCTCCAGTACGATACCTTGCTCAGATAATCGGCACTCGATGGAGCAATGTATGCACCGTCGCCCCGTCCGGTTATGCCGCCTGCGTAGTTGGTGCCAATGACTGTCAGTGGTGCGTTGATGGTGCATCCCAAAATGTAAGACGGATTCACGCCAGCAAGGGAAAGTAGTGAGGTTGCTGAATTCTTATCGCTGCTGAGCAGTTTTACAACTAGGTCTACAAGACCGCCAAGTAAATTGTCTTTGGTGTCAGATTTACCTAGATTCGCCGCCCAGCCAAGAGTTGCAATGCCTGCAAAACCGCCAACATTACTGCCCGTTGCGTGAACTGTGAGAGGTTCTGTAGTCGTCAGCGTGCAGTTAACTGCCGATGTATTGGCAAACGCACCTGCGAAACCACCAACATAGTTTTCACCTTTGACGCTTATAGTCGCATTCTCCAACGTGCAGTTAAGGAGCAAGCTTTCTGTGTTCATTTTCGGCAGCTTCGTCTGAATGTCCAGAGCGCCGGAAAGAGTGCCCTCGATTACACCGTCGCGGGCAATACCTGCGAAGCCGCCCACATAATTCGCGCCATTGACAGTATAGCTACTACCTGTGATGGAACAGCTTTCAAAGATAGAGCCAACCTGTTGTCCAACAAATCCGCCTGCGTAGCCCTTATCGCTTGCAGTTGTCAGGCTCAAATTGTTTATACTGCAATCGACAAATTTAGCATTGATGTACCCGGTAGGAATCAATTTTTCTAGGGGAAGCGCATTGCCTAGCAAAATGGTAATCAAATCGCCCAATCCCAAACCCGGAATGACATTCAGGATATTGGTCAGCAGTTCAACTATTTTTCCCAGCGCTTTTGAAAGGCCATCGTATTGCGTCACACCAACGGTGTAACCAACAAAGCCGCCTGTATTGTTATTGACATTCCGAACCGTTGCATCAATCACTTCGATGCCGGAGAACTCAACCTGTCCTTCTACGCGCCCGGCTATTGCGCCGGTAGCAAGCGCCGTTGGGTCGTTCTTTCGGGCGTCAAGAACATCTCCCAGAGTTTTACCTAAGTCGATTTTCACCTGTCCAAAAGTCAGGATGAAAGTTAGGCCACTCAGCAAACCGCCCAACAGCTTACCCAATGTGCTTGTCAATGTGCTGACAAGTGTGCTTGGATAATAAGTTTCGCTTGTCGTTGTTTGAACAGAAATGTTCTGGAATTTGAGGTTTGAAACCCGAACCAGTCCCTTGCTAAGACCAATATCCTTCTCGCTCACCTCGCTGGAGATTGTGGAGAAGAAGCCAACGCCCATCTGCTCGCCAACATTCAGTTTATCAGTCTGCATTACGCTGACATTTGAAATTGTAGGCTTTGTGGATGTGTTGATGGCGGAAGAGTCATCATTCCATATTTTTTCGCCGTTGGCCGACTTCGCACCAATCATTGTTCCTTGGAAAGTCAGAGGAGTCCAGTTTGCACTGCCAAGGTCAATATCTCGGAAGATGATGTAGTTGGCATTAGGCGCGTAAGTCTGGTTGGTAACCTTGTTAATGTTTAAGTCGGGGTCAATTTCGCCTGTTGTCTGGTTAACACCGCATGGCTCTCTGTCGTAGTTGTGCCCCAATCCGCTAAAACTTTTGCTTGCCGGAAGAGCTGTTCCAAATGTAAAATCCCGGATTCCATTATCTGTAGCTGATAGGTCAGCATCACCACCGTACAGAAGGATGTATTTCCCTTTTGCATCAGTGTCCAACTTCCACGAGTTAAACGCGGATTCTCTATATGCTTGGTAAGCAGCGCCACGCACAGGATAATATTCACCGTTTGATTGCTTTACGCCGATTTTCCGCAGCTGCTGTTCATTGCCAATCAGGATATAGGTTTTACCGCCTAGTTCCTTAATGACCTGTCCCGGAAAATCGCGTCCGTCCGCCTTGCCCTCCTTAACGGTAACCGAGTAGGGCTGCACTGAAATGTCGGAGCTGAATTGTTTAGATAGCACATAGCGGTGATTTAAGCTGTATGTCAGATACGCGTTATCCTCCCCATTAGGGTAGATAAGCTGACCGCAGCCAAAGGTCTCCGCCTGTGCATCGCCATCCATGACCGGCTCTGCGTCTAGGTTCTCCTCATGCAGCACCGCCATCTGGTAAGGATTGTAAAGATAGATGGTGTCGCTTTGCGCATCATACAGCGTTAGGTTATCGCTGTTTTCCGTCAACGGTGTGATACTACCCGTGAAATCATCTGGCAGCTGCCATTGCAGCATATCACCCGTCAGTTCGATGTCCTCGGCAATAGCGTATTGTGCGTCCGAAGCGTATGTGATGTCTGTACCGTCTTCGCCGGTAACTGTATTACCGCTTCCAATTTCTTTTAGTTGGTCGCAAGTGTAAATGAGAATCTTGCCGTCCTGAAACAGTGGTTTGTCACTGCTTTCCTCCGGCGTGACGATTTCCTCGTCAGAGGGAAGTTGCTCGTCATCCGGCAGGGGCTGTTCCTCATCTGGGGTAATTGGGTCAATGTCCGTGCCTGAATCCGGTGTATCTCCCAATGAAGAGTCCGTTGATTCAGAGGAGTCCGGCTCATCTGCTTTGCCTGAATTGCCCCCGGATGGAGCAGCGTCTACCGCGCCATCCGTATCAGCATCGTCCGATATATTCGTGTCATCTGAAGGAGTTTCCGGGATGTACCCTGCATCACTGTCTGCAGGTACACTCTCGTCCACGCTTTCAGAAGTTACCACACTGCTTTCAAGTGGGGTGGTGCCATTTGCAGCATAGGCTACCGGTGCCGTGCTCTGGAACAGCATAAGCCCTGCCAAAGTTGCGGACACACATCTCAAAAAGGAGTAATGTTGCATAGTAATAAGACTTCGCACTCCGTGCCAAACAGGCATTTCAATGGTAATATGATTCAGCTTATCAATTCTTTGTATCTAACTGCATTTGATAAGCGTATAAAAACGGCCGTCATAGTTAATATGACGGAATTTCTTTAGCGTATGTATAGGCAATTTATTCACCTATGTTGCTTCTATTGCGTTGTCAACATTCTCGTTTAGAGGGATTATAGCACCCCCCCCCACGAAATCAAGACTTTTTCTTAAGAATCCGCAGAATCCGCAAATTCAACTATTATTCCTTACGAAATAGCAAAAGTTTCGTCTATCTAACGGAACCATTATCGTAGTTCCTAATTGAGCATGATTATACCACCGTAAAAAGAGCTCAAGACTTTTTCTTAAAGCTGATAATTATTCCGTAAAACCGAAACGCGTTTCGCAGCAAAACAATTGCCATAATTTGCTATGCGAAACAGCCAATTCTTTTGCCGCGTGATTTTCGCCCACAGATTCTGCGTTTATAGTTCTCCTTTATGTCACTTTTACATCAGATACAATGTATTACCAACCGAGTATGGAAAACTCAAATTACGCCTTTTAACAGAGCATGCTTATTTTGCTCATTTGCTTTTGTCGCAACACTCTCAAAACCAGTATCTCATATGCCCAGATTCCCTTTCTTGACAACAAAAAAGAGGGCACCGATATTGGTGACCTCTGAAATGTGTTGAGCGAGTTGTTTGCTCATCGTTTATCTTCCCGCGTTTTCGCGTATTCTTTCTGGATGTCCGAGAACAATATCAGATTGCTCGACTGTCCTTTGCTTCCTCTCTCAAAACCTTTAAGCTTGACCTCGCAGTCCAAGGCGGTTTCAAGGTCCGCAATTCTGGCATGGTCGTTGCACAGCGGCAAGGGATTCTCGTCATCCGGGCCGCAGGTGATACTCAGGATACCGTACAGCCATTTGCCGGGACTCATGATGAATTCCTTATCGATGTCCGTTTCGAGGAGTTCCACACCCGGAAAGTAAGGCGTTTCGAGTCTCGGGAATTCTTCCCCATCGAAGTTGAAGCTGTAGGTTAGCACGCAGTCAGGTGACGGCGTCTTTATGGTGCAGCGAAACCGCTCATCGGGGAATGCCTGGCACCGCGTCACAGAATACTGATAAGTTCCCGTGCAACTCACAGCAAAGTTGAAGTATTCGACCCACGCATCAAGGTTCGTCAGCTTATACGCGTGTACGGTTTGCAGGATACACTCGATTGCTTCGTCCTTGTGTTCCTGCAAAAGCCGCCCTTCCTCGGTATCGGCACCGATGCTGAACTCTAACCCCGTATCCTTGCTGTATCGGCCTTTCGTGTAGTTGCTTAGCCAGCGGATTCCGAGGACCTCAAACGCTCCCTCGTAATGCGAGAAGGCATAGGCATGCTCATTGATATGGAGCGTGCCCTTGATGACATACTCGGAATCGTAATACTTTGTTTTCTTGTACCGAAGATTATCGGTGCAAATCATAGCAAACATAGTTTCCTCATTTCGCTGGGTTATAAGGTTCCGGCATCGGCTTCCAGGCGATAATCATACCTTCCGGCCACGCCCATTCGCACAATGGTCCGTCCCACCATTCGCCGTGCTCATAAAAGGCAGTCGTGGTCAGAAGAGGGTCTTTGCGGGTGACGAGGTAGGAATCGGATTCCGGAGGCGGGGACTCGGTCATAGGTGTCCAATCGATGGTCTTTTCTAGTGTATCCATAAGCGCCTCCTTAGCTTTTCCGTTCTGCAAGCGGTACTCAGTCCAGCGGGCGCGTGTACCGGCATTTCGGATAGCTGCTGCATCCCCAGAACGCACCGTTTCTGCCATGGCGCATAACCAGAGGCTGACCGCAGAACGGGCACTTCGTTTTCAGGTCCTCAATGTGCTGCTGCTTTTCTTCTTTCGTCACCTCAGTGAGAGGACGGAGCAGTCTGGCTAATCTCTCAATATCCGCATGAGAATATACTACCGGTGCATCATTTATCCGTTTCCGCATAAGGCGCAGCATCGCATGGCGGCGGCATACCGTGATATCCCCGTCAAAGTATTGCGGGACTTTCTTTAGCGTGCAGCGTTCCGAGAATACGACATAGGATGAAAAGGCTTCTTCCGGCATAGACAGGTACTCAGCCAATGCCCTGATATGCGTGCGGTTCTGCTTGACGGGATTGTAGAAGTGTTCCTTGTGACCATTTCTGAAGCACTGTGTCCATTTCAGCTGGTCTTCGCTGCCGAATATCCAGCCGCTGTAGTATTTGCTCTCGATGACAAAAATGCCTTTCTCATGTAGCATCAGCAAGTCGATTTCTGTGGTCTTGCCTTTCATCGGCAGGTATAGGTTAGTAAGAACCACACGCTCCCCTTCGATGCCATTGCTCTGTAAGGCATAGTCAATCAGGTATTCACCGAACTGTCCTGCCTTCCGGTAATGCAGGAGAGATTTAAGAAGTCCCGGCTGCTCACCTTTCAGGATTTGCCAAAGTCCCATGGATGCCACCTACAATCCTATCTGCTATATTTCCTTTTTCCGCCGCCAAATGTCCATTGGTTTTGCTGCTGCCTACATTATTATATATATTATACGACAGGCATTACCAAATAGCAATTAGGCGCATATCGAAAACGGCAAGTTTTGGTTGCCTTGATTCCGATTATCTCCCGCCGATGCCAAGCAGTGGATGGGGAGGATTTTCCAAAACGAAACTTCTAATTCAGGCACTTCGCTATTGACAAGCTGCTTTCTTTGTGCATACACCCCGGACGGTTCCCTGCCTCGGGAAGCAGCTATCCGCTCTGGATGAATCCTTCTGCCGAGGTTCACCGTGCTTGCCGTTCCGCCGGTCGTGCAGCCGGAGTCAGCCCTGCCCGCATCCTTCAGCCCGGAAGACAATACTAACACCTATACCTGCAAAATAGTATACGGAAAGCCACACTCCAACAAGCCAAAGCAAGTCCCTGACAAGTGTTTAGCAAGTCTCTAACAAGTGCATACCCCATACGCACCAAACAAACCCGCCGACTGTATCATCGATAGCAGCAGAAAAGGGAGTCGTATTCCACGACTCCCCTCTCGGCAGTAAATCATTTCAGTATTTTATTTAGCTGCAGATTGAAGATTTTGCTCAACGCATCCAGCCGGTCCTTCGGCACATCAATGTTCTCAGGTTCCTTGAATCTAAAGCCTGCCATGTTCTTTAGTTCCGCACGCAAATCATCGGTAAGCATCGCCTGTGCCGTCTTGATGAAATCCCCGCCCACCCTCGGCTCGCACTTCGATATGCACCACGCCGGGTTCTTATCAAGGGCTTCTGTATCGAATTGAAACAGCAGGCTGCGGTTGTTGTCATACACAGGAGCCATTCCGGTAATTTGCATCGTATCGTTATCGAAAAGGAACCCAACATTCCCCAAGTGCCGGTCAATGTTGAGAATAAGCGCGTCCAACACGAACATCCGGCGCATAAGGTCCTCACTGCCGTATTGTTCAGCGAATTTGAGGAATGCAGCAGGGTTCCTGCGATTGGAAACCGGTAATGCCGACAGCTTAACCAAGCCAAACCGTTCACTGGTGAACAGCTTGCACTTCGACGCCAACCGTCCATGATAAAAGGTAAGTTCGTACTTTGCATTGTTTCGGCAAAGAATATCGGCTACCTGAGTAGCGAGGTATTCAGATAGTGGTTCGATTTCGTAGGTGTCACTGCCGCTTTTGTACAGGTAGGCCGTGCCATTTTCTCGCTGCCAGCACTTGGCATACGCACCGTCTGTCCCGAATTCAGGAGATGTCGAAGAAAGAGTTGTTGAAGAGATGACGCCATCGAAAGCCGCGTTGGAAACCAATTCATCGAACTCGTTGCGATACAGGGAAACATCGTTCCAAGACAGGGTGCTTTCCGGTTGTTTTACCCAGAATGTGTCATTGAGAGAAAGTGCGTGAGTTAATTTTAGAAAATTTTCGATGGATTCACAACCATACTTTTTCAGTAGCTCTGCGATGTGTTTCCTGTGCTTATGGGCCTTGCGTGCATCAAGAAAATCGCCAATGTTATCGTATCCGATAGGTCGAGATTCTGTATACCATTCAATTTCTTTGCCTGCCACAAAGCCGAACTCGTCCTCATAGCAATCAAACAAGAGCCATTTTGTATCTTTGTTCATTAGTAAAAACAACACGCGGAACCGCACCTCACTTTATACAATATTTTGCTCTATCAAAAGTATATCTCAATTTATCATAATTGTCCACGAATTTCATAGCTTTGTCCTTTGTTGGTTCCGTTTTTGTCATTCGTGTCGTTTAGTGTTATTTTCAGCGATTTTTATGCGTATATTTGCACGAATATTTCTGGATGAATCATCCTGCTGAGGTTCACCGTGCCAGCCGTCCCACCGGTCACGCAGCCGGAGTCAGCCATGCCAGCATCGTTCAGAACGGAATATAACCGTGACCGCTTGCTGTTTGTCTCTTCCCACAGAGAGGGCCTATACTACCAAGGCTTTATTTCCCAATATAATAGCTATCTGAGCAGACTATCGCTTCATCCACCGCTTCCCGCAGTCTGTCATAGGATACTTCCTCTTTCGCAAGACGCTTAACGACATTCAGCGATATCTTTTTCTGCGCAGGCGTTTCCTTACAATACCCGTCTACCACGAATGTTGGCACAACATAGAACACCCAGTCATCCACAGCCAAGGCATTGCGCTTCCCGATATCCTTGTTCGTATTCAGGCAGAATACATATACCTCTGACTGTCTTGACAGCTTCCGCTCGGCATCCTGGTTCTCCCAGTAGCTGTTGTTTGTCGGTGCAATCGAGAAGGTCCGTATCTTGGATATCTCCTTGTTCCAGGGATGCACATAGCTGGTCGCCTTGACCTCGATGCGCTTGTTGCGGTATGCCATGTCATAAGCCGTCCAGTAGTTGACGTTCTCGGCTTTCTCAACACCGAGCGCTTTCGCCACAAGGAACTCCGCTATCGTTTCCGCCATACCGTCCAGCTGGCTGTATGCGTATTGCCAGAAATCCTCAACGGAGAAGATGTCTTTGCCACGGAATCGGAACATCTCATCGGGCGCATAAGGCTCATATGCAGTCAGTTCTTCTTTCTTCTTAGCTACTGCCGCTTCCAGCTTTTCTGTATACGAATTTTTCGTGTCCATTTGTCCCCCGTGTCCTTCGCATATACTTTCCCAGACTATGCCTTTAGTCTAGCACATGTTGAGCACAAACGCCACAGGAAATTCATGCGTTGCGTTGCTTTTTAGCATTGTCGGAAGATTGGACTTCGGAGAAAAAAGAAAGCGTACAGGCTGGGATGCCTATACGCTGATTTGTACTGGTGCCCCGCGCTTGGAAGGTACGGGGTTTATAAAATGGGGACTAAAAACAAAAAACCGCCTCACTAAATGAAGCGGCTTTTGAACAAAGTTCCCAATAGCATCTTATACCATACCAAGAACTATCATGGGAGCTATGATTCGTTAAGAGGATGTCCTTAACGCTCTTATATTATATAGTATGCACCACTAAATGTCAATACAATCATTCTGTCATGTTTGTGCTGACCCTTGACTTTTTTAGTTGCATGCCATTACTCAATCTCTTCAATTTCGACATTGGGGGTTGCCCCGTATTTTCCGAGAAGATATCCTTTGCGGATGTTATCGGTTGTCCGTGTTGAGAAGTTGCTGATGCTATACAACTCCGATGCGCCATCGTCTTTGTGTTTATCTACAAAGTATAGCTGGTCTTTTCGAAGCAGCTCCATGCTCAGCAATTCAGTGTTGTGCGTTGTGAAGATAAGCTGAGCGTTTTTCGGGTTCGTCTTATTGCTCTGGAATTTAGCGATGATAAACTCGACTAAAGCCGGGTGCAGGTCCTTTTCTATCCCATCGATGAGTAAAAGTCCTCCTTTTGACAAAACCGATTCGATGGCAGGCGCGAGCGCCATCAGCTTTCTTGTGCCATCGGATTCGTCTGCGAGCTCAATCGAATACATGTTATGATTTCCGCTCTTGTCTTCGCCTTGATGTATAGATGTCGCTGTGACCTGGCCCATCCTCAAATGCGTTTCTGCATTGCTCGAGGTTTCGGAGAGCAGATGCATAAACTGTACGAGTGCTGTTTTGTCTTCATCCGGTATATTCTCCGGCAAGTCAGCTCTCTCGTTAATTTTCTTGCTGTTGATTTCGAACCGCATGTCCTCAATGCCGACATCCGCAGCTTTCGCATAATTAGAAATTGCTTTCAGCATATTGGTATCGTTCGAGTATTCGAGCAGCTGCCGAGGTATATCCGAATAGTCTCTTGAGAAATAAATCATCTCTCGAAACCAAGTCATGGCTTTCGAGCATACCTCATCGTTCATAGTGCATGCCACGGAGAAGAACAACTGATTTTCTGCCACTATCTGGCTTATCAGTTTTCTGCGAGCCTTCTCTTCGGTAAAGGAGAAGACCTGCTCGTTTCTGGAAAAGACGAGAGCCTTCTGTCCTTTCGGTGCATGGTATAGCGATTCAGCATACACCTTCTCTTTCGTTGCGGAAAACGAATACCAGTATTTGGTGCCGTCTAAGGTATACACGAACGAGAACTCTGTCGGTTCAGATGCCGAATAATCGTTCAAAGCAAACGGAACAACCGGTATCGCTGCTTTTTCGTGTTGCGTCTTCTGCGCGTTCTTTATGAACTGCACCGAAAGCCAAAATGCTCGTATGACATTGCTTTTGCCGCCACCGTTCTTTCCGTAAATGGCAACGCTGGGCAATATACGCAGCCCTCCGTATGGGATAAGGACACTTTTCAGCGTGCTCAGACCCGTTGCTTCCATGGAAAGCAATGCCTCATCACGGAACGAGCGGTAGTTTTTCACGGTAAATTCGACCAGCATATTCTCACCTCTTTCGTATACTTATAGTATACATGGTTATTTTGTGAAATTCAACGATTTTTGTCAACTATTTTGCTTTTTATGCGCGCATTTCTTCGTTTCGGTGCATTTCATTCGTGTTTCCCCCACTACAGATGGTCTTTGCAGCAAATAAAGAAAGCGTACAGGCAGGTGTGCCCATACGCTAATTTGTATTGTTGCTGATTCAGGATACCGCTTTACTGAAGGGAGCGGCATTACCGTTCTGGACTTGTATTAGAGGCCTCGCCGAAATGACTGCTCGCATGCCTCTTTCCAGCGTTGCATCCTCTCTCCTGTGTCTTGAAAAGCAGAACTATATGCGGTCTCGCTGCACGAATAGCACACAGGATATCCAGTACCCCCATGCGGGCATATATCTGCTGAGTGCATAACTCCATCGTGGTTGCCATATATTTCCGCGAGGATGCCGCTTTCCGGGACAGGCAGCGCAGAACCCCGCCGCTAGGAATCATGCCAGAACGGAAAAGCTACAGGGAAGCTATATACTCGTTTACAAACCGGAAACTGTAATTACATTCCATACATATTGGCATTCTTTACAATCACTCTATCTCCTTTTTCTAATTGTTCCTTAGAAACTCCTCTTAACCCAAGTCCAACATGTTCTGTTTTATATCCACAACCATTTGATTTTCGTTCTTTTGTATGTATATCGATGGTAGTAATTATAGTCTCTAATACACCTCCATTTGTTTTATAAACACACGCATTTTCTCCTTCTCTACACATTCCTGTTGATATGTTTCCTGTGGCAACTGTTCCAACCCCCATAATTGTAAATACATCATCAATAATCAATTCAAAGTCTTCTTTTAAACATAATGGAACATCTAATCTGTTCATATACTCTTTTTCTCGCTCTTTTTTGCTTTTACCAAATAATCCCATAGTGTTTCTCCTTTATAACTTCCGATTTGTTAATCTATTATACTACAAAAAATAAATGTGCTGCTGACGACGGTAGTCTCTTTATCTGTACATACGATACAGGAGCATATCCCTCAACCCTATTATCCCAATAGTATCTTAGCTACACATACCATGACTACTGCCCATATACAAACAACAGGGATGGCATAATACCATCGCTTTGGCTTTCCGTTCTCCCACATACCTTCTGCCTTCTTCCTGTTTTCTTCTAATGGAACAAAGTCCGGAATCAAGTCTATAGGAGACAAAGCATACGCAACGGTGATACCTGCCAGTGTCTTGGTAGCAGTAGGTGTCCCTGCATCCTTTAGCGCCATCGCCAATGCCGGAACATCGGATTTGAGTTTTCCTGCTCCTTCTTTGAGATTCAAGGTCTCATCCTCCTCTGCGTTCAGAAACCGTTCCCGATATCTCTCTCAAAGTCCAGAAACCTTGTTCCCTGAAAGCTCAGCCTTCCCGTATCGCCTTCCACGAGCATACCGTAGTCCTGACCTCGCACAGCGAACTCCATGCGGTCGCTGCTCTCAACCTCGAATGTGACATAGTAAGAAGTGCTCGTTGTGCTATGGAACCCGTGAGCGCCGGAAGCATCGCCCGCTGCCGGATGGCTGTGATGAGTTGTATTCTGCCGCTTAGCCACTACCTTGGCTGGTACAGTCAATCTCGGGGATTGGTTGTTCTTATGCCATGTGGTAAGTCCCGTGACGGCAGTGTAAATGAATGTGCCGATGACGATGAGGAAGATAACGGTAAACATGAGTGGGAACAACTGGTCAAACAAGCCGAATATCATAGTCCTTCTCCTTATTCTTCGTTCAGGATTTGTTTTATCTCATCGAGGCTCTCGGCGAAATAGATGCCTTCCTGCCTTTCTTTCGAGGAAAGGCCCTTGTCAATCATCTTTGCCAGCAGTGCTTTTAAATCATCGTAGTAGCCGTCTAGGTTATAGAGGAAACAGGGGGCATCTAAGTGTTTCAAGGATACTTTGGACATGACCTCTGCGATTTCCTCTAGTGTACCTGTCCCACCGGGGAAAGCAACAAAGGCATCGCCGAGCTCAATCATCTTGGCTTTCCGCTCTGACATGTCCTTGGTCACGATAAGCTGGGTCAAGCCATCGTGCTGCAACTCATTCGCAATAAAGAACTGCGGTTCAATGCCCGTTACTTCGCCGCCGGCCTGCAAGACACTATCTGCGATTGCGCCCATGAGTCCGGATTTCGAGCCGCCATAGACAAGCGCGTTCCCGCTGCTGCCAATCCATGCGCCGAGCTCCTCTACGGATTTCCGCAGGCGGGGGTCGTTGCCTTCGTTCGCGCCTAAGTACACGGTGATGTTCATGTAGGTTCCTCCTGCTGTTTTATTCTTGTGTATCGGGGGTA
>OGFJ01001549.1_pt1 | contig 14692 bp, 8 predicted proteins | sample 1570861 | NCBI WGS metagenome assembly OGFJ01 (sample SAMEA2582060, study PRJEB24529) | metagenome | biome: Human gut stool | place: China | collected 2011
CTGCCATCTCTTCGCCGCAGGATGCATCACCCTCGCCGCCACCCGAACCGACTACAATTCGCTTTACACGCTCGTCCTGCTGAGCGTAATGTTCTATATGCCCACCATCGCACTGTCCAATTCGGTCGCCTACAACGCCCTCGAAAAAGCAGGACTGGATACCGTAACCCACTTCCCGCCCATCCGCGTGTGGGGCACGGTCGGATTCATCTGTGCCATGTGGGTCGTCGATCTCGGAAAGATGGGCCTGAGTGCAACCCAACTCTACTTCTCGGCGACCTTGGGCCTCATATTGGGTCTCTACTCGTTCACGCTGCCGAACTGCCCGATCAACCGGTCGGGAGGCGGCAAGTCGATCGTCGATCTGCTCGGGCTGCGCGCCTTCGCCCTCTTCAAACAGCGCAAGATGGCCATCTTCTTCATCTTCTCCATGCTGCTGGGCATGTCGTTGCAGATCACCAATGCCTTCGCCGACGGATACATCAAAAGTTTCGGCGACACGGGCATCCACGGCGCCAAATATCTCGGCACCTTCGGCGTCGAACACTCCACGATCCTGATCTCGCTCTCGCAGATCTCGGAAACGCTCTGCATTCTGCTTATCCCATTCTTTCTCAAACGGTTCGGCATCAAGCGCGTCATGCTGATCGCCATGTTCGCATGGGTATTGCGTTTTGCATTGCTTGGCGCCGGCAACCCCGGCCCGGGCGTCTGGATGTTCATTCTCTCGATGATCGTCTACGGCGTGGCGTTCGATTTCTTCAATATCTCCGGTTCGCTATTCGTCGAAAAGGAGACCTCGGCGGCAATCCGTTCGAGCGCACAAGGCGTATTCATGATCATGACCAACGGTCTGGGCGCGCTAATCGGCTCCTATCTCGCCGGATGGGTCGTCAACCACTACGGATGGCCGCTTTCATGGTATCTGTTCGCAGGGTTCTCGCTCGTCGTAGCGATCGTATTTGCAGTCATATTCAAATACAAGCACGATCCGAACAGAATATGAAACGACACAAGCGACCTATGAAGAGAGGAGAGCTGTCGGACAGCTCTCCTCTTTTCATCTGCATCATTGGAGCCTACCGGTCGAACAGTGCGTTGAGCACCTTGGCCAGCCGATACCCCGACAGCACGAGCTGATACTCCGCGAACGGGGCGTGCGCATTGTAGAACTCCTGCCCCAGCTCGTCGCCGGGCTGCACCCAGTCGTAAATCTCGCGGCAGCGCCGCGCCGACTCCTCGAACCATTCGACGGGCGTCCCCTCCGTCATACGGGCGATCTCCTCGTCGGTGTAGTTGTCCAGCGCATGACGGTAATCCTGGAATCCCCAGAACTTATGGCGGCTGTCGAGCAGCTGTCCATCCCAGATCTTGTGGTAGTTGGTCTCGACGCCATGCAGCTTGACCGGAAATTTTCCGAGCGTCATGTTGTCGGGATAATAATAGACATGCGTCGGACAGTGCATGTCGCCGAGCAGATGCACCAGATATTTGATATGCACCAATACCGTCGAGTCGTCGAGCTTGTCATATTCGGAGAGCAGCGCAATCGATTGTTCGACGGCCACGACGCAGTCGCCCTTCGCGCCCGACGCCTCGCGCACGGCCGGCGTGCTGCGAAACTCCGCATCGACCGTTCCGGCGTGCCAGTGCGTCGTGAACTCATAGCCTTTCGAACGGCGCCACTCGTCCATCCACGAGGCGTAGTAGACGATCGAACGGTGGTCGGTGTAGCGCATGATGTTGGCTCGGGCGCGCGGCGTAAGATGATGTTCGGCAATGCAGGCGATCGCCGCATGGCCGGCCAGCCCGAAGGCGCGTATCTCGCGCGCGGCCAGCAGGAGGAAAAGGATCAGGATAAATCTCTTCATTCGTTCGGTTGTGTTTTTCGGAACACGTCGCCGACGCGATCTCCGTCGGGCACGTATCCGGATGAATATTCGGTTTAAGGTAAGTCGCAGTCGTTCGTACTGCCGGACGAGCCGTCGGCACGGCCCTTTATAATCGGTTCTACTCCATAGGCATTCGTATTTCGGTCGGTTCGAAAGGAGAACTGCGGAGCGGATCGGGCATTCCATACGCCGCCTCCGCAACCGCCCTCACTATTAAGAATAACACCTCCGCGGCGAAATCCCCTATCGGAAATGAAAAAATATGCCCGGCCGCAATTTATCCCTACCCCGATTCCTGCCGACCGGCGACACGACGGACGATGCCGGCAGGAAAGCCGCCGCCCCATGCAGCAAACCGCGCTTCGCCCCGACCCTGCACGCTGCCGGCCGATGGCAACGAAGCGCAGATGCGCCGGAAGCGAAGGGGTTTCACTGCGGATAACCGTCACATTCGTCCCGCCCCTCCAAAAAAACGAAACGGAGCCGAACCCCGCAGGATTCGGCTCCGCCTCATCCGGACGCCGCCGGATCACTTCGTCAGTCCCATCTTCTCGATCAGCGCCTTCGTCTCAGGCTTGTGGCCGCGGAAGGCGACATAGAGTTTCATCGGATGCTCGTGCCCGCCCTGCGTGAGGATGTGCTTGCGGAAGGCATCGGCCGCCGGCCCGCCCAGAATGCTGCCCGTCTCCTCGAACGCCTTGAAGGCGTCGGCTTCCAACACCTCGGCCCACTTGTAACCGTAGTATCCGGCCGCATAGCCGCCGGAGAAAATATGGGTGAAGGCGGGATTCATCGCCGTACCGTCCACGACAGGCAACACCTGCGCAGGTGCCATCGACTGCTTCTCGAAGGCCTCGACATCGCCCGTGAACGGCTCTTTGAGCGTGTGCCATGCCATATCGGTCATACCGAACGACAGCTGACGCACATTGGCGTAAGCGGCCAGATAGTTCTTCGCGGCGACGATCTTCTCGACCAGTTCGGCGGGCATTTTCTCACCCGTCTCGTAGTGCTCGGCCCACAGGTCGAGCCACTGCTTTTCGGTGGCCCAGTTCTCCATGATCTGCGACGGCAGCTCCACGAAATCGCGGTAGACGCTCGTCCCGTTCAGCGACTCGTACTCGCCCTGGCCCAACATGCCGTGCAGCGAATGGCCGAACTCGTGGAGGAAGGTGTTCACCTCGTCGAAGGTCAGCAGCGAAGGTTTCGTCTCGGTCGGCTTGGTGAAGTTCATCACCAGCGACACCAGCGGGCGCGTCTCGACGCCCTCTACCACCTTCGAACCGCGGAACTCGGTCATCCACGCACCGGCGCGCTTCGACGCACGCGGGAAGAAATCGAGGTAGAGCACCGCTACGAAGTCGCCCTTCGCGTCGGTCACCTCGTAGGCCGTCACGTCGGGATGATAGACGGCGATGTCGTCGCGCTTGGCGAAATTCAGCCCATAGAGCTTGTTGGCCAGCAGGAAGACCCCTTTTTTCACCTTCTCCAATTCGAAGTAGGGCTTCACCTGCTCGTCGCTCAGCGCATACTTCTCGTTCTTGTACTTCTCGGCATAGTACGACCAGTCCCACGGCATCACATCGCCCTCGAAGCCCTGCGCATGGGCATAGTCGTTGATCATCGCATAGTCGGCCCGCGCATAGTCGATCGTCTCGTCGAGCAACTCCTGCAAGAAGGCGTTCACCGTAGCGGTATTCTCGGCCATGCGCTCTTCGAGCACATAGTCGGCATAGGTTTCATATCCCAGCAGACCTGCGATCTGGCGGCGCAGATCGACGATGCGACGGATATTCTCGCAATTGTCGAACTCGCCGCCCAGCGCACGCGCATTCGACGCCCGCCACAGCTGCTCCTTCGCCTCGCGGTCCGACGAATAGGTCATGAAGGGGACGTAGCTCGGATACTGCAACGTCACCGTCCAACCCTTCTCGCCGCGCGCCTTGGCGTCGGCCGCCAGCCCCTCCTTCACGAAGTCGGGCAGCTCTTCGACCCGCCCGGGATCGGTGATGTTGAGCGTGAAGGCGTTGGTCGCAGCCAGCGAATTCTGACCGAATTTGAGCGTCATCTCTCCCAACTCGGTCGTATATTGCCGGTAGAGCTCCTGCTTGTCGGCCGGAAGCGCCGCACCGTTGCGGGCGAAGCTCTTGTAGGTCTTCTCCAACAGCCGCTTGTCCTCCTTCGAAAGGAACCAGCCGGGATTCTCGTAGACGGCCTTCACGCGGGCGAAGAGCGCCGGATCGAGCGCGATGTCGTTGCTCAGCGCCGTCAGCTTGGGCTGCACGTCGAGCGCGATGCGCTGCATCTCGTCGTTGGAATCGGCTTCGAGCAGGTTGTAGAACAACCCTTCGATTCGGGAAAGCAGTTCGCCGGAACGTTCCAGCGCGACGATCGTATTGTGGAACGAAGGCTTGGCGGGATTCTTCACGATGGCCTCGATCTCGGCCCGCTGTACGGCGATGGCCGCATCGAACGCCGGTTCGTAATCTTTCAGTTCGATCCGCTCGAACGGGGGCGTGGCATAGGGCGTCTCCCACTCCGCGAGCAGCGGATTCGAGGTATCGATCTCGGGCAGGTCGGCCACGGGCATCGTGCGATCGGCACACCCTGCGACCAGAAGCGTCAGTGACATAAACGACAGAATTTTTTTCATTGTAACGTACTTATTTGAGGTTTTCTTGCTTATCGCGCAGTTCGAGCAGGTTCGCCGGCGGCATGAGCTGCCGCTCCGCAGCCGGACGGACGACCGCCAGCGAGTCGGTTTCGGGCTCCGGCTCCACCCAGAATCCGCAGGCCTTCAACAACGGCGCCTTGTCGGGATCCTGACCGCGGAAATCGCGGTAGAGCGTCATGCCGTCGGCCTCGCCGCCGCGGCTGAGCAGCTTCTCGCGAAAAGCGCGGGCGATCTTGCGGTTGAAGATGTCGCCGCTCCGGCGGAACGCCTCGTAGGCATCCTTGTCGAGCACCTGCGCCCAAATATAGAAATAGTATCCCGCCGAATAGCCGCCGTCGAAAATATGGCTGAAATAGGGGTAGCGGTAACGCGGTTCGATCTGCGGGATCAGCCCCCGTTTCGCGTAAAGCGCTTCGCGTTCGAAGGCATTGACGTCGAACGGCGCATACTCCCGCTGCGAATGGATGTCCATGTCCGACAGGGCGGCGGCCAGCAGCTCGGTCATCTCGAATCCCTGGTTGAACTGTGCGCTGCGACGGATCTTCCGCACGAGCGATTCCGGAATCTTGTCGTTGGTGCGGTAGTGCAGCGCATATTGTTCCAGCATCTCGGGTTCGGTGGCCCAGTTCTCCATCACCTGCGACGGCAGCTCCACGAAATCGCCCTCGACGTCGGCCAGCCCGCGGTACTCCACCTTGCGGAACAGGCTGTGCAGCGCATGGCCGAATTCATGGAAGAGGGTCTTCGTCTCGTCGAGATTGAGCAGCGTCGGCGTCGAACGGGTCGGACGGGCGTAGTTGGTCACCACCCCTACGACGGGCGCCACGCGCTCGCCGTTCTCGTAATACTGTTCGGTAAAGTTCCCGCACCACGCTCCGCCGCTCTTGCCCTCGCGCACGTAGTAGTCGAAGTAGAGCACGCCCAAATGGCTCTCGTCCTCGTCGAGCACTTCGTAGACCAGGCAGTCGGGATTGTAGAGCGGTGCGACGATCGGCCGGAAGGTGATACCGTAGAGCCTGTTGGCCAGAAAGAAGATGCCGCCCTGCACGTTTTCGAGCGTGAAATAGGGGCGCAGCGCCTCGTCGTCGAGCGCGTAGTCGCGGCGGCGCACCTTCTCGGCATAGTACCACCAGTCCCACGGCTCGAAGGTCGCATCGGGGTGGTCGGCGCGCAACATCTCTTCCATAGCCGCCAGCTCCTCCTTCGCCCGATCGAGCGCCGGCGTCCATATCTCGTCCAGCAACGCATAGACCGCAGCGGGCGTCGCGGCCATCTGGTCGGCAGTCACGTAGTCGGCGAAGGAATCGTACCCCAACAGGTGCGCCTTCTCGGTGCGCAGACGGATGTAGTCGTTCACCAGCGCCTTGTTGTCGTATTCGTCGCCATGGTTGCAGCGGTCGAGGTAGGCGGTGTAGAGCTCCTCGCGCAGTTTGCGGTCCTTGGCATAGCTCAGGAAGGGCAGCATACTGGGTTTGTGGAGCGTGAAAAGATAGGATTTGTCGCCGAGTCCCGCAGCCTGCGCCTTCTCCCGCGCCGCTTCGCGCACGGCGTTGGGCAGCCCCTCCAAGCGGTCGGCCGTCAGCTCCAACCCGAACGCATCGTTCTCGTGGAGCAGGTTGTTGCCGTACTTCACCGACAGCCGCGACAAGTCGCCGTTGATCTCTTTGAGCCGGCGCTTGCCCGCCTCGTCCAGCAGGGCGCCCGACCGGACGAACCGGCGGTAGAGCTTCTCCGTCAACCGCCGCTGCTCGGCCGTGAGCGGCAGCGCCTCGCGCCGGTCGTAGACAGCCTTGATCCGCCCGAACAGCCGTTCGTTCATGCGGATCTCGTCGGCATGGGCCGCCAGCAGCGGCATCGCCTCCTGCTCGACGGCCTGCATTTCGGGCGTCGCGTCCGAAGCGGCCAGCATCTCGAAGATCAGCGACGTGCGCTGCAACATCCGCCCCGAGGCATCGTAGGCCGCGATCGTATTCTCGAAGGTCGGTTCGTCCGACGTGTCGACGATCGCGTCGATCTCGGCGTTATGGAGCGACATCCCCCGCTCGAAGGCCGGCAGGAAATGTTCGGGCCGTATCCGGTCGAAAGGCGGTACGCCGTAGGGCGTCGTCCACTCCTCGAAAAAGGGGTTGGCCGTTTCGACCTTCTTTTTCTGACAGGCGGCAAGCGACATAATAATAAAATAAATTAATAACAATCGTCCTAAACGTCCCATTCGATTGGCAATCTTTTTATAACTTTGCAAAGTTAAAAATTATTACAGAGCCATGCAACTATTTTACGCACCCGACCTTACGACGCCCCTCTATACGTTGGGCGAAGAGGAGTCGAAGCATTGCATCCGCGTACTGCGGCTCCGACGGGGCGACACGCTCCATCTGACCGACGGGCACCGAACGCTCTACCGGTGCGAAATCGCCGAGGAGGACGCCCGGCGCTGCACGGTGCGCGTCGTGGAGCGCTTCCCCGACTACGAACGGATGCCCTACCGCCTGACGATGGCCGTGGCGCCGACCAAGAATATCGAACGCTTCGAGTGGTTCCTCGAAAAGGCGACCGAGGTGGGCGTGAGCGAGATCGTCCCGCTCCTGTGCGAACGTTCGGAGCGGCGTGCGCTCAAAATCGAACGTGCCGAGCGGGTCGTCGTTTCGGCCATGAAGCAGTCGCTCAAAGCTTTCTGTCCCGCGCTGCGTCCGCTCACCCCGCTGGCCGACCTGCTCACCGAGCCGTTCGACGGGCGGCGGCTGATCGCCCACTGCGACGCGCCCCGTATGGAAAAACGCCATCTGTTCGACACGCTCCGCCCGCACGAAAACCTGCTGGTGCTCATCGGCCCCGAAGGCGACTTCTCGCCCGCTGAAATCGATGCCGCGCTGAGGGCGGGCTTCGAGGAGATCACCCTCGGCCGGCAACGGCTGCGCACCGAAACGGCCGCCGTCGTGGCGACGGTCATGGCTGCCACACGCAATCACACACCCGACCAAACCGCATAAATCATGCTGATCGCCACACTTATCCTGCTGACCCTGACGGGCGCTGCAATTTTCGCCGCACCCCTGCGCTGCAAGGCGTGGGTCGCGCTGGCCTTCGTCGTCCTGTTCGCCCTCGGCGGCACGGCCGCGGCCGTCGGAGCACTCGCCGGCATCCTGCCGCCGGCGGGGCTGTCGCTGCCCACGCTGCTCTTCGGCGAGGAGTCGCTGCGCATGGATGCGCTCTCGGCCCTCTTCACGCTGCTCGTCGCCGCAGGGTCGGTGGCCGCCGCACTCTACGCCAAGGGGTACGTCGACCGCTACCTCGACCGCAAACCTGCGGCGCACATCTCGCTGCACTACTTCGCCTTCACGCTGCTGTCGCTCTCGATGACGGCCGTCGTCACGGCCAGCGGCGGCTATACGTTCCTCTTCTGGTGGGAGCTGATGACCCTTTCGTCGTTCGTGCTCATCCTCTTCGACGCCGAACGCAAGGAGGTGCTCAAAGCCGCGCTGACCTATCTGGTGATGATGCACCTCGGCTTCTTCGCCCTGCTCATCGGCTTCGTGGTCCTGCAAGCCGCCGAGGGATCGGCCGATTTCGGCGCGCTGGCGGGCTACTTCGCCGCACACCGCCCGCTGCCGCTGCTGCTCGTCTTCCTCGCGGGCTTCGGCATGAAAGCCGGCCTCTTCCCCATGCACGTCTGGCTCCCCGAAGCGCACCCAGCCGCCCCGTCGCACGTCTCGGCACTGATGTCGGGCGTGATGATCAAGACGGGCGTCTACGGCGTACTGCGCACGGCGATGTACCTTCCCGCCGGCGAAACGCTCGCCACGGCAGGCGTCATCCTGCTGGGAGCAGGCATCGTCACGGGACTGTGGGGCGTGCTGCTGGCCGCCATGCAGAACGACATCAAGCGGCTGCTGGCCTACTCCTCGATCGAAAACGTCGGGATCATCTTCATCGCCATCGGCGTAGCCCTGCTCGGACGCAGCGCAGGCAACGACACGGTGGCTTTGTGCGGCATGGCCGGCGCGCTGCTGCACACCCTCAACCACTCGTTCTTCAAATCGCTGCTCTTCTTCGGCGCAGGCAACCTCTACGCCGAAGCGCATACCACCGCACTCGACCGCTTCGGCGGCGTGGCGCGCCAGATGCCCGTCACGGCGATCCTCTTCCTGGCCGGCACGGCGGCGATCTGCGCACTGCCTCCTCTGAACGGGTTCGTCTCGGAATTTATTATCTACACCGGCATGTTCCGCAGCATCGCCGAAGGGCAGCAAGTGCTGTTGGCGGCAGCCGGCGTCACGGCGCTCGCCCTGATCGGCGGACTGGCTCTGTTCGCCTTCACCAAACTCTACGGCATCGTCTTCCTCGGTGCGCCCCGCACGCACGAGGTGGCCGAAATGCACGAGGCGGACAACTACCGCATCGCCGCCATGGCGCTGCCCGCCGCAGGCATCCTCTTCATCGGGCTGCTGCCGTGGACGGTACTGCCGCTGCTGACGAAGGTAGCCGCGACGCTGCTGCCCGGCCTCGGCGCCGGCCGGCAACCGGCGGCCGAACTGCCGTTGTGGGCGGGCCTCACGCAGATCACGCTCGTCGCAGCCGTGCTGATCGCCGCGACCGCGCTGCTGCTCGTCGCCAAGCGGCGCGCCCTGCGCCGCCGCACCGTCGCGTCGGGGCCGACGTGGGGCTGCGGCTTCACAGCCGTCAACACCCGTATGCAGTACACGGGCGAATCGTTCGTCGAAGGGTTGGAAAGCATCGTCCACCCCTTCACCGAGGAGGTCGTCGAGGGCAAAGCGGTCGACAAGCAGGAGATCTTCCCCTCGGCGCACGACTTCGACATCCGCCGCAAAGACCGCGTCGCGCGGCTCTTCTCGGCATGGTGGGTCGAATCGCTCCGCCTGCTCAACGCCCGCGTCATGCGGCTGCGCACGGGCAAGATCAACCACTACATCCTCTTCGCGCTGCTCTTCATCGTGCTCGTATTCCTATGTTCCATCCTCAACCTACTCTGATGACGACGCTGTTGAATATCCTGCTGCTCGTCGCCGTCGCCCTGTCGATCACGGGCGTCGTCAACCGCACGCGCGCACGGCTGGCGGGCCGCCGCGGCCCGCGCTTCACGCAGCACCTCCACAATACGGCCCTGCTGCTGCGCAAGGGGGCCGTCTACTCGACCACGACCTCGGCGCTCTTCCGCACGGCACCGGCCCTCTACCTCGCGGCGGCCGTCACGGCGCTGCTCTTCATCCCGGTAGGCGACCTGCCGCCCGTCGTCTCGTTCCCGGGCGATCTGGTCTGCTTCATCTACCTGCTCGCACTGAGCCGCGCGGCGCTCATCCTGGCGGCCATGGACACGGGCAGCTCGTTCGAGGGCATGGGTGCCAGCCGCGAAGCGCTCTACGGCGCGCTGGTCGAACCCGCGCTGCTGCTCACCACAGCCACGCTGGCGCTCATGACGGGACATACCTCCTTCGCGGCGATCTTCTCGGCTGCGACGCCCGTCGAAGTGCGTTTCACGATCATCCTGTTGCTGCTGGGTTACCTGCTGACCAAAATCTTCATCGTCGAGCAGGGGCGCATTCCGGTCGACGATCCGCGCACGCACCTCGAACTGACGATGATCCACGAAGTGATGTGCCTCGACTACGGCGGCATCGACCTGGCCTTCATCCAGATCGCCGGCTGGCTCAAAGGCGCCGCGCTGGCCGTGCTGGCCGCCGACACGCTGCTGCTGGGCGGCGCGCTGCACTGGTGGTGGGCCGCACCGCTGGCCGTGCTGCTGCCGGGCCTGGCCGTCGGCGTCGTCGAATCGACGCAGGCGCGCAACAAACTCTCGCGCAACGCAACCTTTCTGCTCACCATCGCCGCACTCGCCGCGCTGATCTTCTTCGTGGCGCTGCTGCTGCACCTCAATATCGACATCCGATGATACTCGCACTCGTACTTCTCTACGTCGTCTCGCTGGTCTACATCTCCATTACGGAGCGGTTCCGCAGCTATGCTTCGCTCGTGGGCTTGCAGGGATGGCTGCTGCTGGCCATCGCGCTGGTGCGCCTGCAACAGATCGAAATCTGGTCGCTGCTCTTCGTCGTGGCCGAGACGCTCCTATTCAAGGCGATCGTCGTACCGGCGATTCTCTTCGCCGTGATCCGCCGCACGAAGATCAACCGCATCGCGGCCTCCGGCACCTCGCAGTTCAACTCGCTGGTGCTGTCGCTCGCGGCGCTCGTGGCGAGCATCTCGGTCACCTACTGCATCGCCGAGGAGACGATCAATCTGGTCTTCTTCGGCGTGGCGCTCTACGCCCTGCTGAGCGGGCTGATCCTCATCGTCGTGCGCACGCGCATCTTCTCGCACATGGTGGGATTTCTGGTCATCGAAAACGGCGTCTTCCTCTTCTCGATGGCCGTCGGGGTCGAGATGCCCTCGATGATCGAAATCGCGATCATGCTCGACATCCTCATCTCGATCCTCATGCTCGGACTCTTCCTCACCAAGATCGGCGCCCGCTTCCGCATCGGCGACACCGACCTGCTGACCAATGTAAAAGACTGACCCTCGTATGATCGCACTCTACTTTCTGCTCTCCGCACTGATCGCCCTGGCCGCGGCCTTCGCCCGGCAGCGCCGCACGGTCAAACGGCTGGGCGCCGCCTTCTACCTCGTCCAACTGTCGCTGGTCGCTCACATCGTCGCCGAAGGCTACGGCGAGGTATCGTCGCAGTTCTTCCGCTTCGACGCGGCAGGCACGCTCTTCTTCGCGCTGCTGACGATCGTCTCGGCCTTCGTCTTCGTCCACTCGTGCGTCTACCTGCGCGACAATCCGATCAAGGAGTATCGTCTCTACTTCACGCTGCTGATGCTGCTCACCACGGCCATCACGGGCGTATACTTCGCCCGCAACATCGCCGTGACGTGGATCTTCCTCGAAGCCACGACCCTCTGCGCCGCCGGCATCGTCTACCACCGCCGCACGGCGCAGGCGCTCGAAGCGACGTGGAAATACATCTTCGTCTGCTCGGTAGGCATCGCCACGGCCTATCTGGGCATCCTGCTGCTCTCGTCGCTGGGCGACGGTTCGCTGCGCTACGAGGAGCTGGCGCGCAGCGTCGGCGGCGGCAACCCACTCTACCTGAAAATCGCCTTTCTGCTGATCCTCTGCGGTTACAGCTGCAAGGCCGAGCTGTTCCCGCTCTACACCGTGGGCGTCGACGCCAACTTCGCCGCCCCGGCCCCGGCCTCGGCGCTGATCTCCACGGGACTGGTCAACGCCGGGTTCCTGGCGTTGCTGCGGGTCTACAAACTGCTCGCCGAGACCGAAGTCTTCCCATGGGTGAAATCCGTGCTGCTGCTCGTCGGCGTACTGTCGCTGGTGGTCGGCGCGCTGTTCCTGCGCCGCACCAACAACTACAAACGCTTCCTCTCCTACTCCACGGTCGAGAACATGGGCATCGCCGCGATCGGACTGGGCATCGGCGGCATCGGCGTCTGGGCCGCGGTGTTCCACGTCGTCTGCCACACGCTGGTCAAGAGCAGCCTCTTCCTGCAAATGGCCGTCGTGCGGCGCATCTACAACGGCTACCGCATCAACCGCATCGGCGACTACATCCGCATCAACCCCACGGGGGCCGTGGGACTGCTCGTCGGCATGGCCGTGCTGCTGGCCTTTCCGCCCTCGCCGTTCTTCGTCTCGGAGGTGATGCTCTTCCGCGAAACGATCGCCGGCGGGCGGTGGTGGGTGGCCGGCACGGTGCTCCTGCTGCTCTGCATCGTCATCTACTCGGTCTGCTACCGCATCGTCAAACTCTGCTACCAGCCCAATCAGGACTCTCTGCACCCCGCTCCGGCGCGCAACGCCCTGTCGTGGGCGGCCTTTTCGCTGCTGGCGGCGGCGATGGTCGTCGGCATCTGGCAGCCCGCGCTGCTGCAACAACTCATCGATCAAATCGTCTCGCTATAATGCACTACTACGTCACAGACAACCGCGCGGCGTGCATGCCGCTGAACGAGATTCCCACCGCAGGCTACGCCGAGTTCTACGAAGACCTCGCCGAGCGCCTCGCCGACGAACGCTACCACATCGGCCACTATTTCGCGCTGCCCGACGGCGACGTGCTGCGGGCCTACTGTCTCCTGCTCGACGACACGGAACATCGCGTGCTCGTCGCATCCTATGCGATCGGCTACTACGACACGCCGCTGCTACCCTCGCTCACGGCGCGGCACCCGCAGGTGCACCCCTTCGAGCGCGAGATCACCGAACGCTACGGCGTGCGCTTCGCCGACATGCCGTGGAACAAACCTTTGCGCTTTCCCTTCGACCGCTACGACCGCAGTAGTTCGATCGACAACTACCCCTTCTACACGATCGAAGGGGCCTCGCTGCACGAGGTCAACGTCGGGCCGATCCACGCCGGCATCATCGAGCCGGGCGCCTTCCGCTTCATCTGCAACGGCGAACAGGTGCTCCATCTCGAAATCGCGCTGGGCTACCAGCACCGCGGCGTGGAACGGACCATGACGGCCGACGACAACGTGCTGCGCCAGACGCTCGTGGCCGAAAGCGTCGCGGGCGACAGCGCCGTGGCGCACGCCACGGCCTACGCGCAGCTGCGCGAGAAACTGGCCGGAAAGGAGGGCGCGCCGACGCCGCTCGACCGCGAACGAGCCATCGCGCTCGAACTCGAACGCATGGCCATGCACATCGCCGACACGGGGGCGCTCTGCATGGACGTGGGTTACCAGCTGGGACAGGTCGCCTGCGAGGCGCTGCGCACCGTGACGATCAACACCACGCAGGCGTGGTGCGGCAACCGTTTCGGCAAGGGGCTGATCCGCCCCTTCGGCACGAACCATCCGCTCACGGACACGACGATCGACCTCGTACGACGCAACATCGCCGACGTGCGGCGCCGTTACGACGAGGTGCGGCACGACATCAAGTCGTCGCCGTCGCTGCTCTCCCGTTTCGAGCAGTGCGGCATCGTCCCGCGCAGCGAGATGACACGCATCGGCGGCGTAGGTCCCGCCGCACGCGCGTCGGGCGTCGGCCGCGACCTCCGCACGTCGCATCCGTGGGGTGTCTACGGCGTAGAGATCGCCCACGAGCCCTTCGTCAAACAGCAGGGCGACGTCATGGCACGGCTCATGATGCGCTGCCGCGAGACGCTCCAATCGGCCGACTACGTCCTGCGGCTGCTCGACGCCTGCGATCCGGCGGCGCCGCTCCCCTCGCCCGACTACGCGCCGGCCGCAAGGCCCGATGCGCTGGCCTTCGGGCTGGTCGAAGGCTGGCGCGGCGAAATCTGCCACGTGACGCTGACCGACGCGCAGGGCGCCCTGCGCGGCTACAAGATCAAGGCCCCGAGCCTCCACAACTGGCTGGCGCTGGCGCTGGCCGTGCGCGGCGAGGGCATCTCGGATTTCCCGATCTGCAACAAGAGTTTCAACCTCTCCTACTGCGGACACGACCTGTAAAGAACACGCTTATGATCCTTCCCAAATTCATCGTCCGGCGCAGCCACGGACGGCAATATATTCCCGATCTGGACGCGGTCTGTCTGACCGAAAAGTTCCGCGGCCGCCCCGAACTGACCGAGCCGTCCGACGACGAACAGCGTGCGGCGTTGACGCGCGCAGCGGCGATCTGCCCCACGCAGGCGATCGCCGCAGCCCCCTTCACGCTCGATCTGGGGCGCTGCCTGTTCTGCGGCGAGTGCGCCCGCATCGCCCCCCGCGCGATCCGTTTCACGAACGACTACCGCATCGGATCTCCCACGCGCGAAGGGCTACGCCTCGCACCGGGCATGGATCGGGTGCCCTTCGATCCCGCCGCCGTACGCGAGCAGATCGTGACGACCTTCGGCCGTGCGCTCAAACTGCGGCAGGTGTCGGCCGGCGGCGACGCATCGGTCGAAATGGAGCTCAACGCCACGGGCAACGTCAACTTCGACTTCGGCCGCTACGGCGTCGAATTCACCGCTTCGCCCCGCCATGCCGACGGCATCGTCCTCACCGGCCCCGTAACGGCGAACATGGCCGAAGCGCTCGACATCTGCTACAACGCCATGGCCGAGCCCAAGTTACTGATCGTCTGTGGTTCGGAAGCCTGTTCGGGCGGCCTCTACGCCGCAAGCCGCGCCGTCGA
>OGFJ01001551.1_pt1 | contig 14674 bp, 11 predicted proteins | sample 1570861 | NCBI WGS metagenome assembly OGFJ01 (sample SAMEA2582060, study PRJEB24529) | metagenome | biome: Human gut stool | place: China | collected 2011
CGAAAATGCCATTAATAAAGGAGCATTTCCCGATCCGGGCGACAGAACGACACGCTTTACACCATGCTCCGCCAAAAGTGTGACAATAATATTACAGCCCTGTTTATCGGTCGTTTTCATATTCACTCTACTTATAACCATTGATAATCGACAGCAAAGTCTGCGCTTTCGCCTCGGTTTCTTTCCACTCTCTTTCCGGATCCGATTTATCGGTCAAACCTCCGCCGACATACAATCTCAATCGGGAATCGTCTACTTCCATGCACCGAAGATTGACGAACAAACGAACATGCTCACCAAACATAGGGCCCAAATAACCGCCATAATATCTGCGCTCATGCGGTTCTACTCGACGAATCCATTCCATCGCAAGTTCTTTGGGATACCCACCCACAGCTGGCGTAGGGTGAAGCACCGACAATATCTCGGCCAATCTCCCGTTTGCCGAACCGACTTTCAGAGAAATAGGCGTACACAAATGTTCCACCTGTCCAGCCCTGCGAGAAAACCGCTCACCGATAATCGGTTCGAGACCTTTATCTCTAAATACCTTCGATATATAATCGGTCACAATTTGTTGCTCCTCTTGTTCTTTTTGTCCCCACGGTCCCTGCGCTCCCGCCTTTCGCGTACCTGCGAGAGCCATCGTAGTCAACGACACTCCGTCACAATCGAGCAATGTTTCGGGCGTAGCTCCTATCCATCTTCCTACACCGGGCACATTGACCCACGAAACAAAAGCCGAATCGTATTTTGCAGCCAGTCGAAAAAACAGCTGCCCATCGGAAACTACCGGACGGTTCAATGTGACGGTGCGGGAAAGAACAGCCTTTTTTATCTCTTTACGAGACATTGCCGCGACAAGCGTATTTACTTGTTTTTCATACTGTTCAAAAGAACTATCTACCGGTTTTATCTCCAAATTTGCCAAAGTTTGTCCCGCCCCGTAATTCAACGCCTCCAAACTTATCTCTTCGGCCCGTTGTATCTTCACAGGGAAAAAGTAACAAGGCAACTCACCTTCCTCAAAAGGTGCGAAAAAAAAGCCCTCCTGTCTTTCCGGGAAAACTCCATCTGCAAGAGTCATAAGTCTATCAGGCTCACAGGCTCCCCAATAAAAGCCATCTTCGCCCGGCAGACGAAAAGCGAAAGCCGGGAAATCATTTTCCAAACTCGCCTCAATAGCACAAGATAACAAATGTATAGAATCAACCTCTTTCGCCATATTGCACCGACTTATCAATCCAACTCCACGGGAACAGCCATAAGCTCAAAAGGCAGAGCTTCGACGACTTTTACCCGACAAAAATCTCCAATCGTCAGAAAACGATCTTTTGCAATAAGCACTTCGGGATCGACCTCAGGTGAATCGTATTCCGTACGCCCCACATAATAGTCCTCCTCTTCCCTATCGACTATCACATCAAATATTTGACCTACCTTTGAAGCGTTGCTTTCAAGCGCTATTTCTTCTTGCAATGCCATCAACTCGTCGAGTCTGGCCTGTTTCACTTCCTCCGGGATAGAGTCGGGAAAATGATTGGCCGCATAAGTACCCTCTTCTTCGGAATAGGCAAACGCCCCCATACGCTCGAAACGAGCCTCCCGAACAAACGCTTTTAATTCCTCGAAATCCTCATCGGTCTCACCAGGATATCCCACCATCAATGTCGTGCGAATATGTATGCCGGGGACTTCCATTCGTATGCGTTTCAACAAATCATAAGTCTCCTGCTTCGTCACATGCCGACGCATATCTACCAACACATGGTCGCTGATATGCTGCAATGCGATATCGAGATATTTGCAAACATTATCATGACGCTGTATAACAGGTAATATCTCATAAGGGAATTGTGACGGATAAGCATAGTGTAACCGTATCCACTTCACACCCGGAATCTGCGCCATACGATCGATTAACTCCGGTAATTTCAATTTCCCGTACAAATCAAGTCCATAGGAAGATAAATCCTGAGCAATAATCTGAAACTCTTTCACGCCCTGCGAAACCAAGCTCCTCACCTCGTCGAGCAACTGTTCCATAGGATAAGAAACGAAGCGCCCTGTAATTAAAGGAATAGCACAATAAGAACAAAATCGATTACAACCTTCGGCAATTTTCACATAGGCATAATGAGGCGGAGTTGTCAGTATGCGCCCGAAATCTTTCTCCTCGGAAATTCGCGATCCCAAATCCGTCAACAAATCAGTCCAGTCGAATTTTCCATAAAACTTATCTACCTCGGGTATCTCGGCTTCCAGTTCTTCCCGATAACGTTGAGACAAACAGCCCATCACATAAAGATGATGTATCTTATGAGCTTTTTTAGCCTCGACCATTTGTAAAATCATTTCGATAGATTCTTCTTTGGCATCTCCAATGAAGCCACAAGTATTCACTACGACAAACTCACTCGAAACTTTTTCAGGATCATGTCTCACCTTATAACCGGCTTCTGCGAAACGATGCATCAATCGTTCGGAATCCACCAAATTTTTCGAACAACCCAACGTAATAATATCAACGCTATTTTTTATCATTGTCATTACACAAAAATACGGCTATGAAGCCTTTGCAAGACCACCCAGCCGTCTATCCTAAAAACTCACGAATATCAATCTCCGAACAACGAGTCCACAAACTCCTTACGGCGGAACACCTGCAAATCTTCCATGCCTTCACCCAGCCCTATGTACTTAACCGGTATCTTAAAGTGATCGGATATACCTATGACCACACCACCTTTGGCCGTACCATCGAGTTTCGTTATGGCCAACTCGTTCACCTCGGTCGCGGCAGTAAACTGCTTGGCTTGCTCAAAAGCATTCTGTCCTGTGGAGCCGTCCAATACTAACAAGATTTCATGAGGAGCACCGGGAACGATTTTCTCCATTACTTTCTTTATTTTGGTCAACTCGTTCATCAAATTCAATTTATTATGCAAACGACCTGCCGTATCGATAATTACCACATCGGCATTATTCGCCTTCGCCGAACTCAACGTATCGAACGCCACGGATGCCGGATCGGCTCCCATTTTTTGTTTCACGACAGGGACTCCAACCCGTTCGCCCCATATCATCAACTGCTCGACCGCAGCGGCACGAAACGTATCGGCAGCTCCCAAATAAACACTATTCCCTCTCTTTTTATATTGATATGCCAACTTACCGATAGTTGTAGTCTTGCCTACACCATTCACCCCGACAACCATGATTACATACGGTTTTTTCCCTTCGGGGACAGAAAATTCACCGGCATCCTCAACATCGTTTTCGGTTAGCAACGCTGTGATTTCTTCCCGGAGAATTGAGTTTAATTCGTTCGTATTTATGTATTTGTCACGAGCTACCCGCTTCTCTATTCGGTCTATAATACGAAGGGTAGTTTCCACTCCGACATCAGACGTGATCAATACTTCTTCCAAATCGTCCAATATATTCTCATCGACTTGTGACTTCCCGGCAACAATACGCGCTAACTTGGAAAATACGCCCTCTTTGGTCTTAGATAATCCCTTATCCAAGGTTTCCTTTTTCTCTTTCGAAAAGAAATCAAACAATCCCATATATAAAATTTTTAAGAAAAGTAACTGTAAGCAGCTACCCGGTGGATATGCAAAGCTATAAAATTATCATGGTAAAAAAAAACTTCCTTACACATTTCGTATAAGAAAGTTTCTTTATATTACGCTAATTATGACTTACTTACTAAGTACATCTTTAACTGCGTCATTCGGGACCATTTCCTCTTGGAAAGTATAAGCCCCTGTTTTCGGCGATTTTACCATTTTTATCACTTTAGAATAAGTACGGCCTTCGCCTTTTTGCAACGATGCAACTGTTTTCTTTGCCATGGTTCAATCCTTCCTTATTTTATTTCTTTATGTACAGTAACTCTTTTCAAGATGGGATTGTATTTTTTCAACTCCAATCTTTCTGTGGTATTTTTTCTGTTCTTAGTAGTAATATATCGCGATGTTCCGGGCATACCACTCGCCTTGTGTTCCGTGCATTCAAGAATTACTTGAACCCTATTACCTTTTGCTTTCTTTGCCATATCTTAATATAACATTTTTATTTCTGTTAAATACCCATTTCCGGCAGCTTGCTTGATAGCTGCATCTAATCCCATTTTATTGATTGTACGAAGACCGGCAGCCGAAAGTGTAAGCGTGATCCAACAATCTTGTTCTACCCAATAAAATTTCTTTGTAAAGAGGTTGACATTAAATCTTCTTTTCGTTCTTCTTTTTGAGTGCGAAACGTTGTTGCCAACCATTGCTTTTTTTCCTGTAATTTGACAAATCTTTGACATCGCTATCTATTATTTTATTTGTTTTTTCTTACTGCTTTCGCAAACAGAGTGCAAAGTAAAGCATTTTAGAAATATGTTCCAAATTTTTAAGGTATTAAAATCGGAACTTTTTTATTCAGTTCTATTTTGTCATCAGTTGTATCAACATCAACAAAGCCGATTGGGTCGCACGTGCAATTACTTGCTCTCTATCGCCTTCGAAACAAAAACATTCAACCTCGCTTCGCTCGCCATACCGAACTGCAATCCACACTGTTCCTACCGGTTTCTCAACGCTGCCTCCACCCGGACCTGCTATTCCAGAAGTCGCTATCGCACAATCGGAAGACAACAATCTTTGGACCCCCGATACCATTGGCAAGAGGGTCTCCCTACTCACAGCGCCAAAACCCGATAATGTCTCCGACGACACATTCAAAACGCGTGTTTTCACCTCGTTGGAATAAGCCACGACACTACCTTTAAAATAGACCGAACTACCCGCTACCCTTGTTATTTCATGAGCTATATTTCCTCCCGTGCAACTTTCGGCTGTCGCCAACGTTTCTCCTCTTTCGGTTAATATCGACCCTAATGCTCCTGCGAGAGTTGTATCCGAACTACAAAACAGATGACTCCCCAATATAGTCCTTAATTTAAAAAACTCACCATCGATAATCTTCTGCAAATATGACTCTTCATCGCCACGAGCAGTCAATCTCAACCGAATCACTCCCGGCGTAGGCAGATAGGCAAGTTTGATACACACCGGCAATTGTGCTTCAAAGTCGGATAAAGTTTCGGACAACCTCGATTCCGTAAAATCCTTCACCAAACAAGTGCGATGCAAGATAGACGAATGATCTTGAAAATACTCCCTCAAACGACTTATAACCGCCTCTTTCATGACGGTCTTCATTTCTGTCGGGACACCCGGCATAGACACCAATACCTTGCCATTTCTTTCAAACCACATGACAGGAGCCGTACCCACGGTATTTTGAATAACTGTACACACATTAGGAACATAGGCTTGATTGCGCGTACTATCATTCATCGTCAATTTACGACGACGAAAAATGGCTTCCACATTGGCAAATACCGACTCATTGAAGACCAACTTTCCACCGAAATAATCACAAAGGGTCTGCTTTGTAATATCGTCCTTCGTCGGGCCCAATCCACCGGTCATCAAAACGACATCGACCCTACCGAACGAACTATTCAGAGCATCGGTTATTTCCCGAGACCTATCTCTAACTGTCGTTATCTCGGTAACCTCCCACCCTATATGATTCAGTTCCCGAGCAATCCACCCAGAATTCGTATCGGTCACCTGTCCGATCAACAACTCATCGCCGATAACAATAATCTCGACATTCATTTCATTCGTATTTATAATTCAACCCGGGCAAAAGGAGCCTTCGCTATATCACAAAACTCTTTATCCAAATATTTATAATAACCCGTAATAGCCACCATAGCTGCATTATCGGTCGTAAAAGAGAAGGGCGGCAGATAAACTGTCCAACCATACTTTCGGGCATAATCTTCAAAAGCAGCCCTCACAGCGGAGTTCGCCGAAACGCCCCCTGCAACAGCCACATGCTTTATTCCAGTTTGTTTAACGGCCTTATAAAGTTTGTCCATCAAAATGTCCACAATCGTAGTCTGCAACGATGCGCACAAGTCACACTTATTTTTTTCGATGAAATCGGGGTCTTCTTTTATTTTGTCTCTCAATAAATATAAAAAGGAGGTTTTCAGTCCACTGAAACTATAATCAAAACCGGGTATGTGAGGTTTGCTTAGTACAAACGCTTTGGGATTCCCTTCCTTCGCCAATCTATCTACAACCGGGCCTCCCGGATAAGGCAATCCCATTACTTTGGCACATTTGTCAAAAGCTTCACCGGCAGCATCGTCTATCGTTTGTCCGATAACAGTCATTTCATTATAAGACTCTACTTTAATGATTTGCGAATTCCCCCCCGAAACGAGTAAACACAAAAACGGGAAGGGAGGCTGAGTGTTATCATCGGGAGACCGTTTGATAAAATGAGCCATAACATGAGCTTGCAAATGATTGACATCGACGAGAGGAATATTCAATGCTGTCGTAAAACCTTTGGCAAAAGAAGTTCCGACTAGCAAAGACCCCATAAGTCCGGGGCCTCTCGTGAACGCCACCGCACTCAAATCCTCCGGAGTCACCCCCGCACGTTTTAAAGCCTCCGACACAACCGGAATAATATTCTGTTGGTGCGCCCGAGATGCCAATTCAGGAACAACACCTCCATAAGCCTCGTGAACCGCTTGACTAGCAATCACATTCGAAAGCATGACCTCATCGCGAATAACTGCGGCAGAAGTATCGTCACACGAAGATTCTATACCTAAAATAGTTATGCTCATATACATTTACTCCTTTCAATCCTTCATCAAATCAAGGTCTGCAAAAGTACATATTTCATCGGTAAAACCATTTGACTTTTATAATTATTTCATACATTAATAAAAAAGAAAAACCAAGCATCCTATCGCTACTTTCAAAAGGAAACACTACTTTTGCATACTTATAAAGATGAGGAAAATCTATTCTGCATTTCGGATATTTGTGCATATCGTTATATTCTCTATCATAGCGATATATACACTTGGCTATATCTTGTTATCTATCCCCAACATACAGGATAAAGTCAGGCACATCGGCATAAAAGAACTATCCGCACTTTTAGATACAAACATAACTATCGACCGAATACAAATATCACCATTCAACAAGTTAGAGCTGTTCGGTGCATATATACCCGACTTAAATGGAGATACTTTATTATATGCCAATAAAATATCGGCCGGTATCTCCCTTTCAGATTTACTCGTCGATCGAGAATTGGTTTTCACGAATATACAGCTATTCGGTCTGGATGCCCGCATAACAAAAGAGACTCCAAGCTCTGAAACAAACCTGCAATTTATTATCGACGCTTTCAAAAGCGATAAGAATACACCGAAAAAGAAAATAAATTTCAAAATAAACAATGCGATCATACGCCGTGGAAAAATCAAATACGACATATTATCCGCACCCATACGACGCGGACAATTCGACCCGAACCATATCGATTTGAGAAACTTATTGTCAAAACTATCTATCAAAGCACTATCGGAAGACTCGGTAAATATCTCCATCAAGCGATTGGGATTCGACGAGCAATCGGGTTTTTCTTTAAATCGTCTACAATTTAAATTCGAAGCCAACCGACAACAAGCAAGGTTATCTGACTTTAAAATACAATTACCCCATAGCCGTATCGAAATCAAACCAATTATCGCCACACTGCCCGATACGCTCTCGGCCGAACACTTCTACGACCAAACACGATTCTCTTTACAGATAACGGAATCCCTAATTAATCCCAGCGATATAGCTGCCTTTATCCCGGTATTGGAAAAAATAAATACTCCGATACTCATTTCGATGCATTTGACAGGAACTCCAAACAATCTATATTTCCATACCTTTGATTTTAATTTCGGGAAAGAAGATATCATCGCTCACAGCCAAATATCAGTGAAAAACATAACCAATCCACAAAAACGAGATATATTCTGCGACCCTATCACATTAAACGCTTCATCTTCGGGATTGGCCGATATTTCTTCCAAATTACCTTTTCTAACCGAAGAACAATGTAAAACTATTTCCCGATTAGGTACAATTCATTTCACCGGTAATATCTCGAGCCAAAACAAAAATCTGACAGCCTGCGGAACATTAGAAACAGATCTCGGCTCTGTTCATTCCGATATATCCATCAACCAAAACAATAGTCTGAATACGACTCGATACAGCGGATTGATAGAATCGAAAAAATTTAATCTAAATGGACTATTCGCCGAAGGAAATCCTTATGGCGAAATTATTTTCAAAGTAGAACTCGACAGTAAAAAAGCCAAACATCAAGCCCCAACCGGCAAAGTGGTCGGGGGAATCAGCCATTTTGAATACAAAGGATATCCCTACGAAAACATCATGCTTAACGGTGAGTTCGGGGACAATCGATATAATGGTATAATCGAAATTAATGACCCGAATGGAAAACTCCGAGTCAATGGTCTTTCTGTCTTAAAAGATAAAGACTCCGAATTCGACCTCGTCTTACAGGCACGAGACCTCAATGTATCGGCTTTAAAGCTAACGCCCAAGTATAAAAATTCCAAGTTAGGATTCAACATAGTCGCCAAATTTACAGGGAACAATTTGGACAACGCAGAAGGCCTCTTATCTATCGATAGTTTATCTTTTACAAACAACGACGATACATTCAGACTAAATAAATTCAATATAGAAGCTCATAACCAAAATACTCCACAAAGTATAGCTGTTACTTCGGATTATATTAATGGTTGGATTGAAGGTAATTACAAATTCTCTACTCTACAAAAATCTTTACAAACACTGTTATCGGAATCCCTTCCATCTATATTCCCATTCCACGAGAACCAACCTAAAAAAACAGAACACAAAAAAAATCAACAACCGAATAATTTTAAATTCAGATTTACCGTCGAGCCTAATATACACATGGCACAAGTGCTCGAACTACCTGTTACATTCACAGACAGAGCTATTATCGAAGGTGAAATGAATAGCCTCCGAAACACAGCCCTCATAACCGGAACGATTCCCCATCTCTGGTATAAAAAAAGTCATATCGAAGATGCATTCATTTCAGCACGAAAAGATTCCACCGAAATGGCTTTATTCATAGAAACGAACTCCTACAATAAAAAACAAATACGAACGACATGGAGCCTTAGAAGCAAGGCCTATCGAGACAGTCTCGACCTTGTACTCAACTGGAATAACGACACCCAATCGACATTTTATGGAGAATTGAATACATCGACCCATTTTTCACGAACTCACGAAGGGAATAAATTACAAATACAAACTCACATCAATCCTTCCACTCTTATTTTCAACGATACTATTTGGCAAATGAGCCCCTCTGATATTTCCTATTGTGAGAAACAAATAGAAATCAATGATTTTGAAATATCACATGCTCCCCAATATATACTTATAGACGGTATCGCCTCCAATCGAGAAGAAGACGAATTGAAAATACAACTCAACGACGTAGACCTCGATTATATTTTCGGTACACTCAATATAAAAAATGTCACTTTCGGGGGGAACGCTACCGGGAATTTATTAGCTACACATCTATTGACAGGCGCACCTCGATTAAGTACTGAACAATTCGATGTAAAAGATTTCTCCTACAATGAAGCGATCTTCGGGGACTTACATCTATTCAGCATGTGGGATAACGACAATCAAGGTATTCTCATGAAAGGGTTCATCGAAAATAAAGAAGATAAACAAACTTATATCGACGGATATATATTCCCGACAAAAGACTCTCTCTCTCTTTCGTTCGATCCCGATAAATTGAATATTGCATTCCTTCGACCATTTGTTTCTACCGTTATGAGCGACATATCGGGAATAGCCAGCGGGCACATAGACTTTTTCGGAAGATTCAAGGCCCTAAATGTTACCGGTGATGCTTATGTCGAAAATTTAGATTTCGGTATTGAATATTTGAACACTCGGTACAATCTATCAGACAGTATTCATTTATCCCCTACCCGTATTTGGTTTGACAACGTTACGATTTATGACAAATTGAAACATACGGCAAAAGGTTCGGGTTGGATAGAACATCATAATTTCAAAGATGTAAGTTACGATATTGCCATAACCGAAGCCCAAGATTTCCTGTCCTACGATATGACAGAAAGGCAAAGCCCCATATATTATGGAACCATTTACGGGACAGGCTCTACTATGATAAAAGGAAGTCCGGAACAAACCCAAATTGACGTAAATATGTCCACCGGAGACCAGTCGAAATTCACCTTCGTCCTATCAGGATCGGAAGCTGCCGGAGATTATGACTTTATTACTTTCACCAATTCAGGAAAACAGAACACAAAGATAGGAGAGCTCCAAGCCGATAGCATTGTCATTAAGAACAATGCCCGCATGATGGAGAACAGTAAAATACAAAATAGTAGTGCATTAAATTTAAATCTGCAAATAGAAGCAACCAACCAAGCCCAAATGAACCTAATCATGGACAAATCTACCGGAGATATGATAAAAGCGACCGGTCAGGGCAGTATATTACTGGAATATAATTCAATGGACGGCGATATAAAATTATATGGTTCCTATGTCTTGGAAAAAGGGAGTTACAATTTCAGCTTGCAAGATATCATTACACGAGACTTCTCTATTAAAGAAGGAAGCCGAGTTTCTTTCCACGGGGATCCTATGGCTACCAACTTGGATATATCGGCTATTTACTCCCTTTCGGCCAATCTGCTCGATCTCGATGAAAACTTCGCCAATGACAAAGAATTATCAAGAACGACAGTACCCGTACAAACTATTTTGAATGTATCCGGAGACGTACGCCGACCAGACCTAAACTTCGACATAGCATTCCCTACTTTGACCCAAGACGTAGACCGACGGGTACGTAGTATCATCAGTACAAACGACATGATGAACCGTCAGATTATCTATCTATTGGCCTTGAATAGGTTCTACACTCCGGACTTCATGAATATGGGGCAAAGTAGAAATAACGAACTTGTCTCTGTCGCTTCCTCGACTTTATCCTCTCAATTAGGTAACATTCTGGGACAATTAAGCGAAAACTGGAATATTTCGCCAAACTTCCGTAGTGAAAAAGGTGATTTTTCCGATATGGAGGTGGAGCTTGCCCTATCCAGCCAACTACTGAACAATCGATTGATTTTCAATGGGAACTTCGGATATAGAGACAACACGGTCAATAACAATACATTCATCGGAGATTTCGATTTGGAATACCTGCTGAATAAAAGCGGAACGATACGATTGAAGGCCTATAATCATTATAACGACCGCAATTATTACATCAAATCGGCATTGACGACACAAGGCGTAGGGATCATGTTGCGTCACGATTTTAACCGTTGGGGAGATTTATTCAGAAAAAATCCCAAAAACAACAATAAAACCAAAGAAATACAATCCGATTCTATTCCACGGAACACAACATTACCCAACGATACAATTTCTACAAAAAGCTCTTTATCCAAAGAAAAAATTCCTCAGACCGACCAGTAAGCAGGAAAAACAGATTATAACTCGTCACACTCTTTCTGCCACATGGCACTCGACGCATCACTAGGCATCCGCCAATCCCCGCGAGGAGAAAGACTTACCGTTCCCACCTTTGGACCATCGGGAAGACACGACCTCTTGAATTGTTGATTAAAAAATCTCCGACAGAATATTTTCAGCCACTTTTTTATCGTATCCGGCTCATACACCCCTTCGAAAGCATATTGGGCAAGGAAATATAATTTGGCAGGAGAGAAACCGAATCGCAACATATTATACAAGAAAAAATCATGCAGAGCATAGGGACCTACCAAATCCTCGGTCTTCTGCTTTATCTCTCCATTTTCATCAGCAGGTATCAATTCTGGGCTAATAGGAGTATTGACAATATCGATCAATGTATCCCGAGCCTCGCCTACCAATTCATTCTCGGCAACCCAGTTCACCAAATACTTAACCAAAGTTTTGGGAATACTTGTTGAGATACCATACATCGACATGTGATCGCCATTATATGTGGCCCAACCTAATGCCAATTCAGACAAATCCCCGGTTCCTATAACCAATCCCCCGGTCTGGTTCGCTATATCCATCAAAATTTGTGTACGCTCCCGCGCTTGGGAATTTTCGTAAGTAATATCTTGGATTGAAATATCGTGGTCAATATCTTTAAAATGAAGCTCACAAGCCTCCCGAATAGAAATTTCCCGAATAGTTATACCCAACGAACGCATTAACATCATAGCATTATGATAAGTACGACCTGTCGTCCCGAATCCCGGCATAGTCACACCTATTATCTTCTCTCGATTCCAACCGAGTTTATCGAGTGTTCTGACTGCTACCACCAAAGCCAATGTCGAATCTAAACCGCCCGAAATACCGAGAACCACACTTTGAGCTTGGGTATGTACCAACCTCTTGGCTAATCCCGAACTTTGTATATCGAGTATTTCGGCACAACGTTCGTTCAAGACCAACGAATCGGAAGGCACAAAAGGGAAAGCCCCCACCTTACGAGTCAATCGCAATGGAATATCGTTCAAGACAAACGGAATGAAACGTGCATCTCTGCCATGTGCCCAAGCTCCCTTTGCAAACGAAGTCATCACTCTTCTCTCCGTACGCAGCCGCTCCACATCGATTTCACTCACTACAAGTTGAGGCGTTGAAGAAAAACGCTTCGATTCGGCAAGAATACTACCATTCTCTACAACAAGGCCATTCCCTGCAAATACCAAATCGGTAGATGACTCTCCAAACCCGGCCGAAGCATAAACATATCCAGCCACACACCTCGCCGATTGTTGCCGAACGAGAGAAAGAAGATAAGAATGTTTCCCTATCAACTCATTCGTAGCCGATAAATTTACTATAATATCTGCACCTTGCTGTACAAGATACGAACTGGGAGGTATAGGAACCCACAAATCTTCGCACAATTCTACTCCTACAACAACACCTGCGCTCTCAAATAATAAATCTGTACCGAACGGAACTCTATCACCACATAGTTCAATAGTATCGATCGTTGCCGAAATACCAGAAGTAAACCAACGTTCCTCATAGAATTCCTTATAATTGGGCAAATAACTTTTGGGAACGACTCCCAATATTTTACCCGATTGGAATACTACGGCACAATTATATAAACAATTCCCAGCAGCCACAGGCATTCCCACGATACATAATATCGGATAATCGCTAGTTTCCTCCACCAACAGAGACAAACCCTTTCGAGCCTGTTCCAATAAAAGCGTATGGCCGAATAAATCGCCGCAAGTGTAGGCTGTTATAGAAAGTTCCGGAAAAACAATAATTTGTACATTTCGATGAACAGCCTCTATTATCTGATTATATATTTCTCTCTCATTATATATACAATCGGCTATCTCCACACGAGGAATCGCCGCTGCCACTTTTACAAATCCAAAATTTTGTCCCATACTTCGATTAGTTTTGACAAATATAGTGAAAGGTGAGCGCAAAGGCAAACGGAAATCACATTTCCAATTTGACTCTGCCGAACCGCATCCTATATTTTACAAATATAGCGAAAGTCAACTGCAAAAACTTGAACTTGTTTAAGTTTTTTGCCAAAACACCTCCTATATCCTACAAATATAAACACAGGTTTAGCCCAAACAAAATGGGAAATAGAATTTTTTATTTCTCCTTACCCAGTCCAACCCTCATTCACAAAAGTATAATCATTGATATTTTTAGGACTCAGCCGATAATATCGCTAACGCAACACAGGAGAGAAATGTAATATCTCATTTGAGAGACTTCCCTCTAAAAGAAAAGGCGAGAGTTATTTACTCTCGCCTTTTCTTTTGGGGTGCTAGATGGGGCTCGAACCCACGACCCTCGGAACCAGAATCCGATGCTCTAACCAACTGAGCTACAAGCACCATTTTAATTGGTTATAAAGAACTTTACTTCTTTACAGCGGTGCGGACGGGACTCGAACCCGCGACCCCATGCGTGACAGGCATGTATTCTAACCAGCTGAACTACCGCACCAGTTTCGTTTTGCGACGGCAAAGATAGATCTTTTTTTATTTCTACGCAACATCTTTCCTAAGAAAATTACAAAAAAAATTCACCTCTACCTTATCTACCCTAAACACAGGCTTTTACTATTTTCATTCTCTCAAAACCGATCCCCATGAATAACTAACAGAACTTTCAAAGCCAACCAAAGACTCGATTATACCTCAATCGTAAAAGCTATATAATGATTTTCAAACTTTTATATAAAAAGAAAAGAGATTCAACTATTTGAAAAGTAAGTTGAATCTCTTTTCCTGAGCCACGACCGGGACTCGAACCCGGGACCTTTTCGTTACGAATGAAATGCTCTACCAACTGAGCTATTGTGGCAATTGCGGAGCAAAGGTAATATATTTAAAGAAACGCCGCAACTCTTTTTCTCTATTTTTTTCTTACCAAACAAAAAAAAGAAATTCGTTCTCCTGTTTTCCCTGAAAATCACTAACGAGATTTCTATGTATGAAAATACTAAAACGAGAGGGAGAGATTAATTTTATCTCTGCCTCATCTATTGAAATATATTTTATCTCAGCCATCAATTCCGCTCCTTCAATCTTTTCAGTACATCTTGATTCTCGTGCATAAGCAATTCAAGTTCATCGCCAGCGACTCCTAAGAATTTCTCGTAT
>OGFJ01001554.1_pt1 | contig 14670 bp, 10 predicted proteins | sample 1570861 | NCBI WGS metagenome assembly OGFJ01 (sample SAMEA2582060, study PRJEB24529) | metagenome | biome: Human gut stool | place: China | collected 2011
TCTTATAGTGGTTCAGTTTCATACCAGCACCTTTCACCATCTGATTTCCTTCATCATCAAAGGATAATCTTCCGGCTTTTGCCTGTTCTTTGGTCATCTGTTTTTGCAACTGTTTCTTCCGAATGGATTTCTTTTGGCTGTTCAGATTATTATCATCATCCGGGATTTTTTCATGACGATGCAGTTTCTTTCGATATCCGGATACTTTTTCTTCCGGTGTGACTTCAACTGTATCCTCAACAGCTTCCTGCCGGACAGAAGATTTCCGGATCTTTTCCATCTGCAGTCGTTTTCCTTTTCCTGATTTTGAATCTTCATTCTCAGCCTTTTTCCGTTCCCGTTCAGGAACAAATTCTTCCTTATTTTCCGGTCGTCCTCGACTCCTGTGACTGATATCTTTTACACTACCATCACGAAGATTTTCTTCTGTCAGACCATCTCTGGTCATCTTTGCGACCTTTTTATCTTTGCCTTTAAATTCTTTTCCAGCTATAGGTCATCACCTCCTGGCACAACTTTTCTTTCTGTACTCATTCAGTTCCTGGCGTCCTATAATCGGGATACCAGGATAACCATCTGCCTGTGTCCTGATTGCTGGAGAGCTCGCCTGGATATGAAATACCCAGTTCAATTCACTCGGATCTCTCGGCCAGAAACCATTGATCAGCATAGCCTCCTTGAACTGATTGTTGTGCAGATGGATCTGGGTACGTTTATACAGAACTTCTTTCAGATCATCACTGGTAAGATGCGGATAGATTTTCTGTGCCGGATAAAAATTCCAGAATACCCAGTCAAGGATAATGTTCTGTGTTTCCAGCGGAAGTTCATACAGATGATGATCATCATTGACTGTATGAACACGGTATCCTGGCTGCACATTTTCCAGATTTTTCATCTGAATGTAAGGATTGTCCTGATTCCACTGCTTGATTCGGATCTTATCGATTTCCTTCATGTTTTTCCGCCTCCATTTCTTTCTCTCGTTTTTCAACTTCTTCCGGTTTTGTAGTCATCAAACTGTACAGCTTCAAGGTCTTATCGAACTTGTCCTTAAATGGAATAATTGTTGTTCCATAGAAAAGAAGTCCTTCTCCTTCCCCGGAATTCGTCACATAAGACAACTGATATGGGGAAATATTCAGCTGTTTTGCAAGGATCTGTCTGTCACCTGCAGCCTGGTTCAGCATCAGGATAAAATCACTGTTCTCAAAGATATTTTCAATTTCCCTGCTGGCAAGAAGATCTTTGATATTCTGTGTGATTCCAGTCGGTACGCCTCCCCATTTTCTGAATCTCTTCCAGATTTCTACGGAATAAGCTGCTGTCTGTTCTTCTTTGAGCAGAAGGTGGAACTCATCGATGTAGTACCTGGTGGATTTGATGCCACGGTTGATCGTAACTCTGTTCCATACCTGATCCTGGACGATGAGCATTCCGATTTTCTTCAGCTGCTTTCCAAGTTCCTTAATATCAAAGCAGACAATACGGTTATTCAGTTCCACATTGGTTCTATGGTTGAATACTTTCAGTGATCCATTTACATAGATTTCCAGTGCTGTTGCAATTCTCTGGGCCTGTGGTTCTTTCTGCTTTCTGAGGCAGTCATACAGGTCACCGAGGACCGGCATGTTTTCCGGTTTTGGATCTGCAAAGTACTTCTGATACACCAGTGGAAGACAGCGGTCGATCACTGATTTTTCCTCTGCTTCAATTCCATCCCTGCTTCCCATGATCAGCTCGCATAAAGACAGGACAAAATCGGATTTCACTCCAAGTGGATTGTCATCATCGGAATAATCCATATTGATATCCATCGGATTGATATAATCCTTACTGGTCGGTGAAATGTGTACGACCTGTCCGCCAAGTGCATGGACCAGTGGATAATACTCACCCTCCGGATCTCCGATGATAATGTCATCCTTCGTGACAAAGAACGCGTTGGTGATTTCTCTTTTTGCAGCAAAGGATTTACCGGATCCAGGTGTACCAAGGATCAATCCATTCGGGTTTTTCAGCTTTTTACGATCCACCATAATCATGTTGTTGCTGAGTGCATTTAATCCGTAATATAAGGATTCTCCTGCCATAAAAAGTTCCTGAGTGGTAAACGGTACGAAGATAGCAGTGCTGGTCGTGGTCAGTGCACGTTTGATGGGGATATGATTGACTCCCAGCGGAACATTGCTCATCAGTCCTTCTTCCTGCTGATAGTCCAGACGTTTCAGTACACAGTTGTATTTCTGTGCAATTCCGGCAGTCTGGAAGATGGCATTGTCCAGTGCCTGTTTGGTCTTTGCTGTATTTAAAAAGAGCGCTGTTACAAGGAACATACGCTCATTTCGTGACTGCAGGTCTTCTAACAGACGCTTAGCTTCTCCGCCATACGTGTTCAGATCCGATGGAATGATATCCATATCGTATCCGGCCCGGACTGCTTTTTTCTGTTCTTCGATTTTCATACGGTTGATATCCGTCACTTTGCTTTTTACCAGCTTGATTGCCTTCATCTGATCCACAGACTGGACATGCAGGTTGACGATCAGGTTCTTATCGATATCCAGAAATTCTGCCAGCATCTTATCCGTAAGCTCCGGTGCCAGGATCTGCAGATAAGAGACAGCCCCGATAGTATTTCCCATCTGGAACGTATTTCTGTCTCGGAATACAAAACTGGTCGGTGCCACATAATCCTTTGTATTGAGTCCTGTCCGGATCATGGAACCATAATCAAACTGGAAGTCTGTCATGATATCCGGATTGAAAGTCTCATACAGTATCTGCAGACGTTCCACGCCATTCAGCGGATATGCCGGAACTCCAAGGATCTTGAAGTTGTTCAGGATATCTGATTCAATACGTTCCAGCTTTGGCTTTGCTTCCCGGATATTATCCGCTTCGATGGAAAAGGTGATATATTTTGACTTCACCAGACCGTTGTTTCCTTTTGCCAGCTGCTGTTTCAACATCTTTGCGTATTCCATACGGACATCATCAAAAGCATCCTCCTGTGGTCGGATCCGGATGACCTGTTCAAATTCTTTCATGCTGCTTTTATGATTGATAAAGCTCAGCTGAAAATGGATACTGGCATCAAAGTAATTGAGGAAATCGCACCAGTTTTCAAAGATCGCATTTTTATCTTCGTTCTGAGCCAGCTGGTAGTTGATGTCATAAAAGCGGATACACTTAGAATAAGTTTTTCCCTGTACCCTGCAGATTCCATCTCTTCCCATTTCCTTATAAGCGATCGACTGCTGGACGGACAGTTTTTTCTGCCTGCGTTTCTCTTCCTGCTTTTCTTTTTTCTTTTTCTCTTTTCTGTCTACTTTTTTGTATCCGGTATCTGCGACAGTTTTCTTATTTTTCTTTTTTCGCAACCGTTTTTCCTCCTTTCGGTTTTCCTGCATCCGGAGACTGTCTGATCTGTTCCGGATCTGTTTCATAATAGTTTTCAGTTTCATATTTTCTGACGGGCGGACGAAGAAACTTCACCCTGATCATATGCATCAGAACATCTTCCAGATGCATCCCGTCTTTTTCGTACATGGCAAATAAAAATGCCGGTAACATCAAAAGCACCATGACCGTTGCTGCATTACTGTTTCCCATCACATTACGCAAGAGGAAATAGCTTGGAATTCCCATTGCAGCACCAATCCCAATACAGATCAGCTGTCTTTTGGTCAGGTTAAATGCTACTTTATTTTTTACCTTCGTTAAGTCTTTCGGTACGCTGACATATGCCATGATTTTCACTCCTTCCTGTAATTTAGTGCGCGTTAAATATCGACTTACTTAAGGATGCCGTCTTAAAGAGGCTGTAACATAAGATCACTGTGTAAGCCATAACGCCAAATAATGAAGAACTCAGATTATCTGAATACTGGATACCTGCAACAAGCACTGCATAGATTGCAACGCATACCATCATCAGAAATGCCTGGAAAGCCAGGGCAAAGAGTCCTCTGAAATAATTCGTGCCGATCTGTCCCCATTCTCTGTTACTCATAGTTGCGAATGGAATCGGCGCAACTGAGGTATATAGGTAAATCTCTATCATACGTCCATACATGATCACTGTGATCAGTACAGACAGGATTCTCATACAGAAGCCGGCGATAAGGGTTTCCAGCGCCAATACAACAAGTTCTCCGATTTCCATACTTTCCAGTGTTGCGGAAAGATCCGTCAATGCCGAAGAAATATCAATGGCGGTACTTCCTGTGATAACACCGGCCGCAGAATTAACTACGTGCTGGCCCACATCGAATACCGCCATTGTGATCGTAAATGTGTTACTCACCAGATATACAGCGATCCACATTTTTACGAAGTACTTGAAAAACATCCAGGTATCAATATCATGCATGTTGTTGCGCTCGGTCAGCATAGAAATCAATTCGTAGCAGAGTACGAGTGTGATAATAATACCTGCGATCGGCATGATCACGGAATCCGATAAGTTCCGGATCATACTGAATATGCTGCCGTTCCACCCTTGCGGGGTCTGTCCAACCTGGGTAGCGATCTCACCAGTCTTTTGATTGACATCAGTAAACATCGTGTCCAGGTTGGAAGTGATCATCCCGGTTAAGAGTTCCCTCATCCATTCCTCAATCGCATCAAAAATCTGACTGAACATGGATCTCTACTCCTTTCTCTTAACCAAATAATCCACTCAGAAGCGGGATCAGCTGTGTTCCGATCAGGATAACACCACCACCGCTCATCAGCTGCTTAATTCCCTGGGATTTTGCACCCGGGTTGTCGTTTCCATAACCTTCCATCAGGTTGATTACGCCCCAGACACCAAGACCGGCACCGATTGCAACGACCAGTGTCTGAAGGATATTGATTGCACTGCTAAAAAAAGCCATAATCATGTGTGAACAAACGCTTTTTCTTATGGTCTGTAAGCGTTTGGCTCTACTCCTTTCCCTTTTATTCAGACCTTTTTATATCCTTATCAGTAGTAGCAGGGTGCTCGAATTCTTTCTTTCATATCAATCCTCACTTTCCTCACCCTCAATCGCTGATACATCTTCTTGTGTTACAGTTACTTCATACATTTCAAATTCTGTATCTTCCGACAGCACCAGTCGGTGTGCCAGATACTTTTCGACATCAAACGCATTATTCTTATTGAAATCGGCAAGTTCCTTGTACCGTTTATGCTTTGTGATGTCATATTTGTTGCTTAAAAACGGCCGGACTCCTCGAAGCTGTAAGATACATTTTTCTCCATCCATGACCGCCAGCTCATCTCTACTCATCAGTTCTTTTCCAGTCTTTTGATAGTTCAGCCCATAGGACCGGTTGCTGCCTCTGGTGTCTGATGTGTTGTAAAGATCTATGGTTTCCTTTCCCAGGGTTTCTGATATTTCTTTCAGTGTGGAACTTTCCTTTCCACCCAGGAAAAGAACAGTGTCACAGTTGCCTGTAATCGTCTCAGCAGCATCCTTATAGATGGTTTTCAGCTGAGATTGTGACTGCAGAATGATAGAAGCGGAGATTTCCCTGCTTCGGATCGTAGCAATCAATTTGTCGAATTTTGGAATCTGTCCGATATTGCTGAACTCATCAAGAAGCAGTCGTACATGATAGGGAAGCCTGCCTCCATGCTCATCATCCGCTTTATCACAAAGCAGGTTAAAGAGCTGGGTGTACATGAGCGCTACCACAAAGTTGAATGTGTCATCTGTATCGCTGATGATAACAAACATGGCTGTTCTCTGATCACCGATCATATCCAGTTCCATTTCGTCATACGACATGCTTTCTCGAAGCTCCTGAATATCAAATGGTGAAAGTCTGGCACCACAGGAAATCAAAATCGATTTTGCAGTTTTGCCGGCTGCAAGCTTGTACTTGCGATATTGCCTTACTGCAAAGTGTTCCGGATTTTCTGCTTCCAGTTCTTCAAACAATTCATCCACTGCATTTTTAAATTCTTCATCATCCTCCCTGGTCTCACTGGCATTGATAAATTCCAACAGAGTAGAAAAGTTCTGTTCTTCCTCTGGTGCCTCATACCAGATGTATCCGATCAGTGCAGAATACAAAAGACGTTCGGCCTTGACCCAGAAATCTTCCGTTGATTTTTCGCCTTCACCCTTGGTATTTGCGATAATGGTATTGACCAGCTTTAAGATGTCTTTTTCACTCCGGATATAATGGAACGGATTGTAATGCATGGACTTTTTAAAGTTGATCGTATTTAATACCTTGATCCGGTATCCTCCATTTACCAGCATCTTCCCGCATTCAACGATGATCGTTCCCTTCGGATCAGTGACCACATAGGATACGTGATCTGTCATCTGCATAAGGTTCGGCTTCACATAGAATCTTGTCTTACCGGATCCGGAACCACCGATGACGATCACATTCTTATTTCTGGCATACTTTGGGGCTTTTGGCCGGCTGTTCATGGTCAGACGTTCCGTTTCTGTGAGGATGACATTGTTTTCAAAGACCGGATCCATGAAGGGTTCGATATCTTTTCTGTTTCCCCATCTTGCAGATCCATACTCCACACCTTGTCGGAACTTCTTTGCATTTTTAGAACGATAGTAGACCACCAGTTTTAATGCACCTGCAACCAGAACACCTACTGTAAGATCCTGCAAAGCGATACTTGGCAGCCAGCTTAAAAATGCCAGTCGGAAATTGACTAACATCACGCCAAGTCTCTGGACCATGCTTTCTCCCAGGCAATGCCGGTACAGCCAGGATCCTTTATCTGCTACATAGAAGATAAAGAAATATGGGAGATTTAAGATCACCAGCCGTTTGACCTGGATCTTCTGTAATTTTTCCCGGATCATCGTTCCTGACCTCTGGATTTTTGTCTCTGCTTCACACGCTGGCGGTGCTTTGCTTTTCTTTCTACAGATTTCTGCAGTTTCTTTCTGACGGATGGTTTCTTCGCCTGTTTCTTTTTCAGTTCTACTCCGGCATATTCCCGGAAAGCCGCTGTCATCACATCCACATCTTTAGCCTTAAAGAAGACCAGATATTTCGGTGGATCAGCACCAACTTCTTTTTTCAGGCTGTAATCAATTCCGTATTTTCTTGCCACACGGTCAAAGGATTTGATATTTTCATCTGTGATCTTTAAGTTGGAAAGCTGTACTCCCTGTGCATTCAGCTGCTTGATGGTCTGCTTTCCATGTGGCTTTTTCTTTTCAATCTTTTTTCGGGCTTTTTCCCTTCCTTTCTCCTGAGCCCGTCCGGTCTTTTCAGCCATTTTCACCTGCGTTGTTTCCTGTTTCCTCCGGTTGTCCATTTCCAGGAACTTCCGAAGGGCTGCTTTTAGCACACTGGCAGTGATCTTGACTCCCTGGATGCTCAGGCTGATCACTTTCTGATTTACTTCTTCCTGCAATTACCCACGTCCTTTCTTTCCTTTCATCTCAGAATAAAGACGGGCAATACAATATCCGATGCATGGAACATGTTTTCCATACGGACAGCCACCACATGGTGTTGTTTTTACTGCTTTTTTCTTTTCCGGAAGCAGATAGTGGCACTGTTTCAAGCTACAGCCTTTCTTTTTGCCTCCCCACCAGTAACAGTACTTGCAGGACCATGGCTTTTCTTCGCTGTACTTTCTTCCTTCTATAGCTGCATTTGGTTCTATGATCAGATCTTTATTTGTCTTCATTCTGTTCTTCCTCTTTTCTCATGATTTCTGTCAGTTTTTTCTCTGCCTGACTTCCGGCAGCAATGAGACAATACAAAACTGTAAATATTGCCGCTGCTCCCAGAAGAGCAACAAAAATAATGATATTTCTCATGGTTTCTCCCATCTAAAAAAGCGTTCACAGATTCCTTTCGGTTTCCATGAACGCTCACTCTTATTTAACTAGTGTTTCTTTTTTCTCATAAATGCAAGAGCTCCTGTACCAGTCGCACCAATGCCGAGAAGCATAAACCACAGCCACAGATTGGTGTTATCCCCAGTCTTTGGTGAATCACTGACAGGTTTTCCACCTTCCGGTGTCTTTTCTGCCGGTTTTTCCTCATCCACCATGGTTATATGCTGTACTTCACCGGTATCCTTTACTTCGAATTCCACATCTTTTGCAACCAGATAGCCATCCGGTGCTGTTTCTTCACGGAGAGTGTATTTTCCGATCGGAAGCATTTCGATGTAATGTGCTTTCTCTGTACTGGTCCAGCTTTCCACAACTTTTCCATCCTGATCAAGGATTGTGAGTTTCGCTCCCGGAAGTTCTTTTCCGGCGATATCCTGTTTGGAGATTTTCACCTTCGTTACATCATCCTTCATCTCAACTTTCTGCACATCGGCAGTATCTTTGATCGTGAACTTCACGCTTTCAGCTGTCACGTAACCATCAGCAGGTTTTGTTTCAACCAGTGTGTATTCTTTTCCGACAGTCAGCTCACGGATCACATGTGCTTCTTTACCGGAAGTCCATTCATCCACGATATTTCCATCAGCATCTACCACTTTCAGCTTACATCCTGGAAGTTCTTTTCCGGTTGTCAGACTGGATTTGGTAAATTCAACGACGGTTGGCTGATTATCAAAGGTAAAATCATAAGTGACTGTCGGCTTATCCTCACCTGCATACTCAAACGTAAATTCTTTTCCTTCATCGTTGGTTACGAATCCGTCCGGTGCATAGAGCTCTTTTACATAGTAAGTTGCTCCTATTGGAAGATCTGCAACAAATGTGATCTTTCCTTCTTCATCCGTAGATTTCAGTTCAATGATCTCATTGGCTTCGATCAGGACTTTACCAGTTGTCTCAGACTTAATGTCTTCTTTGGCAAATAATCCAAAGATAGCGCCTTCCAATGTACGGTCAGAATCTTTTTCTTTCTTAAGTACACTGACTTCTACTCTCTGGCGGTTGTTCTGCCAGTCTTTGTCATAGACTACAACTGGTGTATTCTGATCCACGTAAGTCAGATCTACATGACGGATCTCACCATCCAGTACATGACCGTAAGCAGTTCCTGTTTCTTTCACATAGTATTTACCAAGTGGAAGATTTTCCAGTTTTGCAATACCGGTTTCATCTGTCTTGATCGTTGCAATCAGTTCATCCTTTTTATAGTAATCGTCACTGACGCCATCGGCAGCCTTAATGTCTTCCTCAGCATAGACTTCAAACGTAACATCTGTCAGCTTTCCGGTTACATAGTTGAAAATGTGTTCCACCACACCTTTGACCTTATCGGCCAGTGTAACAGAATCCAGGAATTCTCCCTTCTTGTTGATGATGAGTTCACCAACCGGTACCTCGTCCTTCATTTCCACTTTTTGAACCTCTCCGGTATCTTTGACTGTGAATGTCACATCATTGGCTACCAGATAACCATGTGGTGCAAACTCTTCATGTAGGGTATAAGTCTCACCCACTTTCAGATATTTGATCACATGCGGTGCATCTTTGGAAGATGTCCAGCTGTCTACTACATTTCCATCTTTATCCGTTACTTTCAGATAAGCTCCATCCAGTTCTACACCGGTTGTTGCATCTGATTTTGTGATCTCAACAGTTGTCGGCTGGTTCTTCTTTACGGATTTTAATGTTACTGTCTGTACATCCTGCCCCTGATAAGAAGCATCAAATCTCAGTACTTCATCCGAAGATACGAATCCATCTGGTGCTTTCAGTTCTTTTACATAATAGCTTCCAAGTGGAAGATCCAGTGTACATGCTGCCTGACCTTTTTCATCAGAAGTCATTTCCTGTAAAAGAGTATCTGCTTTGACGATCACTTTTCCATCTTTCGTCTGAATGTCTTTTGCATTGTAAATACCGAACACTGCTCCGGCTACTGTATTGCCTGTCTCAGCATCCTGTTTTTCGACCGTAATCGACACTTTCTGTCGTTCATCTGTGACAGAGATTTCTTTCTCGATCACTGCAGTATCCTGATCCGCATAAGCAAATTCGACATTTTCCGGCACAGTATTTAACACATAAGTGTCCGGTGCATTCTTCTCTTTGACATAGTATCTGCCAAGTGGAAGATTCTTTACGGTTGCATAACCATCTGCATTGGTTGTGACGGTTGCTACCAGTGCATCCTTTGCAAAATACAGAGTTCTCTGTCCATCTGCATCTACCTGATGATCGGCAGTATAGATATCCTCTGCCGCATAGACTTCAAATTCAGCACCTGCAAGTCCAGCCATTTCAAACTGGAATTCCTTATCAAATCCCTTTAACACTTCACCCTGTTTATAGATCTTTAACTGACCTTTGACCGGGGCATTGGTATATTCCACATCAATGACTGCATCTCCTGTGACAGGATCGGTCAGATAAGCAGTATCTGTATCAACTGCAACTGTCACATAGTTTTTGGATATTGTGTACCCATCGGGTGCCGTCACTTCCTCAATCCTGTAGTTACCAGGTTTCAGATTCTTTGGCAGTACCAGGTATCCTTCCTCATTTGTGAAATAGGATTTGTGTACCGTTGGCTTCGGATAGGATGTTGTCTGTTCCACATATTTCTGGTTATCCAGGTCGTATACCTTGAACTCAGTATTGGCCAGGAGTACCGATTTCTGTGTTTCTGCATCCTTTTTGATGATCTTTAATTTTGCTTTGAATTCTTTATCCAGCAGCACTCGCCATGTCTGCGGTGTATCCGGATGATTCTCTGTGATCTTCACTACAAAATCATCGACCGGTGCATAGTTGTGTTTGCTTGTGGTTTCTCTTACCACATAAGTTCCATATGGAAGCGGAATCGATCTTGCATATCCTTTTTCATCGGTAAACATTTCTGTCTGACCATCTGCAGTCAGTACAACTGGTCTGGCTGAGTCAAAATCATAACTTCCATCTGCTTTTACTTTCAGATCACTGACAAGCCATGCTGAAAAACCAACTCCCTGCAGAAGATCTGCATCGGTCTTTCCGTTGTTTGCTGCCTTGATGATCTGAAATGGCTGTTTGATGACAGTTTCTTTACATACAGAAGTTCTTTCTACTGTCGGAACAGTAGCACCTTCGTAAGTACAGTCCACATCATGTTCTGTCGGATCCAGTACGTATCCCACCGGCGCACTAAGCGCTTTCAGATAATACTTTCCAAGATAGAGATCCGATACAGAAGCTTCGCCATTCTTATCCGTTGTCAGGGATGTGATCAGGCTGTCTTTCTTATGGATTGTTCCGGTTCTTCCATCCGGATGAACAATATCTTCCCTTGCATAAAGACCATATACTGCACCTTCCAGCGTTGCATCACCCTGTGCTGCATTCCCTGTCTCAGCATCCTGTTTTGCAATGTTGAGCTTTGCATTTACACGTTTGTCTGTTACATTTTTGGTCGTTGTCTTTCCGATAGCAAGAGTCACATTATAAGACTTTGTATCGATCTGATACCCTGTTGGAACAGAGATTTCTTTCAGATAAACAACTTCCTGTGTCTTTTCCATTGTGAGCTGTGAAGCACCATTCTGATCAGTTGCAGGCATCTCTGCAATCAGCTTTGTACATGCAGCATCGGAATAGATCCCGTACACTGCACCAGCCAGTGCATTTCCTGTATCCTGATCTTTCTTTACAATGGATACTTTGCATTCTTTTGTCCAGGTTACTTTAAAATCCACATATTTCTCATTTCCGACACCTTCACCGAAAACAAGAGCCAGGTCCTGTGTTCCAGATCCTGTTGTGATCTTATAGGCTGAATATTCCTTATCAATACTTCCTTTCATCTTAGAAGAGAAAGTAGCACTGACATTTTCTGCCTGATTAAGTGGTGCTGTCAGATAGAACTTTGTACCACCGGAAATCTCCACATTAGCCCCTGCAGCACTGGTTTTACCGGTTGTCACATTTACAAGTTTTACACCTTTTGGCAGCTTGAAAGTGATCGTCTGCAGTTTATCCGCTTTGAATGTGATCACACTTGTTCGCTGGCTGTTTCCTTCCACATAAGCCTTTACATTAGATTCGGAAAAGCTCATATCTACAGACGGAATGTCCGGCATATTTACACAATAATTGTAAAGTTCCATTGCCAGGTTCTTTCCTGTTGCATTGGTTCCGGATGCCCAGTCACTGGATCCATTTGCATAAGCTGCTGCAAGATGGGTAATGATGAATCTCTTTCCTGCCGGAAAATCCGGATGTTTCTCATCGAAGAAACCATTCTCATCACTTGCTTTTGTTCCGTAATAGCAGACCTTTGCAAGTGTCTTTCCATCGGCAAGTTTCTGGATCGTATAAGTTCCATTTCCCGGTCCTTTTTTCGATGGTTCAACACAGTATGCTGTCGCATTGATGCTTCCCCATTTCACATAATATGGACAAGTCAGATAAGAACCTAATCCATAGTCTGCGTAATAGTACCAGGAGCCGGCTGTAACTGTGACTGATTTTGTTCCTGTTTCACCGGAAGCAAGCATCATTGGCATATCAAAAGTAATACTTTCGCCTGCTTCAAGATCTGCAAGAGCAACTTCCTGGTCAACAGCTTCCTGCATAACCTCTGAGAGTGTGATCCCTGTTTCCGGATCAACGGTCTCCTGATCCTCCGTTGCTTCGATTTCTGCATCAAATTCTTTTTCTGTCAGTTCTGTTTTGCTCTCCGTGTCAGCAGCATCAGTTTCCTCTGTAGACGAGTCAGCCTCAGAATCCTCTGTTTCTGTCTTATCGGAAGAACCAGCATCCTGATCAGAAGAACTTTCTGACTGCGAATCTTTCTGTTGATCCGCTTCTTTTACCACGATCTTTCGATTGATCTGGTAGGTTGGGTGATCCGTTGTCTGTGGTTCTACATAATAGACTGCCTTATAGGAATTGGCATAATCGGTAGAAAAATCATTCCCGTCCGTATCTTTTGCTTCCTGAAATGTAACTTTTACTTTGCTGTCATCCTGGATCGTAAGACCGGTATAATCACTCTTTACATCGAAATTGTCTCCAACCTTGATCTCATAATCCTTTGCAGTTACCACTTCATCTTCATCCAGCTGATCCTTGATCTCCTCATAATACGGAATCTTTTTTACAGATCCGGCATCATCAGAAGCATAGGCAACAGCGGGAGAGATTACCGTCGATAGAACCGTTACTGCAGTCAGTAAACCGGACATCACCCTGCGTGCTTTCTTTTTCACGTTCATTCTCTTAAATCCTTCCTTTCTGATTCTTTTGTGTATGGTTATCTGTTAGTTTCTGCATATTATCTTTTATACGAAGATGATCGCCTCCTTTCCTGAAATTTGCGCTATTTGGGACAGTCAGCACAAGCTGAGATAACAGCACAAATATATGGCGGTACCTGTTTGTCACAAATACCGCCACATGATTTCTACTGTCATCCTCTTTTTAGATTCAGACATTTTATTTTGATTTAAGATTTAAGCGTTTTCCTGTTTTCTTTCCCGGATCCGTTCCTATATCAGTTTCCATCTCTGATACGTTTTCTTCTGGCAGACACGCAGCTTCACGCTCTATGAATGTTCAAACCAAATATCACTCCGGGCAGGCTATTCATTTTTCAAAGTACATGAAGGTGTTCTATGCAAACCCTTCATATAACGAAACGCTCAGAGCCTGTTTTACAGTGGTCTAATTCAATTTTTTTAAAATTCTTCGTTTTCCGCCTTTTTTTTCATCGTTTTTAATGCCCTGTTCAGGAGGTCATTTACACTCTGCTGTTTGATTCCCAGATAATCTGCAACATCCTGCTGACGCATTTCCTCGAAATAAACCAGATTGAGTACCATCTTTTGCCTCTCTGTCAATTCCTTGATCAGCGCATGCAGAATTTCTCTGTCGATAACATCGTCAACAAAATCTTTTGAAGATCCTCTCATAATCTCCGCATCATCTGTAACATCGCTGTTAGAAAATACACCATGATTGGTGCTGATTTTGCTCTGGCTGTATGCCATACGGTCTTCAGCCTCTATCAGCAGACGGATATACCAGTTTTCATTATCAAAGAACTCTTTATTGAATTCCTTGTTATCGCCAGTTACACTCACATATTCATAGTCATCACAACTATGAAGCGGAAATACGGTTGATTGATTTCCTGCTGTATAAAGTACATATCCGTGATCATAAACAGAGATCGTTGTATCTGCATTGATCATTTCCTTTACTACAACTTTGTGTTCCTTCAAGGATTTCACGCTTGGGATTCTTTTCTCCATATCAGCAACCTTCACGATTTTCTTCAGTTCTTTTAATGTCAACATAATGACCACCTTTCTGCCTTTCGGCTCCGGGTGGTCCATTCCATCTTTTATGAAATTTCTGCACAGACATAAAGAACTGCAGTACAAGAGGTCACGAACTCACCCGTTTTTTTTGAACGGGAGTCCGCGACTCTTTTGTAACGCATGTATCTGCGTTTAGATTAAGTTTGCCAGATTGCCTGGCTTATTCAGTTGCTATGTGCATCTTCTGATTTATTCTCTGTTTGCTGTTTGCGAAACATGGAATAATCGCCCATAGCATCGTAAGGACAACGCCTTACAAATTCCTGGTATTCGATTTCAGTCATCTTTGCTTCCTCCTTTGTGTCATATTATCAAAATCTCTATTTACAATTATTTTTGCAAAAAAGAATTCAACCTCTATATAACGAAACGCTCAGAGCCTGTTTTACAGTGGTGTACGACAAAAAAATTTAAAAATTTTTCGAAAT
>OGFJ01001555.1_pt1 | contig 14665 bp, 9 predicted proteins | sample 1570861 | NCBI WGS metagenome assembly OGFJ01 (sample SAMEA2582060, study PRJEB24529) | metagenome | biome: Human gut stool | place: China | collected 2011
TTTCGACGGACGAGCTGGTCGAATGCGGATCGTGGCAGCAGCGGGCGGATTACGTACGCGAAAAGGCGTATTCTTTGGAAAAAAAGTTGCGTGCCGAAGCAAAACACGGATAAATTGTTTAGTTTTGCTCTAAATTTAACAGCATGGAACCCATCATAGAGCCTGTAAGCCGAAGTCTGTTGCTCGCGGAATTGACCCCTGAACGCAAGGTCCGAAATACGAACAAGGCTTCGAATGAAATCTATATTTTCGATGCCGCCGAATGCCCGTCCCTGCTGCGGGAGATCGGACGCCTGCGGGAGGTCGCCTTCCGGTCGGCGGGGGGCGGAACGGGGCTCGCCGTGGATATAGACGAGGAGGATCTCGCCGGCGACGGTTATTACCAGTTGATCGTCTGGGACCCTGCGGAGCAGGAGATCGTGGGCGGTTATCGCTTTATCGTCTGCACGTCGGAAAATCCCCGGCATCTTTCCACTGAACATTATTTCACCTTCAGCGACAAATTCCGCAAGGAATACCTGCCCTATACCATCGAACTGGGGCGTTCGTTCGTACAGCCTTCCTATCAGTCGCGCGGCAATTCGAAGAGTATCTATGCGCTGGACAACCTCTGGGACGGTTTGGGGGCGCTTGTGGTGCTGAATCCCAAGGTGAAATACCTTTTCGGCAAGGTGACGATGTACGCTTCGTACAAGGCTATGGCACGCAATGCCCTGATCTGGTTCCTGCGCCGTTATTTTCCCGATCCCGATCATCTGGTGGCGGGTAAAAATCCCGTGCAGCTCGATTTGGACGATCCCTATTACGAGCATTTTTTCACGGGCAAGACCTATGAGGAGAATTACCGTATCCTGATCCAGCGCATCCGCGAGTTCAACGAGAACATTCCTCCGCTGATCAATGCCTATATGAATCTCTCGCCTACGATGCGGGTGTTCGATACGGTAATCAACACCGATTTCGGCGGTGTGGAGGAGACGGGTATTCTGCTGACCATTCCGGACATTTATCCCGAGAAAAAACAGCGTTATATGCGTTGGCAGGGGTGGCGTGAAAACCTCAAGCAGCGCCGGGAACATTTCCGCCTCCGCCTGCAGGAGCATCTCTCGCGTATCGGGAAAAGATGGGAAGTGTAGTCGAGCCGGATTTTCCCGGGTCGGATGTCTTATTTTGATAAAATTACGCCTTTTCGGTGTAATTTTTTTGTTTATGGATGCGGAATTTCTCGAAAAATTGTAATTTTATAGAGAAAAGAGAAGTTTGTATGCGTACAAGATTGGTAGTGTCTTTTTTTATCTGTTTTTTGCTGCAGGCATGCTCCGGAGCTTCGACGACGAAGACGAATGGAGTGTCGAACACATCGGGAAACGATCAGGCCGGATGTATCGCCTTGGATACGATCGGCATCGATGGTGCGGTCGAGAAGTTCGTATGGAACGAAGAGGATGGAATCGGCTTCTTAATTCAGGATAATAGCTATTTGGACTTTATTAAATCGTCTTTCACATCGAGGCCGGTGTTTGCTATGCAGGCTGCTGACGGTCGAATAACCTATTCGACGGAGGATTTGATGAAAGAGATGTGGCCGAAAGAGCGGATCGAGGATCCTGTTTCGGTCGTAGCTTGGCGACCGTATGGATTTGCGTTACAAGAGGACGGGAGTTTTTTTCTTCCGGTCGGTGTGGCGCAGTATGATGAGAAGGGGTGCCGGAGCGTGCCTATGCTCGGCCGGTACCGGGGAAATCTGGCTGAAATGACACTCGATTTCGAAAATATGTTCTCCGCTGTGGAGTTGCGATTGAGGAAAGACAGCTTCGCTCTCGAACCGATTAAGGTGAAACAAGTTATTTTGCAGGGAAACGACGGTGAAATTCTGGCAGGATCGATCAAGGTGGTAGCCAGTAGGCAGGAGCTGCCCGACAGTGTGTGCGAAGAGAGGAAAGTCAGTCCTTGCGTCGTATTGGATTGCGGATCGGGGGTGGAGCTGACGGAAGAATCGACCTCTTTTTATCTGCCTGTACTGCCTGTGGAGTTTCGCCGAGGGTATTCGTTAACGGTCGTGACGGATCGTGACAGCGGGAATATGTTCAGGATTCAATGCGGTGGCAAATTCCCCGTAAGATTGAAAAAAGGTCGGATATACCGTGCGGCGGATACGATTGTTCGCCCGGCGTATCTGCAATACATGATTCCCGATCCCAATTTCCGGGCTTATCTTTTGGAACAGGGGTATATCGAAGAGATCGGCGAAAACGGGAGCCGGGTCGTAGTAACACCTGCCGGTCGGGCTGCGACGAAGATAGATTGTTCGAGGCGGGGTATCGCTTCCTTAGCAGGAATCGAGTATTTCCCGCTGTTGGAGGAGTTGAATTGCTGTATGAATATGATATCGACGTTGGATTTGACGCAGAATCCTCGTTTGGTAAAGTTGGATTGTTCGGGAAATTGTCTTAAATCCTTGGATGTAAGCCATAATTCGGTGCTAATGGAGTTACGGTGCATGTTGAATGAGCTGGTGGCATTGGAAACGGATCGGAATCCGAAGCTGACTGTTTTGCATTGTGCATTTAATCGCTCGTTGAAAGCGTTGGATGTGACTGGTAATCCCCTGTTGAAAGAGTTGGTGTGCACGGAAAACAGTCTGTCGAGTTTGGATGTGTCGCATAATTTGGAACTGAAAAAACTTATGTGCGGAAATGGTTTTGTCAAAAAGAACCGTTTGGAAACCCTGGATGTTAGTAAAAATACCAAACTCGACACGTTGGAATGCTCGGGCTGTTGGCTGAAAACCTTGGATGTCAGTCGGAACCGGGATTTGATATATTTGAATTGCAGTAGAAATGAATTGGAGCGTCTGAATCTCGGCGCTGTTCCGAATTTGAAGGAATTGGATTGTCCCATGAATAAATTGAGCCGACTGGACGTATCTCGTTGCAAGGCTCTGACATGGATTTCGTGCGACAGGAACTCGCTCTCCTCGTTAGATGTATCCCACAACCGGTCGTTAAATTGGCTGTCGTGTGGTGAAAATTTGCTTACTACGTTGGATGTGTCGCATAATTCGGTGTTGGAAACGTTGTGGTGTAATGACAACCAATTGACTACGTTGGATCTTTCGGGAAATCCGATTTTGAGAAAGCTGTATTGTTGCAATAACCGGTTGTCCTCTTTGGACTTGAGTAAAAATAAATTCTTGGAACCGAGGAATGTGTCCGATCACGGGAACTGTTTCCCGGAGGAAGAGGGTTCGATTGTGGTTAATTCCTGCTGTTTCTGAAAAATGAAAAAGGGGCTGTCTAACAGTTTTAGACAGCCCCTTTCGTTGCTTTTTGGTTTTACCGCGACGCGGCGATATTCGAGCTGTGCATGCCCCGGGAATCGCGGGCCCAGTCGTCCCTGGCGCGGAGTACCTGTTCGATGATGTCGCGCACGCAGCCGTGCCCGCCCGCGAACTCCGAAACGTAGCGCGAGGCTTCGATCACCTCGGATGCCGCATCCGAGGGACAGACGGGGATTCCGACTGCCTTCATACACTCCAGGTCCGGGATGTCGTCGCCCATGTAGATGACGTTCGCCGGATCGAGTCCGTGGCGTGCGAAGAAATCCTGCATGGCCGATATTTTGTCCATGCAGTCCAGGTAAACATCTGTGATTCCCAGCATTTTGAGCCGGTGGTCGAGCGTTGCGCCCCGTCCGCCCGTGATGATGCACACTTTGTAGCCCATACGGAGCGCATAGGCGATGGCATAGCCGTCCTTGGCATAGTATTTTCGGATGAAATCCCCATCGACCAGGGGCATGATTCCCCCGTCGGTCATTACGCCGTCCACGTCGAAAATGAACGCTTCGGTCTTTACGATGTCTTCTTTGAAGTTTCCCATATATCTTGACTTAATGATTCATAAATTCGTAACAGTCGCGGATCGTGAGCGAGTGCGGCTTCGTGCCGCCGCAACGTCGGCAGGTCGCCGCGTACGGCAGGCCCGGTCTGCACCCGATGCGGATCGCCCGAATCGACGGCTTTGGCTGCGGTTTCGGCGATCAGGGGTTTCAGTACGTCGAAGGGCAGTTCGGTCCCGTGCAAAATCTCGCCTCCCAATGCGTAGAGGTGATTGACGAAATTGCAGGCGAAAACCGCGGCCAGGTGAAGGCGTACGCGACGGTCGGAGTCGGCACGATATACCGTGCGGCTCAGATTGCGGGCGAACGCTTCGAGCTCCGAGGTGAAGGAGTCGTCGTTTCCTTCGACGAAAAGAGGTATTTTGGCAAAATCCACGCTGCGGCCTTGGGTAAAGGTTTGCAGGGGATAGAGAACGCCCCGACGGTCGAAGCGTGCGGGAAGAGCCTCTATTCCGATGCCTCCGGCCGTATGTACCACAGCGGCTTCGGCGGGTATGGGCAGGCTTTCGGCCAGCGTGGTGATCGCCGCATCGCTGACGGCCAGGATGTAGAGGTCTGCGGCGGCCAGCTCGCGCGGATCGGAGCTCCACGCGGTGCCGTTTTCGAGGGCGAGTGCTGTACCTCGTTTCGCGTTGCGGGCGAAGATCTGGAGCAATGTTGCTCCTTCCGTGCGGCTTATCGCGCGGGCGAGCGCTTCGGCCAGGTTGCCGCTGCCTATGAGGACGATATTTTTCATCTTTCCGAGTGTTTCGATTCGGGCTGCGGCCCGGAAGCCGGTTTGCGGGCGGCGTTCACTGCGTCGTCCAGGTCGATGAGCCGAAGCCGGTCGCCCGCTGTACGGCAGGCCGTCTGAAGCTCGTCGAGCGCGCGGTCTATTCGGCGCGTTTCTTCGGTCGCGGCGAAGTAGAGGCGTGTCGAACTGTAATTGTCGATGGTTCTGAAAATGTTGTAGAGCGTCATTTCGTGGATGTCCCGTCCGGGGGCGAAAGCCACTTCGCGGTCGTCGTCCGGATTCCGGATTTCGATCAGCAGGCCCGTGCGCACGAGCTGGTGCAGGACATCGTTCACGATGCGGGTGGGCAGCGAGAGTCGGCGGCGGAGTTCATCGACCGGGAGCGCCCCTTCGTTTTCCCGAAAGCGGTGTACGACCTGGAGCATGACGGCCAGGATGATCCGGCGTCGTCGGTCGTTGCTGATGCCGAGCGATTCGCGCTCTTCGGCGAAACGGTCGATATTCTGGTAGGCGAACGAGAGTTCGCCGCCGAAGAGCAGGATTTCCCACGAGATTTGCAGCCATAACAGGAAGAGCGGCAGGGCTGCGAAACTGCCGTAAATCGCGTTGTAGGAGGTCATCCATCCTTGCAGATAGAGGTAGCCCCACTGAAAGAGCATGAAGACCGTTCCTGCGACGATACCCGCCATGAAAGCGCTGCGCCACAAGACTTTCGTATTGGGCACGACGGCATAGATCAGGGTGAAGCTGCCCCAGATGATGACCAGGGCCGAAAGTTTCGAAAGAAGGATGCCGAGGAACGTATTCCCCGCGTCGAAGAACCGGAGCAGATAACCTCCCATCGTGCTGGCCACGAGCCAGAGGATCGGGGCGACCATCGCGATGACGATGTAGTTGAGGTATTGGCGGGCGATATTGCGCGAGGACTGAACCTCCCAGATGTTGTTGAAAGCGCTCTCCACCGACCCGAAAACCCGGATGACGGCCCAGAAAAGGGTTACGACGCTGACCAGGGCGATAAGCCCGCCCTGCGTATTGGCGAGGGCTTTGCGGGCGAATTCCACCATGTAGTCCAATACTTCGACGTTTTGCGGGAAAAGGGCGTAGAGATCGTCGATCAGGCCGTCCAGAAGCCCGAATCCCTTGACTACGGCGAATACCAGCGCCAGGATCGGGACGATCGAGATGAGCGTATAGAACGTCAGGGCGGCGCTGCGCACGATCGTATCGTGGGCGATCAGGCCGCGTGCCGTGTAGAACAGCAGCTTGTACTGTCTGACGGCCCACCGGACGCGGGGATTGCGGTAGGAGTTTGCGTTGCGCCGCAGGATCGTGTCCGTGAAGTAGGTGAAGACGTTCTTGACTTTCATTTCGGGACGTTTCTCAAAGGTAGCTATTTTAGACGGATTGTCCAATAATCCTGCCCGAGTTTCGTGAAGGCGATCCGTCGCTCGCCGCCTTCGCGTATGCCGAGCCGTGCGGCGATTTCAGCCGCCGTGAGCGGGAAATCCTGTTTCAGAATCGTCAGCCGGCTGCCGGAAAGCTCCCGTTTCAGTTGCTTGGGGTTGTAGGGCTCGATCCGTTCGATCTCCAGCCAGCGGCCCAATGTGTCTTCGGACTTTTCCGCTGCGAATCCGTAACCGTTCGGGCTCCAGATGTCGGCGTGGCCTTGCAGGTAGGTCGGCGTCAGCCGGGCTTTTTGAAGCGCTACGTCGGGGATCAGCAGCCAGCGGTAAGCGGCCGGATCGAAGGGCTTGTCGCAGGGAGTTGCACGGGCTTCGGCCGGCGTGCAGGAAAATTCTCCCAGTTCGAGCGCAACGGCCGTCAGCAGGGGGCCGGTTCCGTCGGTATAGACGACGACTTCCTTGCATTCGTCGTGCAGGGACACCACTTCCGTGCGGCAGGGACCGAAGAGCCGGAATGTTTCGCCGACGTCGAACAGCGGGGAGTTCTTGACGCAGAGGTTCGGGGCGATGCGACGGAGTTCCGGTAGCAGCTTCGGTATGTCGGGCGAACAATCCTCCAGCCGCACCAGCTTGCGCCCTCCGGCGCTGCGACGGTCGGGGTCGGCGTAGATCCAGTCGAAGTGGTCCAGGGTCGAGGCGAGGAACGCCTCGGCGGAGGAGTTGATAACCCGTATGTTCGTTGCGCCCAGCCGCCGGAAATTCTCTTCGGCGACGGCCGCCAGCGTCGCATCCCGTTCGAGGGTGATGACTTCGCGGAAGCGTTTTGAGAGGTAGAGGGCATCGACGCCCAGTCCGCAGGTAAGGTCGAGCACCGTGTTTCCGCTGCAACTTTTGCGGGCCGCGCATGCCTCGCTCGAGGCCTGTTCGAAAGCCAGCGGCGGGAGGATGCAGCGGGCTTCATAGTAGGAGGGGAGTTTCGTCCGTGCCCGCGCAAGGTATTTGACCTGCGTGGCGACGAGTGCCGCATGCGGAATACGCTTGTCGAGGGCGATCGCCGCAGGGTCGCGGCCGATTTGTTCCTCGACGGTATGCCGCACTTCGGGAGTCAGCAGCAGTCGGTATTGTTCCGGAGTCATCATTCCGGGAGCGAAGATACCGATTTTTTCCGTTCGGCGCTCCATAGGAGTAGGGTTGCGAAGATGAAAAGTCCGTAAACACTCCAGCATTGGGTCGTCGTGAGCCGGATGTCGAGGGCGGCTGCCGGAAGTGCCGCTGCAGCTCGGATCAGTTCGTTCTGTGCCCGGGCTGCGAATCCTGCGACGACCGAGAAGAGCGGTGCGAGCGCCGTTCCCGGGATCACGAGCCAGAGCGTGCAGCTCCCGACCACGACGTAGGAGAGCAGGATGACGACGGGGTTGAGTGCCAGTCCGACGACCGAGATCTGGCCGAAGGTATGGGAGATAAGAGGTGCAGTCGCAGCGGACGCTGAAAATCCGATGGCGAGGGTTGCGGTCAGCATATCGATGCTTTTGCGGCGTGTTCGCAGGAGGCGGCAGAGGGGGAGTCCCCAGGCGATGATGCCGGCGACGGCGATGAACGAGAGTTGGAAGCTGATGTCGAACAGGTAATCGGGATGGAAGAGCAGCATGACGAAGGCTACGCCGGCGAGTGTGTTCATCCCGACGTATTCCGACGACGAGGCCAGGGCGAATTGCAGGACGGAGAACATCAGCGCGGCCCGGACGACGCTGGGCGGGAATCCCGTCGTGGCGGCATAGAGCCAGATGAGCAGGATGACCGCGATATTGCGCAGGATGTGTCCGTGCCGGAAGAGCGGCAGCCACCAGAGCAGCAGGTTGGCGAGCAGAAAGACGATACCCACGTGCAATCCCGAGACGGCGAGCAGGTGCGAGGTCCCGCTGCGCGAGTAGGCCGCACGGAGTGCAGGGGAGAGCGAGCGGCGATCCCCGGCCGTCATAGCGTTGCAGAGGGCCTGTTCGTCGGGTGCCAGGGCCAGACGGTCGAGCCGTGCGACGGCCCGTTCGTGCAGGAACAGGGAGAGGTGCTTCGGGGAAAGCTCCCGGTGCAGGGTGTCGCGCAGCAGCAGGCTTGAGCGGTTCAGGTAGAGGGTGCCGACGTATCCCCGGCGGGTCATCAGCCGTCCGTAGCCGCCGTGACGGGCGGTGAAAGGGTAGATTTTGCCGCGTACGACGGCTCGGTCGCCGGGATTCAGTGCGGTCGAAGAGTCGCATCGCACCACGAGGTTTCCGGCAGCAGGGAGCCATTCTCCGGTTGCGGAGTTCCGCCGGGCGCGGATCGTTGTGCCGGAGGCCGTTTTGCCTTCCCGTTCGGAGAGGCGTTCCCGGACGACGATTTCGTATTCGCCCGGAGTGCCAGTCGGCGGAGCGGGAGTGTGTCTCAGTTCGGTGACGGTCATGCCGAAAAGCAGAATGGCTCCCAGGATGGCGAGGTTTGCGCCCCGGTCGTCGGCGAGCAGTGCCAGGATACCGCAGACGAGGAATCCGCCTACTAACAACCACAGCGGCAGTACGTAGTGGTCGGCCAGCAGGATGCCGGCCGCGAGCGGCGGCAATGCGCGGAGCAGGGGCATGCGCCGGAGTTTCGACCGGAGGTTTTCGGACTTGAGTCGTAGCATAACGGAGCCGGATCGCGGGAAATGGACGGAGAACCGGGCTTTGACTTTGTGTTTTTTTCGTTTTCTGCGTTCGGTGGGACCTCGCGGGCAGTCGCGGGCCTCGTCGATCGGATATTTGCGGTTTGCCTCCTTTGGAGGCGGCGGAATATTCCCGCCTCTTCGTTGCATCCGCTTCGAGTGTCGGTTTTCGGATTCGGCGATTTTCCGATTCGTAAAGATAATTATTTTTCGGAAGAATAAGCCGTTCGGATGTATGGATAATACAAAACGACACGCATCAAATAGAATGATGCGTGTCGTTTTGTCGTGTCGGAGATCTTTTCGCCCGTTTAGAACGATGCGAATGTGTTCCAGTTCGAATTTTGCTCCGCTGCGGCCTGAATGTCGGCAGGCAGGTTGGCGAAGAAATTATATCCGGTCAGCGCTTCTATTTCGGCGACCGATTTGGTGTAGCTCTGGTAGCTTTCGCCCGAATAGACGCGGTGAGGCAGCCATACACCGACCGTCGATGCCGAAGAGATCTTGCCCGAAGCCTCTCTTTTGACTTTGAGCAGTACCTTGTAATAGTAGTTCGGTACGGGACAGTTCTTGGTATCCTTGGCCGGTTTGATATATGTGATCGTTTCATTACCGGTTACAGTCCGTAGGATGGCGCCCGTAACCACGTAAACCGTATCGGTCTGTTGTTGTGCGAGCGTCCGCACGTCACCTTCGAGCGAACTCCAGATGCCGGAGTTGAACCCGTTCTGAATCTGCGGCGTGGAATTCGTAGCGTAGAACGTCTGCGCACACATGGTGCCATAGGGATCCTTGTTGCGGTCGGCGTTCGGGATCTGGTGGCCGCGAGCGTAGATGTTCGAGGTGGAACCTACGTTCACTCCGTACGATCCGGCCCAGACATTGATTTGTTGCGAGGTCGGAATCCCGGGTGTCGCAGCCCACGGATCGTTCGGACGTCCCGATCCCAGGTCACCGGCCGCCAACGGGTAAGCTACCCAGTAGGCCGTGTAGGTCGAGGTGTCGTAATACATCGTGTAGTTGCGTGCCGTGTCGTAAAAGGTCCGCAGCAGCATATTGCTGCCTGCGTTGTCCTTGGCCGGAAGCTCGTACCAGGCGGCATGATCCGTCCGTGCCCCTTCGGTGGTAAAGGTTGTCGAAGAACTCTGCGGCGTGGAGCCGTTGGTCGCCGTTACGACGCCGTAAACCGTGTACGTCGTTGCGGGCAGAAGATCGGAGAGGTTGGCGGTCGCTTCGTTTCCGACAACAGCGGCAACGACACTTCCCGTGTCGCTGCCGTTCGTTGCGGAATAGAAGAACTGCACTTCGGTTGCGTAAGCGGCGTCGGTCAGACTACTGGAAACCTTCGCTGTACTCGAAGTTATGTCGCTTACGCTCGGTGTGGCAATTCCCGGGGTAGGGTCTGGGGAAGGATTATCGCCTCCCCCTTCTCCCGAGTTTCAGTTGATCGTGATGGTTTTAATCATCAACGACTTGCCGCCCGATTCGGTGTTTAACGTAAGGACGATCTCGCCGGACAGCGGAGTTTCCGATTCGACGACATACTCCTGGTTATTCGTTTTTGCCAAGGAGATCGTTTCGCCGAGTGCTTGTCCACCGACGGTTGCATTCACGGTACTTAAGTTTGCCGTATTTGCCGACATAACCAACGTGATTTTTTTGATTCCTCCGGTATAATCGGACGTTTTTATGGTGACACCGCTGGGTTTCGACCAGGAAAGACCACGATTGTTTTGATCAAATGCAGTGGGCGCTTTGCTTGCAGTCCATGTCAGTCCGTTTACTGTTAAGCCGGCAGCGATCTTGTCTTTATCCGCGCTTTCGAAGGTGTAGGTCCAAGTTTCTCCGACACCGCCTTCCGGCTTGCTGTTCTGGGTAATGAGCAATGTCGCGTTGGCTGTACCCAGTGAAGTAGTGGCGGTAAGAACGATGCGTGCTGTACGAGGTGTTGCGACCGTATTCTCTGTGGCTGCGACTTCGAGGCGATTTTCGCTGCCGTTGTAATCACCTGTGGTGATCCAGTCCGGCTGTTCGGTTCCTTCAGTGCCGTCGTAAATAGCGACGGAAACGTCTTGCGTTTCGGCGTTCTTCAACGTAACGGGGATATAGTGAGTTTCCGTATCGTTATAAGACAGTGTCAGGGTGGATGGATCCAACGTGATTTGAGGCAACTTGACGTATTCGGCAGGGATCAGGGTCAGATCTTTTGTCTGACTGCCGGTATAGAATCCGAAACCGAGGTTTGCTGTATTATTTTTCGCCAAAATACGGGAAGGGGTCGCTGCCGATGCGATTTGGTAAGTGCCTTTGTCCTTGTCCTTGGTAATTATCAAGTCGTAAGCCTCCGTAGAGATCGTAGCGCTGTTGTCACTTTCCCAGGAGAGGTAGTTTTTGCCTTGACTGATCGTGTAGTTGTCACCCGATTTGGTAATTGTCCAAATGAGGGTTTCATCACCCGTTTTGTAGGGATTTGACGGTGTAATCACTACGGGGGCCAAACGAGAACCGTCAGCCAGAGAACTCATTGCATAGGTTATTTCGGATTGGGTCGCCGTGATGACGTAGTCGCCGCTCAATGTTTCGGTTGTCTCTTCCGCAGCGTCGGTCATATCGACCGCGAAAGTCGAACTGTCGCCTGCTGCGAAAGCCAGGGCCCGCCCCTCCTGAACGGTTACCGTCTTGGTGAAGATCTTCGTTGCGGTAGTCACCGTAACGGTGAAGGTTTCACCGGCGGCCACCTCGAACGGGAAGCAGGTGAAATAGGCGGTCATGCCCGTTGCGCCGTTGGCCTTAAGGTTCATCTCCGAAGAGTAGCTCAGCGTCACGTTGTCCGAGAAATTACCGGGATAACCGTACTCCTTGACGGTGCCTGCCGTCATATCGACATAGCTACGGCCCGTGACCTTCTTATCTGGAGCCGTGAATTCGACGCCAAGGACAGGCTCCTCCGATGCGAGGTTTTTGACCGTCATCTTACCGATGGCAACGGCACGGCCGAAACTCATTTGCAGTTCGGTCGGCTGACTCTCCAGCGAGATCGATTTGGCGATCAGCAGGTCCGCGTTCGAATCGAAGCTCGTAGCGGTCGGCTGTTGAGATGTGCGTGTGACGACTTTCATGTTGGTAATATCCGTATTGTTGGACGTAATCCATGCCGAGGCGGGATAAACCGCGTTATAAACGAGCGGAGTGTTCGTATTCTCCGGGAACGATACGGCGAATTTCGCCGTGCCGTCGCTTACCGTACCTTCCTGCGAGTTGGCGTATGTGGTTTTGGAGGCGGCCGTTTCGAACACCTGAAGGTATTCGCCGGTTTCGTTCCACGAGATTTTCCCCGTCAGGGGATCATACGTCGTACGGGAACCGGATGCCGATTCGAGTTCAGACGATGCGGTGACCGTCATCGTTACTTTACGACCGTTCGACGGGTCGGAAACCGTGTCGTCTTTGGAACAGGCTGCGAACAGAGATGCACACACTGCGACAGCCAAAATGGATTTGAAAAAAGTTTTCATAGTCGTAGGATGTGTTTGTTAGTATTCTCCGTAATCGGTGTCATTAACGCTGCCGCCTGCTTCGCCGGCTCCGCCATAGTCCAGGACAGTGCTGTTGGCAAAACCTTTCTCGATCGAGATGCTGTGGATCTCAACCGAAGGAGCGGAGTACGAAGTTCCCCCCCCCTTAACCGTAGATTCGTAGTGTTTTTTCATAATCATAGAGGTATTATGTTTGAGAGTTTTTACATCGTGTCCTGGTTATGGGCTACCACAAATATAGACAATATTCAATTAAGGAACAAGAAAGAATCCAAAATTCATCGAATCTTCATATTTCGATGCGGATTATGCGTGAAAGCGTCCGAAATTTAGTATAAATTGTCGAACATGCTCTGGCTTTTGTCGTATTTCAGGTCGGCGAGGGAAGCCGCTTTGACGCCGATGTTGAAACTCCAGCTCTGATAGTGGCCGAAGGGGACCCACGCGAACGACATTTGCCAGCAATGCAGGTCGCGCGAAATGGTGATGGAGGCCGGAGTCAGCTCCTTGGCCTGGAAGTCGTAACCGCCTTGGAATGTTATGCCCATCTTGGGTAGGATCGTAACGCTGCCGTTGATGCCGAGCGTTTGGGTGATGTTTTTCTGGTAGCCCGTCGTGCCGTTGTTGGTCGGTGATGCGGAGTAGCTGACCGTATAGTTGAATCCCAGGTTCCAGGGTAGCGAGAAGTCGTAGTAGGCCTGGGTCATGTATTGCCGTCGCAGGGCCGGGTTCATTTGCCCGTAAGGGTCGTAGAAAGGATTGGCGTAGGCCGGATCGACCGGGGCGCTGTTGATGTCGTTGATCGCCGGGGTGGAGTTGTCCTGGCGGGATTGGAACGTATAGCCGAACGAAGTGCTGGCCGATACCACACGGCCCGGGAAAAAGAGTTTGTTGATACGCTGGCCCTGCGGGGTGACCCGGTAAGGGTCGAGCGTAGCGTTGATATTGATGCCGAAATTTTGGAAAACGGTCGTGCGCAGCGAAATGGGGATGTTCGAAAGTCCCATGGAGTCGGCCAGGAAGTTATAGGATACCTGTCCGATGCGGAGTTCGTCGATCAGTTTGATCTTCTTCATACCCGAGGTATCGCGTTTGCTGAGCACCTTCATTTCGAGCGTCTGCGAGAGCGAGGCGTTGATGGCCATGGACTGACCGGAGCTGGGCACGCCGAAGATGCTCCCTTCGAAAGGCGAGTAGGTCTTGAAATTACCCAGCGTATCGCTCTGCACGGTCTTTACGTAGCCGTATTTCTGCTTGGAGAAGTCGGGGGCGTAGGAGAAGCTCACCGTCGGGGTGATCGTGTGGCGGATCGCCTGTATCTTGCGCGTTTTCTTCTTGGCCTCGTAGCGGCCATAGATGATCGTCGAGGCCTGCAGGCTGAAGTTGTAGTTGTACAGACGGTAGAACCCGTACTCCGGGTCGAGTTTGTCGATGCGGTTCAGCACCGGGTTCCAAACCTGCTCCTGTTTTTTGAAATACCACTTTTCGGTGTAGTTGATCGTAGGTCCGAAGTTGATATAGTTGAAGATGTTGTACGTCGCCGAGATGGGAATGCTATGCTCGAAGCCGTACTGCATGTTCTGGAGTGTTTCCTTGGTGAAGATTTCGGACTCTTTGGCGTTGGCCTTGTTGTTGAACTTGCCGGTGTAGCGGAGCGAAATCTTTTCGTACCATCGCTGCTTGCCCATCGCCTCCTTGCGTTTGAAGGGGTAGAAGGTCGAAACGTTGAAGACGACGTTCGGCAGGGCGATCGAGAGCGTTCCGCTCTGCGAGTTCTGCGAAACGGACATGTTGGCCGAAAGGGAGAACGGTGTGCCGAGCCAGCTTTTCGAATAGGAGATCGTCGAACTTGTCTGCGTCTGGAGCGCTTCGTTCAGGCTGGTAGCCGAATAGCGGTTGTAGCCGCTGGTACGGAAATCGACCGATGCGGAGAAGGTCGATCCCGGATTGGCTTTGGGGTCTTGCGTATGCTGCCAGTAGAGCTGGAAGTTGTTCTGCTGGAGGAAGTCGGGTTCGCCCTTGTCGCCGACACGGACGTTCGAGTAGTTGAAATTCAGGGTGCCGTTGTACTTGTAACGCTTCATATAGCGCGACATCGCGGATGCCTCCCACGATCCGAGGGTGTAGATACCGCCCCGGATGGCCAGGTCCATGTGCTCTCCGAGCGTGAAGTAGTAGCCCAGGTCACGGATGTAGAATCCCTTGGTCGATTCCTCGCCGAAAGTCGGCATCAGCAGACCCGACTTGGGGCCGGAACTGAGCGGGAAGAAACCCTCGGGCAGCAGCGGAAAGTAGATGGGAACGTCTTCCAGGACCAGGTAGGCGGGACCCGTGACCACTTTCTTGCCGGGAATCACCTTCGCCTTGGTCATCGCCAGGTAGAAGTGGGGGTGGTCCGTCTGGTCGCAGGTGGTGT
>OGFJ01001557.1_pt1 | contig 14655 bp, 16 predicted proteins | sample 1570861 | NCBI WGS metagenome assembly OGFJ01 (sample SAMEA2582060, study PRJEB24529) | metagenome | biome: Human gut stool | place: China | collected 2011
CAAGAATGCCCGCAGGCTTTGGCCGCCCCGATATGAACGCCCTGATGCGTCAGGCCCAGAAGATGCAGGAGGACATGAAGGCCAAGCAGGCCGAGCTGGAAGCCGCTGAGTACACCGGCAGTGCCTCCGGTGAAATGGTCACCGTGAAGATGAACGGCAAGCACGAGGTGCTGGCCATCACCATCAAGCCTGAAGCTGTGGACCCGGATGACATCGAGATGCTGGAAGATCTGGTGGCTGCTGCCGTCAACGCCACCGTCAAGCAGGTGGACGAGACCGCCGAGGCCGAGATGGGCAAGCTGACCGGCGGCATGAACATTCCGGGTCTCTGATCCGGCTGGAGGGAAGAACATGGGCTACAATGCTGCCCCGCTGGAAAAGCTGATCGAAGAGTTCGGCAAGTTTCCGGGCATCGGGCGCAAAGGCGCGACCCGCATGGCCTATCAGGTGTTGAGCATGTCCGATGAGGACGCGGCGGCCCTGGCTTCGGCCATCCAGAACGCACACACCAAGCTCCACCGCTGCCGCATCTGCCAGAACTACACCGAGGCCGAGATCTGCCCCATCTGCGCCAGCGCCAAGCGGGACACGTCGGTCATCTGCGTGGTGGAAACGCCGCGGGATGTGCAGGCGTTTGAGCGCACCCGGGAGTACCACGGCCTGTATCATGTGCTGCACGGCCTGATCAGCCCCATGGACGGCATCGGGGCCGAGCAGCTCAGCGTGAAGGAACTGCTGGCCCGTCTGGGTGACGGCAAGGTCAAGGAAGTGATCATGGCCATGAACCCCACCGTAGAGGGGGAGGCAACCGCCATGTATCTGGCCAAGCTCATCAAGCCGCTGGGCATCAAGACCACCCGTCTGGCCTACGGTCTGCCGGTGGGTGCAAGCCTGGAGTATACCGACGAGACCACCCTTTACCGTGCGCTTTCCGGCCGCGGAGAACTGTAAACCGCCTTAAGTGAATAGAGAACGCCCCGTCTGTCAGACTGCAATATCTGGCGGATGGGGCGTTTTTGCGTACAGAAAAAACTGGATGCTTTCGCAAACCTCTACGGGGGTGAAATATCTGGCAAAGTTCCATTTATAACGTTATTTCGTAAAAACCAGAACTTTGCCAGATAACACTACCCCAGTAGACATTCCGGATAGTTGGGACTGGGACCCGCGCACTCAGCAACAGCCCACTGGGCTGATTGCTGCCCCTGCTGCGCAGGGTCGTGCTGTTTGCCTCCTCATCGCCGGGACCACAAAAACAAGAACTCCCCCACCGCAGCGCGGCAGGGGAGTTCTGTTTTTGGTGGAGGCGATGGGAGTCGAACCCATGTCCGAAAGGAGTTCAGTGTAGGTGTCTCCGGGTGCAGGCGATCTACAACATTCCCGCCGCGCCACGCCGATCGTCAGGCTAGCGCATTGGTAGCTTCATGAGTTCCTGCCGGTCCGCAAAGCTTAAGTCCGTTCAGGTGCTGTGTCTAAAGGACGCCCCGGCCCCACACGACACAAGAGTGGGCGAGACGCGCAGCACTCAGGCTGCGAGCAACTGATAATTGTTGTTGTCAGTTAATTGTTTGGAGGAGTTATAGAGCAGTTCCCCCGCTGCTACCCGCTGCCCAGACCTCGCTCCCCCCGTCGAAACCTTTACGCCCCCATAAAAGTGCACCTTGCGATGCACGAAAAACAGGAGAAGTTCCGCTTCAGGGAAACCGTCTGAAACGATCAGTAATACTTGCCGTTGGATTTCATGGCGCGGTCGATGGAACGCTTGGCGTCGCGCTGGGCGGCGTCGGCTCGCTTGTCGTAGAGCTTTTTGCCCTTGCAAAGGCCCAGTTCCATTTTTACGCGGCCATGTTTGAAATAGAGCGAAAGCGGCACCAGCGTGTATCCCTGCAGCTTGCACTGCTGGTGCAGCCGCCGGATCTCGTTTTTGTGTGCCAGAAGCCGCCGGACACGCAGAGGGTCCTGGTTGAAGATGTTGCCGTGGTCGTAGGGCGTGATGTGCATGCCCTTGACCAGCAGTTCGCCGTCCTCAATGTCCACCCAGCTGTCCTTCAGGTTGACCCCGCCGGCCCGCAGGCTTTTGACCTCGGTGCCCTTGAGTTCAACGCCGGTCTCCAGCGCTTCCAGAACGAAATACTCGTGGCGCGCTTCGCGGTTGGTGGCGATGGTTTTGGTCGCCGGGCGCTCTTTGGTGGGTGCCATGCTGCGCGCCTCCTTTCTCCGTTCAGTTCGTTGTATTAGTATACCATTTTTCTGTACTTTTGCAAGGGGCATCTTTGAAGAAACTGTAAATTATTGCACTCTGACCGGCCGCGGACCGGTCACCCTTGACCTTCCCCCTTGTGGAAGGTATATTCTAAGGGCAGAGGGGCGCACTGCCCCGGACAAAGGAGGGCACTTTATGCTCAACATCGAACATCTGACCAAGACCTACGGCGGCAAGGCGGCCGTGCAGGATCTCAGCCTGCACATCCGTCCCGGCGAGATCTGCGCATTCATCGGCCACAACGGCGCGGGCAAGACCACCACACTCAAGTGCTGCTGCGGCATCCAGCAGTTCGACAGCGGCCGCATTACGGTGGACGGCATCTCGGTGCAGGATGACCCGCTGGAATGCAAGCGGCGGCTGGCCTATCTGCCGGACAACCCGGACCTGTACGAATACATGACCGGCATCCAGTACCTGAACTTCATCGCGGATATCTTTGCCGTGGGGGCACGGGAACGTGCCGAGCGCATCCGGTCCTACGGCGACCAGTTCGACCTCACGCAGGACCTGGCCCAGCCCATCAGCGCATACTCCCACGGCATGAAGCAGAAGCTGGCCATCATCTCGGCCCTGCTCCACGAGCCGAAGCTCATCCTCATGGACGAGCCCTTCGTGGGGCTGGACCCGTTGGCGGCACACCAGCTCAAGACCCTGATGCGCCGCTTCTGCGACGGCGGCGGGGCCATCTTCTTCTCGACTCATGTGCTGGAGGTGGCCGAAAAGCTCTGCGACCGGGTGGCCATCATCCGGGCCGGGCGGCTGGTGCGGGCCGGTTCCATGGACGAGGTGCGCGGCGATGACAGTCTGGAAGAGGTCTTTCTGGAACTGGAAGGCACGGAGGCGCAGGCATGATGATCCGTGCATTGCTCCGTAAGCAGCTGCGGGAGCTGGGCGCGGCCTTTCTCCGCAGCAGCAAGACCGGCAAAGCGCGGTCCCGGGCATCGGCCGTGGGGTATGCGCTGCTGTTTGCCGTGCTGGTGGTGGTGCTCATGCTCTGCTTTGCGGGCATGGCCCTGCCGCTGGCTTCGGTGCTGCTCCCGGCCGGGCTGGACTGGCTGTATTTTGCCTCTATGGGGCTCACGGCGCTGCTGGTGAGCGTGCTGGCCAGCGCCTTTACCAGCTATTCCGGCCTGTTCCAGAGCCGGGACAACGAACTGCTGCTCTCGCTGCCCATCCCGCCGGCGGTCATTTTCGGGGTGCGGGTGAGCACCGTTTATCTGGCCTGCCTGATCTACCTGCTCATGGCGTGGGTCCCGGCGGTGGTGTGTTACGGCCTGCTGGCAGCCCATCCGCTGGCCGGGGTGCTGTGCAGTATCCCCATGGCGTTGGTGCTGGCCGGAGCGGCCTGCATTCTGGCGGTATTGCTGGGCTGGGCCGTGGCGCTGGCCAATGACCGCGCCCGGCACAAAAGTCTGGTCACCGTGGTGTGCTCGCTGGTGTTTTTTGCGCTGTATTATGCGGGTTTTCTGCGGGTGCAGGAGACGCTGGACGATCTGCTGGCCGATGCCGCACAGTCGGGTGCGGCACTTGCCCGTGCAGCCTGGCCGCTGCGGCTGCTGGGCGGCGCGGCGGCAGGGGAGCTCCCGGCGCTGGTCGGCCTCGTGCTTGGCACAGTGCTGTGCTTTGCGGCCTTTTGCAAGCTGCTGGAAAAGCCCTACCTGCGCCGCATGACGGCCCGGAAGGGTACGGCCCGCACGGCATACCATGCGCGAAAAGCACGCCCCGTCAGCCTGCGGCAGGCTCTGCTGCGCCGGGAACTGCTGCATCTGGGGTCCAGCCCGGCCTATATGCTCAACAGCGCCATGGGTACGCTGGGCCTTCTGGTGCTGGGCGGCGTGTCCCTGTGGAAGGCAGACCTCTTTGCCCGGTTTGCGCAGGCCGTGCCGGAAGGGGTCCCGGTGCTGGTGTGCTGTGCCGTGTGTGCGGTGTCGGCAGTCAACTTCCTGACCACGCCCTCCGTCTCGCTGGAGGGCCGGACGGTCTGGCTCCTGCAAAGCCTGCCCATCCCGTCCTGGCAGGCCCTGTGTGCCAAGCTGGAACTGCATCTACTGCTGACCGGCGTCCCGGCGGCATTGTGCCTTGTGTGCATGCAGGCGGCGGTGCAGATGCCGCCGGTGTATTTCTGCCTGGCCCTGCTGGAAGCGGAACTGTTCGTGCTGCTCAGTGCGGAAATGGGCCTTGCACTGGGGCTTGTGCTGCCCAACCTGCATTGGACGAGTGAGGCCGCGGTGATCAAAATGAGCGGCTGTACCTTGCTGTCCATGGCGGCCAATCTCGTTGCTGTGCTGGTGCTGACCCTTGCGCAGACCAATCTGCTGAAGATCCTTCCGCTTCCGTCGGTCATGGCGGCGGCCCTTGTGCTGCTGGCGGGTGCGGACGGGCTGCTGGGGCACTGGCTGAAAACCAGAGGAGCCAGACGCCTTGCAGAACTTTCCTGAAAAACCATAAAACAAAGCAGCGGCCTGCTCTCCCAAAACGGGGGAACAGGCCGCTGCTGTTTGTGCGGGAGGGGCTTACTGGATGCCGGTGACCTTGTAGTCCTGATCCTCGACGGTCTTCTTCAGCACATCGTCGGAAACTTCGGCGCTCAGGGTGACAACGGCGGTGCCGGCCTCGTGGCTCACCACAGCCTCGGTCACTTCGGGCAGGGCCTCCAGCGCCTTCTTCACACGGGCCTCACAGTGGCCGCACATCATGCCTTCTACATGCAGAGTCTTTTTCATGGTCATATCCTCCTTGATGGTACTCTCTTTATCCTCAACCGCTGCGGGCTGCGTGAGGGCAGCGGGCAGGGCAGAAGCGTTTTTCAGCGGGTGGTCGTGTTTGGTGCTGTGCAGATCGAACAGATTCAGCCGCAGGGCGTTGCTCACCACGCAGAAGCTGGACAGGCTCATGGCCGCTGCGCCGAACATGGGGTTCAGCGTCAGGCCGAAGGGGATGAACGCACCGGCTGCCAGCGGAATGCCGATGGTGTTGTAGAGGAAGGCCCAGAACAGGTTCTCGTGGATGTTGCGCAGAGTGGCGCGGCTCAAGCGGATGGCGGCGGGCACATCCGAGAGCCTGGAATTCATCAACACCACATCGGCGGCGTCGATGGCCACATCGGTACCGGCGCCAATGGCGATGCCGGTGTCGGCGCGGGTCAGGGCAGGGGCGTCGTTGATGCCGTCACCCACCATGGCTACCTTACCGGCGGCCTGCAGCTGGCGGATCACGGCCTCCTTGCCGTCCGGCAACACCCCGGCGATCACGGCGTCCACACCGGCCTGCTTGCCGATGGCGTCAGCCGTGCGCTGGTTGTCGCCGGTGAGCATGACCACTTTGATGCCCATGGCCTGCAGCTCCCGGATGGCCCGGGGGCTGTCCTCCTTGATGGTGTCGGCCACCGCGATGACACCCAGCAGACGGCCTGCGCCGCCAAAGAACAACGGGGTCTTACCCTGCGCCGAGAGCTCGGCTGCTGCCTGTGCCAGCTCGGCCGGGACGGTGACCTTGGTGCCGGTAAAGGCTGCATTGCCGCCAAAGATCTCCTTGCCGTCCAGCTTGGCGCTCAGGCCGTTGCCGGGCAGAGCTGCAAAGTCAGTCACCTCCGGGGCGTCCAGCTGCTGGGCCTCGGCATAGGCCAGCACAGCGCGGGCCAGCGGATGCTCGCTCTTGCATTCCAGCGCGGCGGCCAGGGTCAGCAGTTCGGTCTCGGTCACGCCGTCGGCGGGCAGGATGTCGGTGACCTTCGGCTCACCGCTGGTGATGGTGCCGGTCTTGTCCAGCGCCACGATCTGGGTGCGGCCGGCGGCTTCCAGCGAAGCGGCAGTCTTGAACAGGATGCCGTTTTTGGCGCCCATGCCGTTGCCCACCATGATGGCCACCGGCGTGGCAAGGCCCAGGGCACAGGGGCAGCTGATGACCAGCACCGAGATGCCGCGGGCCAGCGCATAGCCCAGCTCCCGGCCCAGCAGCAGCCAGACCACGGTGGTGACCACCGCGATGCTGATGACCGCCGGCACAAAGAAGCCGGACACGGTGTCGGCTACCTTGGCGATGGGAGCCTTGGTGGCGGCGGCATCGCTCACCATCCGGATGATCTGGGCCAGGGTGGTGTCCTCACCCACGCGGGTGGCTTCGCACCGCAAGAAGCCGGACTGGTTGGCCGTGGCGGCGCTCACCTTGTCCCCGGCGGCCTTGTCCACCGGGATGCTCTCGCCGGTCAGGGCGCTTTCGTTCACGGCGCTGCTGCCTTCCAGCACGACGCCGTCCACCGGGATGTTCTCACCGGGGCGCACCACAAAGAGGTCGCCCTTTTTCACCTGTGCAATGGGCACGGTCACTTCGGCCCCTTCCTGCAGCAGGGTGGCGGTCTGAGGTGCCAGCTTCATCAGGCTCTTGAGCGCGTCGGTGGTCTTGCCCTTGGAGCGGGCCTCCAGCATTTTGCCCACGGTGATCAGGGTCAGGATCATGGCGGCAGATTCAAAGTAGAGCTCCATCATGTAGTGCATGACGAGCGCGTCGTTGCCGTCCACCTGGGCGCGGGTCATGGCGAACAGGGCGTAGGTGCTCCAGAGAAAGCTGGCCGAGGAGCCCAGCGCCACCAGTGTATCCATGTTGGGGGCACGGTGGAGCAGGCCCTTGAAGCCGCTGATGAAGAACTTCTGGTTGATGACCATTACGATGCCCGCCAGCAGCAGCTGAGCCAGACCCATGGCAACGTGGTTGCCGTCGAACCAGTGGGGGAGCGGCCAGCCCCACATCATGTGGCCCATCGAGAAGTACATCAGCACCGCCAGAAAGACCAGCGATGCGATGAGCCGTTTCTTCAGTCTGGGTGTTTCGTGGTCAGCCAGTGCATCCAGCTCGGCGCTGGGGGTCTCGGCGGCAGCAGCCTTGGGGCTTGCGCCGTAGCCCGCCTCCTGCACTGCCTTGACGATGGCTGATGCGCTGGCGGTGCCCTCCACTCCCATGGAGTTGGTCAGCAGGCTCACCGAGCAACTGGTCACGCCGGGCACAGCTTTTACGGCCTTTTCCACCCGGGCAGAGCAGGCCGCGCAGCTCATGCCCGTAACAGTATACTGTTCCATTGTTTCCCTCCGATAAAAAACGCTGCGTGAATGGGATCAAACGAGCTTGTTCAGGATCCACAAAAACTCCTGCAGCTTCTCCTCACCGCCGTTTTTCAGGTCCTCAGCCACGCAGGTGCTCAGGTGCTGGTCGATCAGCTCCCGGGTAAAACCGTTCAGGGCACTTCTGGCGGCGGCGGCCTGCACCAGAATATCCGTGCAGTACACGTCCTTTTCCACCATGCTCCGGATGCCCCGGATCTGGCCCTCGATGCGGTTCAGCCGGGTGATGAGGTGCTTGTACTCCTCCTCGGTGCGCTGCTTGTGGCGGCAGCCGCAGCCGGTGCTTCCCTCAGCCGGGGCACAGCAGGGCGCTTCTGCCGGGGCAGGGGAGCAGTGGGGGCAGCTGCCCTCCGGGATCTTGTTCACATCGCTCATGGTCCATTCTCCTTTCGTTACCCCTTGGGGGTATCTTACTCCATAGCTGCATTATAGCACGGCTGTCCTGTTTCTGCAAGTAGGGCTGGGGGGTATTATTGTGAATTTTTTATGAACACAGAAGATAAAACAAAAGGCTCTGCGCCCCAAACGGGGAACAGAGCCTTTGAAGCATCCAAAACGATCAGTAGGCGAATCTGCGCATAAAGGCAAGGTCGCTTGCGGCGCGGGCGGGCACAGCTTCCTCCCGCAGCACGGGCAGGGATGCCTGCGGCATCTGCCGCAGCATCTCAAAGCCGCCGGCGTAGTCCACACAGGAATCCTCCAGACTGGTGGAATAGAGCGTTCCATCCGGCTGGAAGTTCTGGCCCTTGAAATGGACCGCCGTGATCTTGTCGCCGTACCAGCTGCCCACCTTATCCCAGATGCGGCGCTGTGCATCCACAGACGCGGCCTCCGGGCCCACATAGTTGGCAAAATCGCAGATGACGCGCAGGTTGGGGCTTGCCATGGTGTCCAGCACCATCCGTACCGCCTCGGGGGTATTCATGGCGTGGTAGTAGACGCACTCCACGGCAAAGAGCACTCCCTGCTCCTCGCAGGCGGGCAGGATCTCGCCCAGACTGCGCAGGAGCGCTTCCTGTGCCTCTTTCCGGGTCACACCGGGCTGCTTGGCCATGTTGGTGGTCTCGCTGCCCATGCAGCCTGCCCCCAGTGCCCTGGCAACGGGGATCTGGCTCAGCACCTTTGCCACCTCGGCATGGCGTTTGTCCTCGTCGGCATAGCTCAGCTCCACATAGGTGCCGTCCACGGCAATGCCCACGCCGGATGCTGCCGCAGCCGCTCTTGCCCGCTCCACCAGCGCAGGGGTCACATCGGCATAGCTCTTTACGCCCTCCACCGCCTTGGTAAAGGCCAGCTGGGTGCAGGCAAAGCCTGCCTGCCCGATGGAGGAAAAGAGGGTCTCTGGGTCATGGCGGCCAAAATCGTGGCCGCGCGCACCAAGAATGAATTCAGGCATCCTGCACCTCCATCAGCCGAACACACGGGCGGCAAAGAGATTCAGCTCTTTGCCCCACCAGTACCAGTCGTGGGAGACATCGCTGCCCCACACTTCCAGATGCACGGGCAGGCCGCAGTCGGTCAGTGCATCGGCCATGGCCTGGGTGTCCACCAGCGCGTCGCCCTCGTAGCTGCCCTGACCGGCACAGAGGAGAAGGGCATTCTCTTCAGCCTTTGCCAGCAGCTTCTTGTCCACAAGGCCGTCCTCCGCCAGATAGGCCAGGGGAGCATTGCGCAGGACCAGGTCATCTGCCGCATTGCCCAGGAAACGGCGCACATCGTACAGGCCGGAAAGGCCGATGGCACCCGCGAACACCTTGGGGCGGCGCAGGCGGCAGTTCACTGCCTGATACGCGCCGGTGTCCACGCCTACCGCCCAGAGCAGAGTGTCCTTTTTGGCACCGTTCAGGGCCAGGATGCGGGGAGCCAGCTCGCTTGTCAGGTAGTTGAAATACTTTTCCTGCATCTCGGCCCGGCGGCGGGGAGCCGTGTCCCCGGCCAGCAGGCTCTCGGCATCGATGCTGTCGGCGCAGAACAGCTGCACCTTGCCCTCATTCAGCAGCGGGGCAATGGCATCCGGCATTCCGTTGTTTTCCCAGTCGTAAAAGCGGCCGCCCCGCGCGGGCAGAGCCAGCACCGGCGTACCGGCATGGCCGTAGACCTTGAACTCCATGTCGCGGCCCAGCATCCGGCTCCATTCCTTATAATACGTTCCATGGATCATGGCAGCATCCTCCTGTTGTCACACAAATTGATTGCGCTGGGGGTCATAGGCGTACCCCACAGCGGAAAGCCTGGCACACAGCGCGGCCTTGTCCTCGTCCAGATCCTCGCACAGCGCGTCCAGAGTGGGGTAGAAGTCCCGCAGCTTCAGGTTGATCACGCTCAACAGCATGATCGGGTCATTTGGCAGAGCCATCGTCGATCCCTCCAGAAGATAACAAAAAAGCCGGCCACTCGACAAAGTGACCGGCAGATGCAGCTACTTAGACAGCGCGGGTAACCTTGCCAGCGCGCAGGCAGCGAGAGCATGCGTAGATATACTTGGGAGAGCCTTCCACGACCGCCTTGACACGACGGACATTCGGCTTCCAGGTACGGTTGGAACGGCGATGAGAGTGGGAAACCTTGATACCAAAGGTAACACCCTTGCCGCAGCATTCACACTTAGCCATGGTACTTGCACCTCCTACAGTGAAGTATGGAATTCAAAATAATCAGCTTGACTATTTTACCAGAGATGCGGAGAAAAAGCAAGAGTAAATTTGATTTTTCCGCAACTTTTTTCTTGCAGGGCCAAACCCTTGCCCCAAAAGCGAAAAAATAGTACAATAGGATAAAATCCAACTGAGGGAGAAACGAATGACCGCACAAGGAATGTATTATCTCATCCGGGCACTGGTGACCCTGATCGCCATCCCGTTCCATGAGGCGGGCCACGCGCTGGCCGCCTGGCTGCTGGGCGACCCCACCGCAAAGCGGGAGGGCCGCATCAGCCTGAACCCGTTCCGCCACTTTGACCTCGTGGGCACCCTCTGCATGATCTTTGCGGGGGTGGGCTGGGCAAAGCCTGTTTCCACCGACCCCCGCAATTTCAAAAACCCCAAGTGGGGCATGGCCCTCACCGCGCTGGCAGGCCCGGCGGCCAACCTGCTGCTGGCCTACCTCGGCATGGTGGCGTGGAAGATCCTGTATTATTGGGCCCCTGCCACCATGATCACGATTTTCGCAGCCCGTTTCCTCCAATACTTAGTGATGATGGATGTGGGCCTTGCGGTGTTCAACCTCATCCCCATCCCGCCGCTGGACGGCAGCCGCATCCTGCTGGTGGTGCTGCCCCAGCGCATCTACTTTCAGATCATGCGGTACGAGCGCGTCATCTTCGTCATCCTGCTGGCAGCTGTCTGGGCCGGTGTGCTGGATGGCGTGCTGGGCACCTTCAACGATGTGGTCTGGGATCTGCTGGATCTTGGCACCGGCTATATCGACCAGATCGCCTATTCTGCTTATTATGCAGCCATCGGGACGGTGATCTGAGTGGCAGAAGAACTGACCTTCCGTCTGGAGGATTTTGAGGGCCCGCTGGAGCTGCTGCTCACGCTGGTGCAGAAGCACAAGATGGACCTGCACAACATCCCCATTCTGGAGCTCATCGACCAGTACACCCGCGCGGTGGAATCGGCCGAGAGCACCGACCCTGAAATTTCCAGCGCCTTTATCGAGATGGCCGCCCACCTGGTGGAGATGAAGAGCTATCTGCTGCTGCCCCGCAGTGAAGAGGGCGAGCGGATGAAGCAGGAGCTCACCGGCCAGCTCATTGAATATGACCAGTGCCGCCGGATGGCCGCCCGTCTGCGGGAGCGGGGAGAGGAGCACACTGTGTTCGTGCGCACCCCGGCCCGGCTGGAATGGGACAACACCTATGATCTCTTCCATTCGCCGCAGGTGCTGGCAGACTGCTGGCAGGCCCTGATGGGGCGCACCACCGTCCGCAAAATGCCCACCCAGCAGCAGTTCGAGCCGCTGGTGTCGGCCCCGCAGGTCTCGGTGAGCAGCCGGGTGGTCTACATCCTGCGCCAGCTCATTGCAGGCGGTGCAAAAAAGATGGACCAGCTGTTTTCCCGCCGCCAGACCCGGGGGGCCAACGTGGCCACCTTTCTGGCACTGCTGGAGCTGGTGCGTGGTGGCCGTGTGACGCTTGGCCCGGAGGGCGAGCTGAAGATGCGCCGGGGCCGCATTGACCGCACAAAGGAGGAGCAATGAATCAGAAACAAATTCGTGCCGCAGTGGAGGCAATGCTCTTTGCCTACGCGGAGCCCATCGGGGCCGACAAGCTGGCCCAGGCGCTGCAGCTGCCCACCGCCAGCGTGGAATCTGCGCTGGAAGCACTGCACGAGCGCTGCCAGAAAGAGGACAGCGGCCTGTGCCTGCTCCACCTGAATACCCATTGGCAGCTGGCCACCAAAACGGAATTTGCGGAGTGCGTCCGCCGTGTGCTGGACACCCGCCGCTCCATCCCGCTGGGCCCGGCGGCCATGGAGACCCTGACTGTCATTGCCTACAACCAGCCCGTCTCCCGCGCCTTTATTGAACAGGTGCGCGGCGTGGATTCCTCTTCCAGTGTGTCGGGCCTGCTGGAAAAGGGGCTCATTGAAGAGGCAGGCCGTCTCGATCTGCCCGGCAGACCCGTGGCTTTCCGCACCACGGACGTGTTCCTGCGGTGCTTCGGCCTGTCCAGTCTGGAAGATCTGCCCCCGGTGCGGGACACGGAAAGTGAGGCGGCCCAATGAGCGTCCTGTGGAGTGTTCTCGCTGGTATCGGTACGGTGCTGCTGTTCCTCTTAAAAGGAGTGGGCATCCTGCTGCTGGCGGTGCTGGTGCTGAGCCTGCTGCTCATGTTCTGCCCCTTCTGCGCCGATGTGCAGTGGGCGGAGGGCATCTTTCAGGTAAAGGCCGGTGCACTGGGCATCACCTTCCCGGTGTTTCGGTATCCCGCGCCGGAAAAGCCGGAGAAAAAGAAAAAAGAAAAAAAGAAGAAAGCGTCCGGCGCACAGAAGCCCAAAAAGGAAGCTCCACCCCGCCAGAAGGCAAAGCTGACCCTGCAGACCGTCTGCACCATCTTAAAAGGGGCGGGAAAACTCACCCGGGCCATCATCGGCTCCCTGCGCTTCACCCGGATCGACGTTGTCCTCGGTGTCCGGGGCGAAGACCCCGCCGAGGCTGCCCGCAGCTATGGCAGGCTGAACGCCTGGCTCTACCCGACCTTGGGCTTCCTGGACCGGTTCCTCTATCTGGACTTTGAGCAGCTCCGGCTCCTGCCGGATTTCGGCAGCGCCGAGCCCACCGTAAAGGATCACGTCTCCTTCCGGGTCACGGCCCGGGCCTATGCCATCGTTTTCACGTTTCTGCGCGTTCTGTATGCGTTCTGGCGCGAAAAGGTACTGGACGTTTTTCTCTAGCTCGGGTATAATATTTTTGTATGGTGCGTCCGCGTTCCGGCCCGTACAGGGCAGGGAAGTGGTTCCGTGGGAGCGGCGTTCCGCTCCCCGATATAGAAGTAAGGAGGCCGAATTTTATGGCTGAGCATCCCATTCAGAACCTGATGAACGTTACGATGGACAAGATCCGTCAGATGGTGGATTCCAACACCATCGTCGGCAAGCCCATCACCACCGATGACGGCACCACCATCCTGCCGGTGTCCAAGGTGAGCTTCGGTTTTGCCTCTGCCGGCACCGATTTCGACGGCAAGAACGCCGCCAACAAGGATCTGTTCGGCGGCGGCTCCGGCGCGGGTGTCAACATCCAGCCCGTGGCATTCCTGGTGGTCAAGGATGGCTGCGTCCGCACCATCCAGCTCTCTGACGGCAACAACACCGTGGACCGCGCCCTGACCATGATCCCCGAACTGGTGGAAAAGGTCAGCGCCCTCATTAAAAAGGACGAGCCTGCTGCTCCTAAAAGTGAGCAGTGACGGCCAGCGCCTTCACCGTGCCAGAACGGCAGGCGGGCGGTGCGGCCCGGAGCCGGAGTCACGACCACACGATCACGGGTGATTTCCTGAATCTGCCATGTGGAGGTGCCGAGCGTAATGACATCGCCCACGCGCGATTCGTAGACCATCTCCTCATCCAACTCGCCGACGCGACGCTGGCCTTTGCCGGCGTCCGCCTCAGGCAGGACCACGGTGTACAGCCCTCGATCGGGAATCGTACCGCCAGAGGTAACGGCCACTTTCTGCGAACCGGGACGGGCGGAAATCAGGCCATTATCCCGATTCCATACCAGTCGCGGCCGGAAGGCCGAGAATTCCTCGCTGTTGTATTCGCCGGACATCATGCCGATTACCGCATCGAACATGTCACGTGGCAGTTCGGCAAACGGCGCAGCACGGCGCACCGTGGCATACCAGTCATCAGCGTTCAAATCGTGCATCGCGGCAGCGGCCACGGTCTGCTGGGCGAGAATATCGAGCGGATTGCGCGGCACGGCCAATGGTTCTATATCGCCGGCAATCATGGCTTCCAGACTTGCGGCCCCAGTGACAATCTGCTGACGGGTGAGCGGGTAGAACAATGCGTGAGAGACGCCACCGACCTGATGATCGGCACGGCCTACACGCTGCAATCCGGAGGAGACCGACAACGGCGTATCGACTTGAATCACCAAGTCGACCGAGCCCATATCAATGCCGAGCTCCAAACTGGAGGTGGCCACCACGCAGCGCAATTCACCACGTTTAAGCCGTTCCTCAATCATTTTGCGGCGATCTTTGGAAACCGACCCATGATGAGCCATGGCGATGACATCATCGCCCTCATGTGAGCCGACAAGCATGGTGGTGGAGCCGACCACAGCATCGTAATGCGTGGAGAACCCTTCGCGGCCTTCCGGAGAGCCCAGATCCCGCACAGTGTCGGGATTGGTGCCATGCCGGGTCTGCGCATACAGATCGTTCAAGCGCGCAGTGAGTTTCTCAGCCACACCACGCGAATTAACGAACACCAATGTAGTGCGGTGCGCGAGAATCTCATCCAAAATACTGCGTTCCACCACGGGCCAAATGGAACCGGAGGTACGGTCGCCCGCCGCTCCAACCAACGCGGAGGAATCGAACGCATCACTCGCATCAGAATCGTCCCCAGAAGTGGAAGAAACATCTCTATCATCCACCGGCACAATGCCCCTGCGTTCAGCAAGTCGCTGCATGGCCGGCGTGACACCACTGATATGCGGAGCGGACCGTTCAGCATCCACGCCACCGACACGCTGCTTGGCATTCACGGACTGCAAATCACGCCTGTTTTCCAACGGCTCAATCATGCGCAAATCCATTGCA
>OGFJ01001573.1_pt1 | contig 14564 bp, 9 predicted proteins | sample 1570861 | NCBI WGS metagenome assembly OGFJ01 (sample SAMEA2582060, study PRJEB24529) | metagenome | biome: Human gut stool | place: China | collected 2011
TCCCAACCTAAAATTGTTGAAAATGCAAAAAGGGCGATTCCTATTGTTACAAGTATGGCTCCAACTTCACCTAAAGCCGATTTGAAAGCCAAAATTGTAAGAGCTGCACCCTGTACTAATTTTCCGTCATCTCCAACAGTTCCAAGAACTCCTGATGACGCAATACAAAGACCTGTAATTGTACAAACTACAATTGTGTCCCAAAATGTACCTGTCATGTTAATGTAACCCTGACGAACAGGATCATCTGTTGTTGCTGCGGAAGCTGTTATGGCTGCTGAACCCATTCCTGCTTCATTTGAAAATACACCTCTTGCAACACCATATCTCATTGCATTCATTACACCCGCAGTAATCACGCCGGCTCCACCACCTGCTACAGCCTGTGAGCTAAATGCCATTTTAAATATCATTACAATACCTGATGGCAGGTTCTGTATATTCATAACAACAACAATTAAACCTGCAATTATGTAAAAAATAGCCATCAGGGGCACTACAACTGAAGATACCTTTGAGATAGTCTTAATACCGCCTACGATAATTACTAATGCCAAAACTGTTAAAACCACACCCACTATTTTCTCATCAAAATTAAATGTACTCTTTAATGATTCTGAAATTGAATTTGCCTGTGTCATGTTTCCAATACCGAAAGATGCTATGACCGCAAACACTGCAAATAACATTCCTAGAAAAGCCCCTATTTTTTTGTTTTTGAAGCCTTTCTTCATGGTGTACATTGGGCCACCTGACATTTCTCCCTTTTCATTAACCTCTCGATACTTTATGGCTAACATACATTCACTGAATTTTGATGTTAAGCCAAAGCATGCTGAAATCCACATCCACACTAAAGCTCCCGGACCACCTGATACCATGGCTGTGGCAACACCTACAATGTTACCTGTTCCTATTGTTGCCGCAAGAGCCGTTGTTAGCGCTGAAAAAGGGGATACATCGCCTTCACCTCTCTTGGTTGTTCTTGCCTCTTTACTTAATGTGCTTTTGATGGCAAAGCCAAGATTTTTCCATGGTCTGAATTTTAATCTTACTGTAAGAAAAATTCCTGTTCCAACAAGTAGCACCAACATCACCGGCCCCCAAACAAAATCATCCACTTTCACAAGTGTGTCTGAAATCCAGTTACCAACACTTTTCCAATCCATAATTTTTTCCTCCTACTTTTTATTTTTCCAAATTCCAACACCATATTTTATTAATACAAATTTGAAATTTACAGTTACCATTTTAATCACTATAAAAAAAGAAAAGAGCTACTTAAAAAAGTAACTCTAAAGATTCGTAATCATAATCAATTTGAAACTCTCCCCATATCTAATGTATGCCTTGGCTACATTAGATATAACCTTGGGTTCTCTAGAGATTCCTCCACCTTTAGTTTCGCCATTGATTAAAAGATTTCATAGGATATTTATTTTTTATTTAAGTTATTTAAAAACTCTGTAATATGTTCCCTGTCGGGTTTTGATTTTACCAATACTACAGCTATTAAAATAATAAGTAATACTGTAACGATACCGCATAAAACCATATTATCTTTTTGCATATTATATAACGAAAATCCAAATCTTACAACTATAAGTATTGCCGCCACTATTACTAAAGTATACAAATAAAAGCCATAAGTAAACTTTCCTGTTAGTGTGCTACCTTTATCGTTGTCGGAAATTTTTCCCTTGAAGATAACAGGAACAAGCCCTTCGCCCTGCTTTTTCCCGTCATCTCCTAAAGATATTTCTAACTTTATAGCCGGATGTTTTTTATCCTGCTGCACTACTTTTATATTGTTCTTTTTTCCTTTGGACTTCATTACTTTAACAGTGCCTTCACTGTTTCGGTTATAGTTAAAATCCACAATCTGTCTCCTATTATTGCCTGTTAGTTTTAAATTTTAAAGAATATTATTAAAAATATTTCCATTTAAAGCTTTAAAAATACATCTCTAAGTAAATTCATTATCTGCTACATTTAAATAATAAGTCTTCCCATCTTCTATCAACTTCCTTCTGGAATTTCTCAATAAGATGTTCATTTTCAGGCTTAAATAAATGTTTGAATCTGCCCTGTGGTCTCAAGAAGTCTTCAATTGGAAGTCTGTTCTTTGGTTCATAGTTAAGAATCCACTTGCCGTCTACAACTTCATATAAAGGCCAATAATTTGTTTCTACAGCTAATCTGCAGATTTCCATAATATCATCTTTCTGATATTTCCAACCTGTTGGACATGGTGCACATACATTTAAGAATGCAGGACCCTCTGTATAAATAGCTCTTTCAGCTTTTGTATGAAGATCCTTAAAGCCTTTGAAATATGTAGTCTGTGCAGCATATGGAACATCATGTGCTGCGATAATTGCTGCTAAATCTTTTCTGTACTGTTCCTTACCATTACACTGACTACCAACAGGTGTAGTTGTTGTATCAGCGTACATTGGTGTAGCTGATGAACGCTGTGTACCTGTATTCATATAAGCACCGTTGTCATAACAAACGTATGTATAATTTGTACCACGTTCCATTGCTCCTGATAATGACTGAATACCTATATCATAAGTACCACCATCACCACCAAAGCAGATAAACTTATAATCATCTTTTAACTTACCTTTTCTTTTCATCGCCTTGTATGCACCTTCAACACCACTCATTGTTGAACTTGCATTTTCAAAAGCACTATGAATGTAACTGTCTTCCCATGCTACATATGGATACTGGAATGATGATACATTTAAGCATCCTGTTGCACATCCTATAACTGCCTTGTCGCCTTCATGAAGCCCACGAAGTACATTTCTTGCACAAATTGTTGCTCCACAACCGGCACACATTCTGTGACCTGGAGCAAAACGTTCAGGCTTATTCATTGTTTCTTTAAAATTGTAACCCATTATTTTGCCTCCTTATCTCTAAGTCCCATATATCTGTATGTAGGACCGGTCTCACCTGTTTTTGCAATTTCTTCAAGAGTATCATAAACACCTCTCATATCGCCTACAGTAACATCTCTACCACCAATACCATACATAATATTGATAGCTTTTGCAGTACAGCCATTTGTGTACATAGCCTGCATTGTTTCAGCACCTACAGGACCACCGTTTGTTGAAAATGATTCACATCTGTCCATAACTGCAACAGCTTTACACTTCTTAAGTGATGTTGCAATTTCTTCTCCTGGGAATGGTCTAAATGATCTTATTTTTATAATTCCAACCTTTTTGCCAGCCTCTCTCATTTCATCTACAGCTTCCTTTGCTGTACCTACTGCTGAACCAATAATAACCATTGCATATTCAGCATCATCCATTTTATATTCTTCAATCAAGCCATACTTACGACCTGAAATTTTTTCAAAATCTTTTGCTACATCTAAAATAACCTGTTTTGCATTTTCCATTGCGTGAGCCTGTGCTTTTCTTGATTCCATATAGTAATCAGACACAGCATAAGGTCCAACTGCAAATTTTTCTTCAGGATTTAAAAGATAATCAACAGGTTCTCTTTCGCCAACAAATTCTTTTACTGTCATGTCGTCTAAAATTTCCATGTTCATAACTGCGTGGCTTGTAATAAATCCATCCTGACAAATCATAATTGGAAGCATAACATCTTTATTTTCAGCGATGTTAAATGCCATAACCATGTTGTCGTAAGCTTCCTGATTATCTTCTGCATATAACTGAATCCAGCCTGAATCTCTTGCACCCATTGTATCCGAATGGTCGCAGTTAATGTTCAACGGTCCTGTTAAGGCTCTACAAACTGCTGCTAAAGCAACAGGTAATCTACTTGATGCTGCAACTCCTAAAACTTCCCACATAAATGCAAGACCAGCTGATGATGTAGCAGTTAAAGCTCTTGCTCCTGCTGCTGAGGCTCCCATTGCCGCACTCATTGAACTATGTTCAGATTCTACAGTAATAAACTCTGTGTCAACTAAACCATTTGATACATAGTTTGAAAAATACTGAGGAATTTCAGTTGATGGTGTAATAGGGAATGCCGGAAAAACATCAGGATTAATCTGTCTAAGTGCTGTTGCTACAGCTTCATTTCCTGATAAAAATACTTTCTTATGCATACTATTTCACCTCCATCTTAATTGCATTAAATGGACATGCCTTCACGCATATTCCACAACCCTTGCAATGATCTAAATCTATTGCCTGTCTCTTATAATCCTTTACAGGAATACAGCTGTCCGGACAAACCGGTACACATAAAAGACATTGTTTACATTTTTCTTCGTCAATTACAGGTGCTACACTTGTCCAATCTCCTGTAATAAACTCTCTTGTTGTGCCTGAACCGACAATTGTGTTACCTCTTGTAACATCCTGCCAGGCAACGTCCTGACCTAATTTTGTTATATCTGTCTTTGCCATTATTTAACCTCCCTTAAAGCTGTTCTAAGTGCTTCCATGTTTCCTTTGATTACTTCAGGCTTCTTGGCAAATTTGTGCTTAAATGAGCCTTCCATTTCGTTAAGGAATGTTTCATCTTCAATAACTCCTGTAACTTTTACAATTGCAGCAAGCATTGGTGTGTTAGGGAAGTTCTTTCCTAAAGTATCCATAGCGATTTTCTTTGCATCTACTGTGTATACTTTTCCTTTGTAACCTTTTAAGTGTGGAATAATCTCGTCTTTACTTCTTGATGTATTAATAAGTATTGCTCCATCTTCTCTTAATCCGGCAGTAACATCAACGATTTCTAATAAAGTTTCGTCAACAACTACTACATACTGTGGATCATAAATGTTTGAATGTACGCGAATTGGGTGGTCACTGATTCTGTCGTAAGCAGTGATTGGAGCTCCCATTCTTTCAGGTCCATATTCTGGAAATCCCTGTGCATTTTTTCCTGTTTTGAAAGCCACTTCTGCTAAAAGAAGGGCTGCTGTTTTGGCACCCTGACCGCCTCGGCCATGCCATCTGATTTCAAGAGTATCTTTCATATTTGTTATTCCTTCTTTACTATTTTTTCGTGTTAATGCATTAAAGTGCATTAATATTAATTATAAGTCAAAGGTTTTGTAGTTTCAATAAGAGATTTAGGGAAATATAGAATATTTTGTTTATTTTCCCTAATAACTATGTTGTAACTATTTGTAGAAACAAAAATACCTCTAAAACAGGTTGCTTTCTGCTTTAAAGGTATTCTTATTTTATGTAATTATTCTTTGTCTAAATTTGGTATAGTCATTTCAGTATCTTCAAGTTTTCTGTCAATAATTGCGTAAAAATAATTTCTAAGTCTTCTCTTTCTTTCGTTGAAGAACTTTTCGTTTGGTACTCTTACTCCATTAACATCATTGCTGTACTCATCGCTTTGAATCATGTTGGAAATTTCATCAATTAGCCAATGTTTACCCATTTTATCATAGTAGTCCATTCCTGCTACCAGGTATTTGTTTGATTTTTCAATATTATTCGCACTATCAAGTAACATCATATTACCCAATCCATTAACGTATTCTTCTCTATCACCATTATTTTCAGGAATAAAATACTTTTCTCTATTTTCTTCCTCTATGTTTCGGGCTTCTAAATGATCCAAATGAAGATTTTCTGTTTTAAACTGACTTTGCAAACTTCCAATCTTTAGTTTATTTTCCTGCTCACAATTTAACCTTTCCATTGCGAACAAATCTATAAACAACAATTTTAACTTTAACTTTGTTTTATCTTTATTGTTACCATATCTCCAACTATTAGTCCAACCAGAATATTCTTTTCTTGATTTATCAATTTCAGTTTCATTTATACTGATTTCACTATACTCGTGCTTTTGATAATTAAATTTTTCAATAATTCTTTTTGTGTAATCTCTGGAAACTTTATGATCTTTTCCCAGCATAATCATCTTCCAAACATTGAAAGAACATTTATGTATTTCTATAAATTCATCTTTACTGTTTGTTTTATCTTCAGCCAATTCTTTTATGTATTGTTGAAAATCATTAACGTCTATTTCAAAAATTCCATTCTTTTTCTCTTTTTGTATAAAAGAACTTATTATCATATTAATAATTCCAGGGAATACACCAGGATAACCCAATGTATTAATCAAATGCAATGTTCTATATGTTATAGACTTTTGTCCCTCACATTCTATTTTTAACATATTCTTAGCTGCGTTCTGATAAGCAAACTCATATTGGTCAAACAATGTTTTAAGGAGTTTAAATACTAAAATGTCATTTTTTATATCAACAAACTCATAAGGTTTTGTATCATATACCTTTTTAAAATAATCTTTTTCTAATAACTCTCTGTAGCTTCTTTGTTGTTTAAGTGCCAAATCTGCATTTCCTGTTAGGTATACAATGCCTAAATACGCCACAAGATTTGTTTCTGTAACCCCTATCTTAGATCCAAATACTTCATCAACCCATATTCTGTCTATTTCTTCAATTTGCTGAGTTATGAAATCATCGTCTTTTTCACTGGTTAAATTACAATATTTTTTAAGGAATAAATTTTTAACCAATTCCAAATCATCTAATTCATAGGCTCTATCATTCAACACTTCAAACAATGTATATGCATCATCTTCATCTTCTGTTACAATTACACAGAAGCTTAACGTCTGCAACATATTTTCAATATAATTTAATAAATTTGCTAACTTATCTAAGGTTCTGTCGCCATCAACTTCTACTTGCATTATATTTCTAAAAATTATTTCTATTGCTTTTGTATATTGATTGACAACATCATCTTTATATCCATCGCAAATATAAATTTCAGGTTTTGAGTCATCTGTTACCTTTATTACAACTCTGCTCAATGCCTCTTTTAATTTTTTGTTATATGACTCTCTACTGTATTTAAGGCATAACTCTTCATCCATAAAGAAACTGTCTAATTTTGCTTTATATTCCTTTTTATACTTTTCCATATCGCTAAAATCTTTATCTGCTAGCTTTAACTTATTTTTATATATGTTCTCAATATCTTCACATATACGTTCTCTCTCTTCAGGATAATCGTCAAATTTTTCCAAATCTCTTTCTATTTCAGTTTTTGCACTTTGAATTTTGAAGACATTCTCATTTCCCAACAATTTCTTGTAGCAATCCTCAAGCTTGTTTATCCAACTAATTATTTTAGATGTTTTTCCTAAACAAATTATTTCTCCCAAATAACCTCTTAGCATTAAAAAATTAACATAATTTATTAAGAATATAGTTGTCATTCTCTGTTGTCCATCTACCATATCATAAAAAACTTTGTTGTTTTTTTCTTTTTTTACAGCCACAACAGAGCCTGTAAAATATTCGCTTTTTTCATCTTTTTCCTTCTTAAAATTATTATAATCCTGAAATAAATAATTAATATTTTTTTCTCCCCAACGATATGGTCTTTGATAAAAAGGAATATTAATGTTTAATTTTTGATTGTTTGTATTGTTCTCATTTTCATCTGAACAAACATTATAAATGTTTCTTATCCACGCCTTTAAATACTTCATATTTCTTCTCCCTTGTCCTTTGCTTTTCTATACGCTTTCACTTAGTTCCACCACTGCATCCACTAACGCTTCTACATCATCCATTGTTGTAAATCTACTAACACTTGCTCTTACTACTCCTGTAAAATTTTTGTCCTTTAAGTGTTCATGTATTAGCGGTGCACAGTGATAACCGGTTCTCACTGCTATGTTAAAATCCTCGTCAAGTATCATACCTATATCTGAGGCACTATAGCCCTTTATGTTAAATGCCATTATTCCTGTTCTTAAATTATCAGGTGGCAAATAAATAACTATATTCTTGTTTTTACTTATTTTTTGTACAATGTAATTTATTAATTTTCTTTCATGTTCCAAACAATAATCTGTCTCTGCTTCTTCAATTGCCGCTTTCAAACCTGCGATTGCTACAATGTTAGGACTTGCTGGTTCAAACATACCGGATGTGCTTTGAGGCATATTTAGATTTAAAGAATCACTTCCTGTTCCACCAGCCAAAACTGTTTTCAATTTCTCCCCTTTTTTCATAAAAAATCCACCTATTCCTAAAGGTCCGTAAAGATTTTTATGACCGGCAAAAATCATGTAATCTACAGGGCTTTCATTTAAGTTAATGTTTATTAGTCCTAACGACTGTGAACTGTCTACTATAACTTTTCCATTATGCTTTTGTGCAATCTCACTTAACTTTTCAACAGGTAAAATATAACCTGTAACATTACTTACCTGTGTTATAAATACAGCCTTTGGTTCTTTTACCCCGAATAAATATTCAGTTTTTTCCAAATCAATTGTTAAATCATCATATAAGGGCAATTGTACAATTTCAATCTGATACTTTTCCTTCATTAAATGAAGCGGACGCATAATAGCATTATGCTCATATGGTGACACATAACACACATCACCTTTTTCCCAGTCCATTCCCTGAATAATTAAATTTGCCGAGATTGTAGCCGACGGAGTTAAAACCACATTCATCTGTCCTTTTCCATTAACCAAATTCAGTAGTTTTTCTCTTGTTTCATCTATTAATTCCGTAGCTTCTCTTGCAAGTTTGTACGAACCTCTCCCTGCATTTACAGCAAGATTTCTTGAAACATCATCCATTGCCTTATAGACACTTTCCGGCTTGGGATATGTGGTTGCCCCATTATCTAAATAAATACTTTTCATTGTTCTTCCTATTTTTCAATTAAATTTTCTATTGCTTTCATTAAAACCGAAATCTTCTGATTAAGTTCCAATGTGTCCCCAAATTCTTCCATTGCCTCATCTATTGCATTTTTAAAAAAATAACTTGTGCTGTCATCTTCAACTTCATCAAAAAACTTCTCAATTTTTTTATTTCCTGTTTGAATAACAATTTTATTCTCACCATTGTCATTACTGTCTGATTCCTTAATCTGTTCAATTTTATTTTTTATGCTTTCAAGCTCTTTCATAAAATTGTGGTAAGAATCATTTTTCCAGTCATTTATGTAAATTCCTGAAACTATTTTGCAAAGTCTGGCAACAATCTCTTTTTCATCGTTAGTATTTAACTTCTCAATATATGACATAAAAGTTGTTACATTCTCTGCAAAAACATGTGACTTTGCTTTCTTGCTTTGTCTGTCATACCAGTCCTTTAATGTAGCATTTAGGCTGTCAGTTTCTTTTTGTCCAAATAATTTCTTTATGTCTGCTGCTGTTTTTACTTTTACATTATCCAAGTTGTGATTTAAATAATCTTTTATAATTACAAGACTTTCCATTGTAGTTTTGTAATTACACTCTTCACTGTCATCTGCTGTGAAAGCCAGTGGAATCTTTTCAAAAAGCACTTCTCGTGGATTTAAGTCCACACCTTTGAAGATTCTTCTAAAACTACACATTTGTTCAAAAAGTTCTTCATTTAAATAATGATTCTGACTTTCATCAAACAACTGCTTTGTAAAAGTTAAAGAATATTGATCTAAGGATCTGTACCATCTTTGAATTCCTTTTACAATATTGCTAAGTCTTTTTGTCTTTGACTGCCCGTTTTTCCTTAACTCCTCTGTTAAAAATTCCTTCTCCAAAGTAAATAGATACTTTTCTTTTTGAATACTTTCTTTTTCAACATATAAATAATAATTCTCTGCTTTTTCATTTATGTTGTTAAGTATTTCACTTGTAATTTCTACTTCCGTATCTTCAAGATAAACAATTGGCGTATCGTGAAGATTTATAATTTCTCTTGCAATAAAAATCGGTATAATTCCTTTTCTTGCACCAAGTTTTTTTCCCATTAATTTACTATATAGAACATCAAAAGAAACTTTTCTGCCACCGCATCTTTCAATAAACTTTCTAATTTCTTTTATAATTCTCTTACAGCCATCATCCAAATTGGAATTTTCAATTATACCTGTGTGAAGCAATGTTGCTCTGAAAATTGTAGCCTCCTGACTTGTACCATTTTCATATTTTGCAAAATCTCCTTCACCAAGAATTGTATCCACAATGATTCCTCTTGCTTTTTTTACCTGAGCCGATATATTTTGTCTGTTTATTAATTCATTATTTATTTTTGGTGCATGTTCAAAATAATGAAGACAAATATTACTTAGAAATCTATTAAAGCTACTATTAGTTTCAAAAGTCAAAGCCTCATCTTCTTCGCTGTTATAAACAGAACATTTATGATTTTCAGGCATATAAATCTGCTCAAACTCTCCGTTAATTTCAAAAAGCAAATCTTCTTTGTAAATCTTCAATTCCTGTTCAATAACTTTGTTTTCCTCTAAAAAGTCTTTGTCGTTTAATAATTTCTCTATGGCTATAATTTTTCGAATGTGTTGTTGTCTCTCAAAATTGATTTTTGGACAAACTACCACTAACCTTTCATCATTTAACTTGCGAACATGTGCATTTATTAACATTTCATCTGCACTATTTAACACTATGAGACAAACTATCAGGCCATCCCCACTATAAGTTTCAAAAAGATACTCTGAATTCTTCACATTCAAAAACTGTTCAGGTGTCATATACACGTACTTAAAATAACGTGTCATTGTATATTCCTGATTATATTTTTTAGGAAGTTCGTATTCCAAATCTGATAATCTTGTAAATTTTTCACCCCATTTAAGGCTAAGTGGTTGCTTCTGAATCTGCTCATTTATCTCTTTTTCAAGATTTACACCTACATTATTTTTAAAGGCATAAACGCCTAACTTACTTCTATAACTGATAATTTCTTTTTCTTCTAATTTCAGTAAAGTTTCACTAAAATCTCTTTCATCTAAACCTGAAGCCAACCAGATTTCTTTTTTCTTAACAGGTAATTCTTCCTGTTTATTAATCATGTGAAGTATTGCAAGTGTCTTAATAACTTTTTCTTCTGCTAGGGATTCTGCCTTAGTTATTGCATAATCTGCCTTTAACCACTCATTATGTATATTAGTTAAGCTTACATTATCTCTAAATAAATTTTCAAAGTAGTCATATACCATATCAACTGCAATTAAATCTTCACGTCCTTCTTCAATGGCAGTTATAACTGTTCCTTTTTCCTCATTTGCAATAAATGTAAAAATACTTCTCTCGTTCTGTGCAACTTTTTCGCTTATGTTAAGCAAACTGTAAGCTGTTAAAGGAAGCATTGGAAAACACCCCTCTGCCACAATTTCTTTGTAATCTTTTTCGGTAAACATACTTTCAAAACAAGGTATTTTATATGACTGTTCTATAATTTCATTATTAACATCATTGTTGTAAATAAAATCTTTAAAACCTTCATCTGTTTTGTTAATAGCGTGCTTTATTATTTCAAAATTGTTTTGTGCTGATACAAGGAATCTGATTTCCTTTAAACGTCCCTCAACACCTGTAAAAGCATTAATCATTTCACTTGGCAGGGCACTTCCGTACTCTTTTATACTTTTGTGGGCAACAAATGTAATATGAATCTGCTGCTCTTTTGAATTACTTGCAAGCTCACACATGTCCTGAAGTATTTTCATATCGTATGCAAAAGTTTCTTTTTCATGGCCTTCTATGTACTTGCTAAACTCATCAAATATAATATATATTCCACCGTAGCCTTTTTTACTTAAAGAATTGCTTACTTCCCTGTACAAAGTCATACTGTTGCTTTCCACCATAGGGCTAAACATACTGCCTGATGTAAGGCGTGGATATATTTCCTTGAACTTTTCTAATGAATGTCTGTTCATTTTGGAAAGTTCCATTTCAAATTCAGAAACACTTATAGAATCCTTTTTTAACAATTCTTTTAATTTTTCAAATGTATCAGGATAGTCCTTTTTCCAAGTATCAATTGTTTCAACAGCTTTTCCGTAATAACTGTCAGGTGCAATATCCATTAAATTATTTCTCTTGAGAGAATCCACCAAACCTGCAATAAAACCGTGGTTTAAATCTCTATCTGTGCCTGAAATTATTACCGGTAAAAGTGGTCTTTGATTCTCTATGAAAGTCTTTGCTTTATTACCTGTGTTATCTGATACTTCACTTATTTTCGCTACAATATTTTTAGTATTTTCACCTGTTTTGTCTGACAAAATAGCAAGCAAAACTAAAAGTAAATGAGATTTCCCTTTTCCATAAGGTCCAATTAAAACATTTGCGTTGTCTTTGTTTTCTAGAACGTTTTCTAAAAATCCGTCTAAAATATTTATTGAAGATCTGGTAGGTATGTAACCATCAACCTTATTTTTGTTCTGTATGTCCAATTGTAAATTTATTGAATTTTGAAATCTTTTGTCTATGTTAATGAAGTCTTTTAACCTACTCATCATATTCTCCTAAGCTTTGTTTTCGTAATATCCTTTGATTATTTCTACAGGACTTTCGTATTTTTTTACAATTATGTTTTTTTCTGTCTGTTTTCCTAAGTAAACCATGTCAAGTCCTGCTGTTCTGTTTACTGTTAAATAATTTTGTTCCGCAAGTTTGTCTATGTATTCATTCAAAAGCACTCTCTTGAGGTTCAGAATTTTTCCCGGTGAAAATGTTCCGTTAAGTAATTCCTCAATAGAGATGCTATCTGTTTTTTTGTATTCAAAATATTTTTCCATTGCATACATAACAACATACTCATTCAAATTTTCTTTTAAAGGCTGAGTTTTTATATATTTATTTCCATCTTTTTTCAGTAACCCTAACTTAATGAAAGGTGAGATTTTCTTTTCTTCCGGATCATATTTTTCAACTCTTTCCTTTGTGTACATATTTAGAAGAACTGTAATATCATCTCTCAATGAACGTTCTGATATTTTGTCAGTCATAACCACTAATTTGTTGTACAACTGTTCCGTCAATTCTTCTCTTGTAAATTCTTCAAGCTTTATTTCATTAAAAAATAAATACCAGCTTGTTGCCTTGTCACTACTCCATGCCAAATTAATGTGGAAAATCCACAAAGGAAAAGTTTCTTCTAAATACTCATCTTTTTTCAATATAAGCTCACCAATAGGCGTAAGCACTGTTCCTTCTTTTGGTTTGTCTTTAGTAAATCCACCTGCTTTTAGCCAATATCTGATAGCCTTTGCCATGTTGCTTCCAACACCTAATGCATCGGCTCCATAATTTTGTGTAAAAACTTTTGGATTATTGCTTATTTCCTTTAATCCTTTACTTAACCAGCCTTCTCTAAGGCCAAATGTTTCATGTCCTTTTAATTTGATTGCCATAATTTATCCTTTTTTCGTTACTAAAACTTTTCTCATATAGCATCCTGCCGTATAATGATTTACACATTCTGCACACCTTACACACTTGTCGTCTAAAATGCTATAAGATAAATTGCCCTCTTTGTCTTCTTTAATTAAAATTGCATTATGTTTGCAAATACTTTCACACGCCCTGCAACCCATACACATTTGATACTTTGTCAACTGACATTTGATTTTATCCTCAGCAGCATTTATGTTTTTTGCTCCGTCAATTTTATGGTCGAGTATTGTTACTTTTAGGTTATTACTTCCAATTCTCCCCTGTAATTTCAACACCATATTTCCGTTTTTTCTTAAAACATAAACTTCGCCAAGTCTTTTATTTCCCAACTGAAAATTTAAATATCCAAAAGGTTTAAACAGTTCATAAAGTTCTTCTGTAATAGGTCTTTGTAGCTGATAATTGAAGGCATTTTCTTCCAATGCACAAGGTGTAAATTCAACTGCTGTTTTCTTGGCATATTCAACACCATTTCCACCTTGTCTTGCTTTCCACTTACCCTCATCTACATAAACTTCCGGATCAGGTTTCCCTATGCCTTTTGCAAAATCAATTAGCAAATTTCTAAACTGTTCTGATTGTAATGGCATATGTATTTTTGATAAAAATTCAGACCAGCCACTATTATTAGGGCAACACCAACACCCAACTCTTGCATAGCCTAATCTGTATGCTCTGTTAAAATCTGTTTTTGTAGTAAGCAAATAAAGCCAAATGTCAAAATCCATCCAATCAATAATTGGCGATATTGTTATCTGTTTGGTAATCTTTGCTCCCTCTGTTTCTCTTTCATATTTATTTCTACTTGCCGACTCACTTCTTCTAATTCCATAGAATGTGATTATTTTGTCCTTATTTCTAAATAAAGATTTTATTTTTCTTTGGATTGAACCTGTTTTAAAAATGGTGCAACACCATCTCATAACTCTGCTTGGTGGTCCTACTAACTTACACAGTTCCTGAAAATCCTTGTCCTTGTTTTTTGAAGACACTACCGGTGTATATGGATTTTCTTTTTTGAACCTTTTTACATATTCTATTGTTTCCGGAAATTCTAAAGTTGTGTCGCCAAAAATATGTAATACTTTCGGTTCACTTAAAGCTCTCATAACAAGACTGGAGGTTACTGTAGAATCTTTTCCACCTGAAAAAGATACAAACATATCTTTTGTTGTGTAGTTCTTTGTTGACTCCTTAATATAATCAACAGCTTCTTTCACAATGTATTCGTATCTGCTTTTGTTGGCAAAAACAAACTTGTCCATATATTGATTAAAGCTGTCATAAGAAATTGCATCAGCAAACTTTTCATATTGTTCTCTGACCTTATCTGCATC
>OGFJ01001575.1_pt1 | contig 14537 bp, 15 predicted proteins | sample 1570861 | NCBI WGS metagenome assembly OGFJ01 (sample SAMEA2582060, study PRJEB24529) | metagenome | biome: Human gut stool | place: China | collected 2011
TATACATAAAGGTCTTTTTCTATGGGCAGAGCCTTCTTCTATTCCTTCCCTAGCAGCCTTCATCATAGCTATACTTCCAGAAGCATGAACATTAACCATATCCACATCCAATTTAGCCAATTGCTTCATTGCACTTTTTACAGTATTAGGAATATCATGTAATTTTAAATCTAAAAAAATGTTATGTCCCATTTCTTTAATCATTTTAATGATTTCAATTCCTTCTCCATAAAACAATTCCATCCCTACTTTTACATAAAGACTTTCTCCCTCAAATTGTTTTAAGAAGTTTTCAACGTCACTTTTTGTCTTAAAATCAAGAGCAATACAAATTCTACTTTCGTTCATAAAAACCTCCTTATTATTCTTTTACTATTATACCAAAATTACTACCTCTATTCTACACGATTTATTTATTTTTTTGATATTCTTCTAGTAAATGTAAAACTAACTTTTCAAATGTCCAATTATAATTTGTTGCTGTCACAACAGCTTTTAAACAAAGTATTGAATTATTTTTTAATTTTGGTAATATTTGATTCATTTGTAAAGATGCAACGTTTGAAAAAACAACAACCGCTGGTTCTAAATTATTCTTTTTTGTTTTTTTAATCTTTTTATTTAAAATATCTTTAACTTTATTTTGTGTCATCTGTTCATTCAATAAAATTATTTCAATGTTCATCAACAAACATAATTGTTTTAATGATTCATAATTTTGAATCTTTTCCTTACGATAAATAATGAGCTTTGCGTTCATAAATTCTCCTTTATATACAAAAAAACAGCTATAAAAGCTGTTTTTCTTATTAACCAAGTCTGTTGTAGTATTCAACGATTAATGATTCATTGATTTCTGAGTTTAATTCAGATCTTTCAGGTAAACGAGTTAATTTACCAGTTAATTTATTAGTATCAACTTCAACGAAAGCTGGAGTTGCAACTTTGTTTTCTAAAGCTTCTTTAATAACTGCTAAATTTAATGATCTTTCTCTTACTTCGATAACATCTCCAACATTTACTCTGTATGATGGGATATCAGTTTTAACACCATTTACTAAGAAATGACCATGGTTTACTAATTGTCTAGCTTGTCTTCTTGTAGAAGCAAAACCTAATCTATAAACAACATTGTCTAATCTTCTTTCTAATAAGCATAAGAAGTTGTAACCATGGATACCTTCCATTTTACCTGCTTGATTAAATGTGTTGTGGAATTGTTTTTCATTAACTCCATACATATGTCTTACTTTTTGTTTTTCTGCTAATTGTAATCCATATTCAGTTTGTTTTTTTCTTTTTTGTCCATGTTGACCTGGAGCATAAGCTCTTCTGTTTAATTCTTTCCCGTTTTCTAAGATTGAGAATCCTAAACGACGAGAGATTTTCCATTGTGGTCCTGTATAACGTGCCATAAATTTTCCTCCGTATATTGTTTTATTTGCATAAAGCAATAACATTGCATAGATCAATTAATAAGTGTTAATATTAAGCATTTCCCATTGCAGCCAGGTACTTTGCAATCATTTGATATTAACGCATTTTTTAATCCTCTATGTGCTGCTATTCATTTACTGCCTTGTCATCATACTATATATTTATAACAATGTCAAACATTATTTTCCTTCATTAATTCATTATTTTTTATTAATTTTACATATTGGATGACGAATCACTGTTTTCCATTTTTCCGGAGCAATTTTTCTTGCATCTGATAAATAAATTTCATGATGCAATCTTGATTTACTAAAATCATTTTGATAACCCTTTTCTTGAAGAAATTGATTCATTATTTCCACTGTATTTATTTCATCATCAAAAGATCCTTGATGCATCATTTGCACACATAATCCTTCTTCAAAGGTAAAAAATTCCGCTTTTGAACAATCTATCTTCTTTTTAATAGATGCTCTTTTTACTGCCCAATCAAAATCTTTTTTTGTAATAAAGTCAGGAAGTCTAATTACTGAAATCCAGTTAAAATTTTCTTTATGTAAATAATCAACATTTTCAACATTTTCTTGCCACCAAAAACCTTCAAGTGGCGGTACAACAAATTGGTAAAAACCTTTAATTTGATAATCTGTTTTATAACTCATTTTTAAAGTATACACCACTGCATAAAGTACCTGAATGGCTTGTTGATAACTTCCATCTTCTTCATTAGGATTGCCTTTTCCTCTTACTGCGATATAATTGAATGAAGGTATATTAATAATTTCCGGTTTATTTTTAGGCCTATAATATTCTTTATATTCTTTTTTTAAATCAAAAATCATCTTTCTTTTCTCCTAAACAATAGGTATTTGAATTTCTGTAAGCCACTCATCAACTGATTCTTTATTCCAAATACCATCAATATAACATTCTCTTGATCGTCCCGATACTTGATAACCATTATCCTCTACATATTTCATAAGAAAACTATACGCCACACCAATTTCATCATAAGCTCCTTTATAAAAGATACTTAATACCTTTGTTTCTGGTATCTTTTTAAACATAATTCGTGTACTTTCTTCGCCCATACATTCCACTGCTTCATTATGTCGGATCCAAATATCACTTTCTTTATGTTCATTATCCAAATATTCACAAAATTCATATGGTGGCTTTGTACATTTTACATGTGGATTCAATTCCTTGCATTCTTTTTTTAAGCTTGGAATAATTTTCATCATATCCGAATAACTTTTTACCTTTACTTCACTATAATAGACAATTGTTTTCGGTATCATTTTTTCTATTACTTGATATTGTATTTCATTATCATCCAAAAGATGATGAATCATCAAAAGACGGCTTTCAATTTCTTCTTTTTGACTTTCTAATACTTTTGCTTTAGAAATAAGCACTTCCTTTAGATTAGTACCTTTATTAATTGCTTGTATTTCTTCAATTGTTAATCCTAATTGACGATACGACTTAATTCGTGCTGCCTCTTTTAGTTGACTCGTTTCATAAAAACGATATCCTGTTTGTTCATCTACTTTTTGCGGAATCAAAAGACCTCTTTTTTCATAAAAACGAAGTGCTTTGATTGTTAAATGAGACAACTTTGAAAATTCTCCGATTTTTAACATGATTTGATTCTCCTTTCCTCTTTCAAATTATGAATTGTCCCCTAAGGGGAGAGTCAACAATTTTCTATGATTAAAAAATACGGAGTGGGGTTCACTCCGTCATTTTATTACTTTTAATCATTTTCTTTTATCCAACCAAAATGAACACACGCATTATAAATACCATCTTGATCACACGGTGTTGTTACATAAGTTGCTTTTTCTTTTAATTCATCGATAGCATTTCCCATCGCAATACTTGTCCATTCATCTCTAAACATGCTTAAATCATTTTTTTCATCACCAAAAACAACCACATATTTATAGTCACCGTTAAAATGGTCAACCATCATTTTAATACCAACTGATTTATCTCCTGGTTCCACAAATAAATATTCTTTATGAAAACGACACCAAGGAAGTTCTTTTAAAGTTTCAAGCTTTTGTTCTTCAGGAGCAAAACACGCCACATAAACTTTATAAATTTGTTCATAATTTCTAGGATCAAGTCCTTCTACAACTTCAGTATCCATATAAACATCCTGAGTAAAATCATAGAAGCGAGAATCAGGTGCTAATCTTCTTGTTTTATTATCAGGTGATATAGCCCAAATAAAGTTCTTTTCTTTACATTCATTTATAAAATTTAAACATTTTTGATAATCAAGGGGCTTAATCGTAATTAATTCATTATTAATGGTAATTCCATTGCCACCATCACTGACCATATTTTCAAAGCCAAGTTCTTTCATATGATCTACAGCCATAGCATAGCTTCTTCCTGTAGCTATTGCTACAAAATGTCCTTGTTCTTTTAACATGCGAATTGCTTTTTTTGTTGATTCAGGAATATATTGTTTTCCTGGTGTTCCCACTGCCAGTGTTCCATCAATATCAAAAAAGAAAAATTTTTTGTTCATAACTAACTCCTTATAAATACTTATCTAATTCTGTTTCTACTGTTTTATTGATTTTTACCTTTGGATAATCAATTAATTTACCACGTGTAAATACTTTTTCAACATATCTTAAAGCTTTTAAATCATCTAAAGGATTTTCACTTACAACGATCATATCTGCATCCTTACCAACATCAATACTTCCTGTAATATTTTCAAGACCAGCGTATTTAGAAGCAAGTGAAGTTGCGCTATAAATTGCAAACTGATTAGAAACTCCAATGTATTTATGAAAGTAGTAAAGTTCTCGCCAGAAGTCATATTGACTCACCCATGGACATCCTACATCATTTCCTAAAACAACAGGTATATCATTTTCTAATGCTTGCTTTGCACAATCAATAATACCATTGAAAACGAGTTCACCATTGTATTTTTCTATTTCTGAAACAATGGAAATACTTGGATCAAACAACGCAAACGGAAGTGCTGGTGAAATCGTCGTACATAAAAAAGCCTTCTTTTCTTTAAATAAAGCAATCATTTCATCATCTAATTTTGCTCCATGTTCAATAGAATCTACCCCATTTTCTAAAGCTACTTTTACTCCTTCAGGTGATTCAACATGAGCTGCCACTTTATAACCTAAAGAATGCGCTTTGTCACATACTGCTTTAACCATTTCTGGAGCCATCTTAAGTTCCCCAGGAACACCTTTTTCTTTAGCATCTAAAACCCCACCAGTAATCATAAGTTTAATCAAATCAACATTTTGACTTTTTGCTTTATCCACTAAAGCTAGAGCTTCTTCATTATTATGAGCAGCAATGGCGACTGATCCTGCCATATGACCATGAGGAACAGAAATTCCCTCATTGCTGGCAACAATTCTTGGACCAATAACTTTTCCTTTTAAAATTTCATCTCTTAATTTAGAATCATAATGAGCAATTCCTCCAACTGTACGAATTGTTGTTACCCCACTCATTAATTCGATCTTAGCGAAATTAGAAACCACTTTATACGTAATTTTTCGTGATAATGGATTAGACATCAACATTTTAACTGTCTTTTCATTATCTTTTTGTTTCTTTTGTGGTTTTCCATTTCCTGCAAGATGAACATGCATGTTGATGAGTCCTGGTAAAATATATTTTCCTTGTAAATCAATAATTTGATAAGATTTATCTAAATTACGATAAGGTTCAATAGCCACAATTTTTTCATTTTCAATAAAAATTGCTTTCCCTGTTTCTACTTCCATATCCTGATGACCATTTAAAATTTTTCCATTAATTAATGCATACTTCATAACCATTCCCTCTTTCCTATATATTCATTATAAAAGAATACATAAAAAAAATCACTCTTATGAGTGATTAATTATTAAGGTCTTAAACCAAGTCCACCTTCTAATGTAAGTGTTTCTCCTGTCATATATTTAAAATCAGGATTAGCAAGTTGTACACAGACACGTCCAATTTCTAATTCATTATTTCCAAAATGTCCCATTGGTGGTGTTTTAACATTTGCTTTGAAGGCTTCTGGATATGCTTTTTCAAATTGTTCTAATTGTGCCGTCCAAGCTAAAGGACATACCACATTGACATTGATTCCATCTTTTGCCCATTCATTAGCAGCTACACGTGTTAATCCACGGATTCCTTCTTTGGCAGCAGCATATGAACATTGTCCATAGTTTCCAAATAATCCTGCTCCTGAAGCAAAGTTGACAACTGATCCTTTTGTTTCTTTTAAATATGGATAACATGCTTTCATATAATAGAAGGCTGCATAGAGTCCTGAATACATTGCTAGATCAAATTGTTCTGTTGTATGATCAGCTAATGTTACCCCTGATGCTGATGCTTGCGCATTATTGATCAAAACATCGATTCTTCCATAAGTATCCATTGCTTGTTTAACAACATTGTTGACAACGGCTTCATTATCAGCACCAGCATTGACATCTGCTTGAACTGTTAAAACTTTGATACCATATAATCTTTCTAATTCTTCTTTAGCAGCTTCTAATTTTTTAACATTACGTCCTGTAATGACAAGATTTGCTCCTTCTTTAGCATAAGCTGTCGCAATTCCATAACCAATAGAACCACAGCTTCCATCTTCTAAGACAGCACGTCCTGCTCCTGTAATAATTGCTGTTTTACCTGTTAAAAATCCCATTTACATTTCCTCCTTAAATACAATTTTTAAGCGTTAACATAATTATAGCACTATCAAAGCAAAAAATCTATAGCTTGTGATATTTTTAACAAACTATAGACGGATAAAAATCATGTAAACAAGAGTTGATAAAATAATACTTAAAAAAGTATTTTTCTTCCATTTATAAGTAAAGACAACTGTTAAACACGCTAAAAGATAAGGAATAAAAAGTGTTGTTAATTGCGTTTTTAAATCTTTTAGACAATAAACAATAAGAACTGCCATAATAGTCATTGGTAAATGCTTTTCTAGTTTTTCTAACCATTTAGGAAGTTCTTTTTCTTTAAATAAAAGAAAAGGAAAAGCTCTTAATAAAAAAGTAATTAAAGCAGAAAGAATAATTGCTGAAAGTACATAACTATTCATAAGATGTTCCTCCTTGTTTAACAAGTAAAATCATTGAAGAAATAATCAATGAAGGGAACATAAAGTTTTGACTGCCAAAAACAATCGAACAAATAATAGCGATAACAATTCCTACAACAGCAGGAAAATGATCTTTATTTTTCTCTAATTGATCCATAAAAATAATAATAAACAAGGCTGTCATACAAAAATCAATTCCTGTTAAATCAAACGGAATCAAATTACCAAGTACCGCTCCTAAAACAGTTCCAATAAGCCAATAACACCTTGAAAAAAGTGCGACATAAAACATAACTTGTTCTTTATCTTGATCTTCTAGATTACAATTAACCGCATAAGTTTCATCAGTCATGGTAAAAATCATATACCATTTTTGCTTCATTTTATTAAAAACATCTATAAAAGATAAACTATAAAAAAGTTGTCGGCTATTCATTAAAAGAGCTGTAACACCAATTGTAAGTAAAGAAGTTCCCCCACTTAATAAAGTAATCAAAAGAAATTGAAAAGCACCCGTATAAATCAAAAAACTCACAAGTAATGCTACATGCAAAGCAAAGCCCGCTTCGTTCATCATCACTCCATAAGCAATCGATACAAAAAGATAACTACACAGAATAGGTATCGATTTTTCAAAAGCTTTTTTTATAATTTCTTTATTTTTCATAATCCTCTAAAAAGCTATGATAAGCTTTATCCTTTTTCGTTCCTAAAATACAATCTAAATTAACATTATCTAAAGCTTTAAAAATATTTTGATCAACATTTGGGTTTACTTGTTTCATTGTTTTAATGAGTTCTTTGACTTCTTTTCTTTTACTTGTTCCATCATTAATTAAAGAACATCCTTCAGTAAAACGACATGCACAATTGATAAAAGTCAAATCATTATGTTTACGCCAAGAAATAATACTTTCTTCTTTTACTAAATATAAAGGGCGAATAAGCTCTAATCCCTCAAAGTTTTCACTATGTAATTTAGGCATCATCGTTTTGATTTCAGAACCATAAAACATCGAAAGAAGTGTTGTTTCAATCACATCATCAAAGTGATGTCCTAAAGCAATTTTATTACATCCTAACTCTTGTGCTTTACTATAAAGATAGCCCCTTCTCATCTTTGCACATAAATAACATGGACTTTTATCAACTGTTGAAACCACATCAAAAATATTACTTTCAAAGATTTCAATAGGTACATTCAATAAATCTGCATTATCTTCAATAAAATCACGATTATAACTGTTATATCCTGGATCCATCACAACATAATGAGCTTCAAAAGGAACACGCCCATATCTTTGTAATTCTTGAATACACTTAGCCATTAAAAAAGAATCTTTTCCACCACTAATACAAACCATAATTTTATCATTTTCTTGGATAAGTTGATAATTTTTAACAGCTTTTATAAATTTAGACCAAATTTCTTTACGATATGTTTTTATGATACTTCTTTCTATTTCTTTATATTTTTCCATTTTCAAAGCACTCCTTGTAACATTGATCAAAGATTTTTAGAAAATCTTGAACTTCTTTTTCTGTTGTTAAATGCGATAAACTAATTCTAAAAGAAGACATCGCTCTTTGACGATCTTGATAAAGCGCATAAACCATTTTAGAAGGTGTTTCTACAGGACAACATGAAGTTTTAATAGAAATATAGACATCTTGTTGATCGAGCATTTGTGAAAATTTTGTAGCTTTCATTCCTTTTAAGGAAATATTAATAACATGAGGTAAAGAATATTTTGTATGATTTATTAACACTTGATCATATTGTTTTAATTGTTCAAGCATTTGATGATTGATCGATTTTACATAAGTTTCTCGTTCTTGTTGTTTTGAAAGAGCAATCTCTAAAGCTTTTTCAATCGATACAATATGTGCCAGTTCAGGCGTTCCACTTCTAAAAACAGTTGTTGACTTTCCCCCATCAATTTGTGTTTTTAAACCAACTTTTTTCTTTTTAATTAACATACCAGTTCCTAACATACCATAAAACTTATGAGGTGCAATAGTAATCAAATCAACATTTTGATAATCAATAGCTACTTTACCAATTGCTTGAGAAGCATCACTATGAAAAAAACAATATTTATAATCTTTTAAAACTTCTCCAATTTTTTCAATCGGTTGTCTAATTCCAAGTTCACTATCCACACTACAAACACTTACTAAAATCGTATCTTCTTGAATCATTGATTTCATTTTTTCAACATTGACTTGTCCATCTTCTTTTAAAGGAATCATTTCAACAATAAAACCATTTTCTTGCATTTTTGTAAGACTTGATAAAATTGAATTATGTTCTAAAGGTGAAATTAAAACATGTTTACCTCGATGTTTATATCTTTCTAAAATACCTTTGATTGCAAGGTTATTGGCTTCACTCGCTCCTGATGTATAAATGATTTCTTCAGGTAAGACATGTAATTGTTCAGCAATGTGCTTTGTTGTTTGATCAATAACTTCTTTTGCTTGTAATCCTAGTGTATGACTTGCATTAGGATTAGCAAAATATTTCATGGTTGCTTGATAATACGTATCAAGTACTTCTTTTTCTATTGGTGTATTGGCTTCATAGTCTAAATAAATCATAAGGTACCTCTCTTTTCCTACTAATATTATAGGAATTATAAAGAAGTGTCAATAATGAAAAGAACTCTAGCTGATTGCTAGAGCTTTTCATCAAGGGCTTTCCCATTTGTTTCAATAATATGTTTCATCCAATTAAATGATTTTTTCTTTGTACGTTTTAAAGTTCCATTTCCTTTATCATCCATATCAACATAAATAAATCCATAACGTTTTTTCATTTCTCCAGTTGATAAAGAAACAAGATCAATTGGTGCCCACATCGTATACCCTAAACATTCAACACCATCTTCATTAATCGCATCAGCCATAGCTGATAAATGTTTTTGTAAGTAATCAATACGATAATCATCTTCAACATATCCATTTTCATCTGCTTGATCAATAGCTCCCATACCATTTTCTACGATAAAAATTGGTTTTTGAATACGATCATAAATTTCATTCATACAATGTCTAAGCCCAAGTGGATCAACAGGCCATCCCCAAGGTGTATTTTCTAAATAAGGATTTGAAGAACCTCCAACATTAAACCATGGATCATCTTTTTTTACTGTATTTGAACGATAATAAGAAAATGAAACAAAGTCTAATTGTCCTTCTTTTAAAATTTCTTTATCTTCTTCTGTGATTTCTAATGAATCAAAACCATGATGTTTCCACACACTTTTAGCATAAGGATGATAATAACCTCTTGCCATCGTATCAATAAAATACCAGTTTTCTCTTCTTGCTTGAAGACGTTTAAACATATCTTCTGGTTTACACGTTGCTGGATAAAGTTCACTCATTGCATACATTGTTCCAAACATGCTACCTGGCATCATTTGATGTCCTAAAATAACAGCTTTAGCACTAGCAACAAACATATGATGATCTGCTTGATATCTCACTTTTCCATCACTTTCTCTTGTTCCACATGGCCCAAATCCTCTTACAGCATTGATTTCATTAAAAGTAAGCCAATACTTACAACGTTTACCATATCTTTCAAATAAAGTCTTGCAGTATTTAACATAACAATCAATCACAAAACGATTAGACCATCCCCCATACTTTAAAGCTAAATGCATTGGCATTTCATCATGACAAATTGTAATCAACGGTTGAATATGATATTTTTCTAATTCTGAAATTACATCATCATAGAATTTCAATCCTTCTTCATTAGGTGTTTCTTCATCTCCTAAAGGATAAATACGACTCCAACAAATACTAAAACGAAAAACATTAAATCCCATTTCAGCCATAAGTGCAATATCTTCTTTATAACGATGATAAAAATCAACAGCTTGATGACTTGGATAATATTCATCATCTAAAAACACTGGTTTTGCTTCTTGTGGAACAGGATCTGCATAAAAAAATGAACTTCTTGGTTTAATAATACTACCATCATTCATTTCCATTGTATGATGTCTTGGGTTTTCCATTGACCCATCTGTTTCAAAGTCATGTGATAAAAGTCCTCTTCCTCCTTCATTGAATCCTCCTTCATATTGGAAATCAGCAGTTGCGCCACCCCATAAAAATCCTTCTGGTAATTGTTTCATAATAGTCTCCTTGTTACTTTTTACATTTTGTTTTGACAATTTTTACAAACAAATCATAATCTTATTATTCTCTTTTGTCAATAGTTACATATTATTTTGACAATTTTATCATTTTTATATAAAATAAACATGAGGTGAGACTATGAACTTAATGGAAACCATCCACTTACATAAAAATGATTTTTCTAAAACAGAACGTAAAGTTTACGATTATATTGTTCAAAACCCTACAGCTATTGAAACAGCGACGATTACTAAAATTGCTGAACTATGTCAGGTTTCAACTTCTGGAATTTTAAGATTTTGTCAAGTTTTAGGTTATAAAGGTTATAAAGATTTTCGTTTTGACATGCTTCATTATTTGCATCAAGAACATGTTGAAGTAAATTCTGAAAATCTATTTGATGAATTAACATCTAAATATTTATCAGTCATTCGTCAATTCAATAACATTGATCAAAATAAGCTCAACCAACTTATTAAACAAATAAAAAACACCAAAAACATCTATGTCATTGGTGTTCATTATTCATCTTTACCAGCAAAACATTTAGTTTTAGGATTACAAGATTTAGGTATTAATACTTATTTTGCTTATGATTATATGCAAGCAAGTCATCTTTATAATACAATTCACGAAGATGATCTCTTGATTTATTTTTCTATTGAAGGTAATCAAAATAATGTTTCTCGTTTTTTTGACCTTACAAACGCCTCTAAAAATACGTATATGATTACTTTAAATCCAAAGCCTAAATTATTGATTGAAAATACACTTATTCTTCCAGGATATACTTTATCTAAACAATCAATTGTTGATTTACAATCGATTGTTGTAATCTTTGTAGAATTACTTTTAAATATGTTTCATAATACTTTAAAAGAGGATTAAGTTTTTTTTACTTAATCCTCTTCTTTTTTTAAAAATGAAAGTATTTTTTCATTAAAAGCATCATCTTCTTTAATTTCATTTAATTGTCCTACTTCATTAGCACATTCTCCACAAATATCAATTCCAATTGTTTGACTGTTTTTAAATAAATAAGCGAGTAATATTTTAAATTCCATGAGTTGCATAGAACCTTGATCCCAATCTGTTTGAATAACATTTTGACTCAAAACATCTTTATCAATTGAAATATATAAAGGATATTGACGTAATAAATCATCAACTTTTTTCCACACTTCTCTATTTTCTAAATCATCATCTGTAAAATAGAGAACCTGATCTTGACGTTTAATCAATGAAACCTGTTTTTCATCAATACCTATTAAAATCACTTTTTTTAAATATTTATTATTTTCTAAACTATTTAAAATCCAAGATCCACAGCTTAAAATATCATCAAACATCGGTTGCATCATATCACTATGATGATCAAAAACAACTAAAATAAAATCATGTTTCATTTTTTCTATCCAAAACTCACTAACATAATGAAAATTACCAGAATCTATAAAATGTATGCCTTCAGGAGATAGATTACTTATTTTAGCTTCTATTGTTCTTCTTGCTTCTTGACTACAATAACCATAAACACCTTGTAATTCATGTAAATCAAGCCATCTAATATTTTTATGTTTATAAAACTTTTCATTTTCATAAATTCCTGTAAAATCCATGACCGTCATGTTATTTTGTTTTTTAAACATTTTAAACACTTCCTTTGTTTTTATCCTAGCATAAAAAAAGTAACTTCCGTTACTCTTTTAATAAATATTTTTCAATTGCTTCAACGCACCCATCATGATCACAATCACTTACAATAACATCACCATATTGTTTAATTTCATCAATCGCATTATCCATCACAACCGCAAGTCCTGCTACCTTTAAAGCTTCAAGCTCTGCAGAGTTTCTTCCTGTATTTAAAATCACAATTTTATTATACGCAACCGCTCTAGCAATTGCTTCTTGAGTTTTCTTTGAAATTTGTTTATTAGAATTTAATAATGTTCCATCCATATCAAAAGCTATTAGTTTATATTCCATACGACTTTCTCCACTACAAATGGTAGTGTATCATTTGTAATCAATTAAAAAAGTCTCTTTCCATTTTAGAAAAAAGACTTGTTTTTCTACAATACATCACAATTTACATGCTCAATAAATTCAAGAAATGCTTTAGATTTTTGCGTATTCTTTAAATAAGCCATATAAAATGTTTGTTTTTCATCTATATCTTTAATTTTTATTTTTTTGATTGGCAACAAATCATAAACTGCCATATCAGGAACAATCGCTACCCCTAAATCATGACCTACAAAACCACCAACGACTTCATCTTCCTCTAATTCCATTGATATATGAGGATGTATTTTTGACTTTTCTAAAAGATGATCGATCATTGGACGAATTCCACTATTTTTAGTAAAAGTAATAAAAGGTAGATCTTCTATTTGTTTTAAATCAATTTCATCATTTTTAGCAAGTGGATGATTAAGACTGACGATTACATAAAACTCTTGTGTTACAACAGGTTTAAAAAATATATCTTGATCATCTACATAGGAACAAAAAACAATATCTAAATCATTTTTCTTTAAATCATGAATAAGATCATAAGAAAAACCACTATGGCATTGAAAGGTCACATTTTCATTTTGAAAAGAAGAAATTAGTTGGGGAATATAGCTCATCCCTAATCTTCTTACAAAACCAATATTTAAAGTTTCTTTTCCTTTTGAAATTTGTTTAATATTTTCTATAGAATCATCTAAACGATTAAGAATTGGCTCGATTTCTTTTAAAAAAAGTTTTCCATACTTTGTTAGAACAACATTTCTTCCCTTTTTTTCAAACAACGCAACATCTAGTTCATCTTCCAATAAATGAATGGCATGCGTTAAACTCGGTTGAGTAATATGTAATTTTAAAGCTGCTTTTGTATAATGTTCTTCTTGTGCTAATGTCGTAAAATAACGTAATTGATATAAATTCATTGTCATCACCTAATATGATTATACTAGGACTTCTTTTTCTTTTCGAGTACGTTTTTTAAATAATAAGCTAATTAAAACACCAACGATAATAAAAGCTGATCCCAATACAAATGAAGTTGTCAAAACTTCATGAAAAACAACAACTCCTAAAAATGAAGAAGTTAATGTTTGAATTGGATAAAAAGCACTACAAGTATTAGCAGGTAATAATGATAAACTTTTATTCCATAAAATATTCGTAAATGCCGTACAAACAACTCCCATATAAGCAAGTCCTAAAACAGCACCTAAATCTACTTGAATAAGAGGATGTGTCATTTGTACTTCTAAAAATGACACGGGGATATTACAAATTGTTGCAATCAACATTGATACTTTTGTAAGTGTTAATGCACTATATTTATTAGAAATCTTTCTTGAAATAACAGACATAAAAGCCCAACCAATAACTGCAATAAAAGAAATAAGAACTCCTAAAAACTGAATATTTGCTCCTGTACCTATAATCATATAAACCCCAGCCAATGATAATATAATACCAACAATTTTATTCATTTCTAATTTTTCATTTAAAATAATCATGGCCATCACACTAATAATCACTGGATTTAATGAATTAATAAGTGAAGCCATTGATCCACCGGCAATCTTAGTTCCTAAAAGTTGACAATCAACAGAAATAAAATAACCAATAAATCCCATAATAAAGAAATATTTATAATCACTTTTTTCAATTTTTTCTTTCTCACTTTTTAATGAGATTAAACTTAGTGCTATAAAAGCAATTAAATAGCGAAACATTGCTACTGTAAACGTAGGAATCTTTCCTAAAACAAATTGACTGACAACATACAAACTTCCCCATAACATAAATGTTGTCAATAAAT
>OGFJ01001579.1_pt1 | contig 14444 bp, 10 predicted proteins | sample 1570861 | NCBI WGS metagenome assembly OGFJ01 (sample SAMEA2582060, study PRJEB24529) | metagenome | biome: Human gut stool | place: China | collected 2011
GAGCCGCATCTGCGCTCGGTACTCCTCATTGCTCCAGCGGTGTCGGGCCTTTCCGTCCTGATAGACGTCGTAGCTCGTCTCTTCAAAGCTCAGTCTCGGCATAAGGAACCAGGGCGATCCCGGTCCCAACGGCTGCACGAATTCGCTCGAAAACCCCTTGGTTTCACCCAACTGCACCTGATTGCGCCACTGTCCGCCCCAGGAGTTCATCCACCCCCAGGTGTGCGAGAGGATCAGATTGAAGTCCGAATGATCCCGAAAGTCCGACTCGACGGCCCCGCCGAAGCGGAGGGAGGAGTATCCGGGTTTGAGTTCCTGAGGTTTGAACACCAGCACCGACGTGCCGTCGGGACCGGGCTCAAAGGAATACGTCACCTGCGTGAAGTCGCCCGAAGCCCAAATCCGGCGGGCCGAGTCGGCCACCTCTTCATTCGAGACATCGCGCTCGCGCGGCAGATTGGCCATCGCAACGACGGCTTCCGGATTGACCGTGGTGAGCCCTTCGACGCGCACGTCCGCAATGCGGACCTTCGTCTCTTCCGAAGCCCGCCTCGGCATGCCCGCGAGATGCTGCTCGTTCCAGGCCGCATAGAGTGCGGGATCGGACGAAAGCTTCGCCAGACGGTCCTTTACCTTAAGTGCCGCCTCGTAACCCGCGTCGATGATGGCGGGGCTCTTTTTGAGATCCGCGCTCGTGAAGGCCGACAAATCGGGCGTGATCAGAATGTCGCGCTCCGTCAACTGCTCCATCGACCGGCGCACGCTCTGCTCCGTGAGCAGATTCACCATCTGCGCCGAAACGTCGAGGAAATTCGTGATTTCCTCGCGCTTGGCCAGGGGAGTTCCGGCATTCACGGCGATGACGATGTCGGCGCCGAGCTCCCGAGCGAGTTCCACGGGCAGATTGTCGACGAGTCCTCCGTCCACAAGCAGCATTCCTTGGTATTCCACAGGAGCGAAGGCGGCGGGCACCGACATGGATGCGCGCATCGCCTCGCGCAGCGTGCAGTTCTTCTGCATCACGACGCGGCGCCCGTTCACGAGGTCCGTCGCAGGCGCCGCAAAGGGAATGGCAAGATTCGAGAGGTCCTGGATGTGATTGACCGCTCCGACGTGCTTGGAGAGAAAAATGTCGAGTTCCTGCGAGGGAAAGACCTCTTCGGGCAAACGCACGTGGCCGGCCCGGTCAATTTTGAGTCCGCCCGTAGTGAGGCCGGAGTAATCGTCGAGCTTCTGCAGCCACGGAATGTGCCGACGCTCGCCGCGCAGGGCGAGCATTTTGTCCCAATCGACGCCGAGCACGATTTTGCCGACCTCGTCGGCACTGTACCCCGCCGCATAGGCGCCGCCCACCATCGAACCCATGGAGGTTCCCGTCACCACGTCGATCTTGACGTTCAGTTCTTCGAGGACCTTGAGAACGCCCACGTGCGAAAAGCCCCGGGCGCCGCCGCCCGAGAGCACGAGTCCGACGCAGGGACGACCCTGAGCCCGGCACGCGGCGCGCACTTCCTCGGGCGTCTTGGCCCACGCGTTTTGTCCGAACAATAGTAATACCGCCATCGCCGCCGTCATCGGGCCAGCCGCCGAGCGAAAGTTCATAACGCTGTCGGTCGCGTCCTCCCCGTCTTCCGACGGGGAAAAACGCGCCGCCTCCTCCTCAGGTTCGAACGGATCTCTCCGTTGTTTCGGGAACGCACCACGCAGGAAACGCCTCGTCAAACGGATACAATCTCAGGGAATCTTTCTCTCTTCCTCTCCTCGGCAGCGACGAGCAGAGGAAGAAATCGACCTTTTAAGTGTAATGGGGGTTGCGTTCTCAATTTCGAAACGTCTCCCCGTCTACGGGATTTCATTCATGCGCATTCTTCTCACGGGCGGCACCGGCTTCATCGGTTCGCACACCGCCGCGCTTCTCCTCGAAGCCGGACACGACGTCGTGCTCTACGACAACCTCTCCAACAGCCGCGCCGAAGTCGTCGATCGGCTCGAGCGCATCACCGGGCGCCGTGCCGAACTCGTGATCGGCGACATTCGCGACGAAGAAGCCATGCGGCGCGCCCTTCACGATCACCGCATCGAGGCCGTCATTCACTTCGCCGGGCTCAAGGCAGTCGGCGAATCGGTGGAAAAACCCCTCGAATACTACGACAACAATATCGTCGGCACACTGCGGCTTCTCGAAGCGATGCGGGCCGAAGGCGTGAAGTCCCTTATCTTCAGTTCGTCCTCCACCGTTTACGGCACGCCCATGTCGCTTCCGCTCACGGAGGAGATGCCCACGGGAGAAGCCACCAACCCGTACGGCCGCACGAAACTGCACATCGAACAGATTCTTGCCGACTGCGCCAAGGCGGATCCCGAACTGCGCGTCGTCTGTCTGCGCTACTTCAATCCGATCGGAGCGCATCCCTCGGGACTCATCGGCGAAGACCCCAACGGCATCCCGAACAATCTCCTTCCTTATGTGGCGCGCGTTGCGCACGGACGTCTTCCCAAGGTCCGCGTCTTCGGCAACGACTACCCTACGCCCGACGGCACGGGCGTGCGCGACTACATTCACGTCATGGATTTGGCCGAAGGACACGTGAAGGCGCTCCCCTACGTTACGACGCATCCGGGTTGGATCGCGATCAACCTCGGCTGCGGACGCGGCTACAGCGTTCTGGAAGTCATCCGCGCCTTCGAAAAGGCGAGCGGACAAAAAATTCCGTTTGAAATCGTTCCGCGCCGCGAAGGCGACATCGCCGCGAACTGGGGCGATCCTTCACGCGCCGAAAAACTTCTCGGTTGGCGGGCCCGCTACGACATTGACGACATGTGCCGCGACGCTTGGCGCTTCGAGTCGATGCTCGAAAACTGATCCTTCTTGGGCGTCACCGTTCGGCTTCGGGCGGCGGCGCCTTTTTCCTCACCGAAGAAGTTATCCACAGGTTCGCGGAAAGCGACAACCACTTGATAACAGAGTTATCCACACCATTTTGCCAACTCTCCGTAAGAATTTCCGAGATCCCTTTCGTTTTTCCACAGACTAGCCGGCAATTGGCCGGTTGAGCGGGATCAGTGAGTGGAGCGGCCGAGAGTCCCGAAAGCGCCGCGCTCCAGACCCCGGCGTGCGCTTCGTCGTGACGAAGCGCAGAGGAGAGAATGAACCGTGCCTCCTCCAGGCGAGAAACATAATCGCCCCGCTCGACGTAGTGTTCGATTTCCATCCCTCGGGGTTCGGGATATTCCGTCAGGACGCGCAGGAGCCACGCCGCAAACGCATCCGTTTCGGAGGGTTTTCCCACCTGTTTGTCGACGACGCGCAGAGCTTCGCCCCGGGCGGCCTTGGTGAGGATCGCATCGACGAAGTCGCGCTCCCCCGAATGCAGCCACCCCGCGCGCACGATGTAGCCCGCGGCGCCCGAACGCAGCACGGCGTACTCGCCTTCTTCCTTGGAGCGCCCGTAAGGCCCCCGTGCCGAAGGACGATCCCGCTCGCACCAGGGCGCCTCACCTTCCCCAGAAAACACGTAGTCCGTGCTGACCTGCAGAATTCTCGTTCCCGCGGCCCGGGCCGCTTCGGCGACGAATCCGGCACCCTCCGCATTCACGCGTCCGTATTCGTAGAGTCGGTCTTCGGGCGCGCGCGTCACCGCGGCGGCGTTTACGACCCAATTGGGTCGAAACGCGCTCATGCACCGCTCGAGCGCGGAGCGACTCGTAATATCGAGCCGACCCTTCGGGAGACTCCAAACCGTCAGGTCGGGCCTTGTTGCCGCCGCCCGCGAGAGGGCGCGCCCGAGTCGTCCGTCCGCCCCCGTAATTAAACACCGCATTCTTTTTCTACTCCCAAAATGTCGCGCAGATAAGGCGCCGTGGGCGTATCGCCCGCGGCCAGTTCCTCGGGCGTTCCTTCGGCCATGATCCGACCGCCTGCGGCGCCGCCCTCGGGGCCGAGTTCCACCACCCGGTCGGCAAAGGCGATGACGCGCGGGTCGTGCTCCACGACCAGCACGGTGTTGCCCGCCTCGACCAAACGGTCAAGAGTCTGCAAAAGCTTTGCTACGTCGGCCGGGTGCAGGCCCACCGTCGGTTCGTCAAGAACGAAGAGCGTTCTTCCCGTACTCGGCCTCGCCAGTTCCGTCGCAAGTTTCAGGCGCTGCGCCTCGCCGCCCGAGAGACTCGGCGCGCTCTGTCCGAGCCGAATGTAACCAAGCCCCACTTCTGTGAGCAACGCGAGTCGCCGCTTGAGCGCCGGATGATTGGCGAAAACGTCCGAAGCCTCCTCCACCGTAAGCGCAAGCACTTCGCTGATATTGAGGCCCTTGTAGCGGACTTCGAGTGTTTCGCGGTTGAAGCGCTCTCCGTGACAGACGTCGCAGGGCACGTAGACGTCGGGCAAAAACTGCATGGCGACCCGAACGACGCCGTCTCCGCCGCAGGCTTCGCAGCGTCCCCCCTTGACGTTGAAGCTAAAGCGGTTGGCGTCGTACCCGCGCTCCTTTGCGGTGAGCGTCGAAGCAAACACCTCGCGAACGGGACCGTAGAGGCCGGCGAAGGTCGCCACGTTGGAGCGCGGCGTCCGACCGACGGGCGAGGCGTCAACCGTGAGAATCTTGTCGAAGAGATCGGCGTTTTCGATCCGCTCGAAGGGGAGAACCTCCTCGCGTGCGCCCATGTATCGGTTTCTCAGCGCCCGGCAAAGCGTGTCGTTGACGAGCGACGACTTTCCCGCGCCCGACACCCCGGTGACGGCCACGAAAAGACCCTCGGGAATCGAAAGCGTAACGCCCTGCAGGTTGTGCCCCTTCGCGCCGACGAGGCGCAGGAAGCGACTGGGCCTGCGCCGCGGGCGTTTTTCGCCGAAATCGGCGCGGCCCGACAAAAACCGTCCCGTGAGCGACCGCTCGTTTCGGGCCACGTCCTCCGGTCGGCCCGCGGCGAGCAGTTCACCGCCCGTTTCTCCCGCGCCCGGCCCCATGTCGACAAGCCAGTCGGCCGTTTTCATCACCGTTTCGTCGTGCTCGACCATCACGACGGTGTTTCCCTGCTCCTGCAGATTGCGGATCGCTCGAATGAGGCGGTCGTTGTCCCGCGGATGCAGGCCCACGCTCGGCTCGTCGAGAACGTAGAGCACGCCCGTGAGCCCCGACCCGAGCTGACCCGCCAACCGAATCCGCTGCGCTTCGCCCCCCGAGAGCGTGTCGGCGGAGCGCCCGAGCGTCAGATATGGAACCCCCACCAATAGGAGAAAACGCAGACGGTCGCGGATGAGCGCAAGAAGGGGCGTCGCCACGACAGTCTTGCCGCCCGAAACGGAATAGTCTTCGAAATACCGGGCGAGATCCGCAAGCGGCATAGAGAGAATTTCCGGAAACGTCCTGCGCATCTCTCCCTCTCCGATCCAGACGCTTCGCCCGTAAAGACCGATTCCCGAGCCGCCGCAGGTTCGACAGGGCCGAAGTCTGCGATAGTCCGACAGTCCCTTTTGCAGGGCGGCGTCACCGGTGCGCCAGGCCGCCTCGAGCTCACTGCGGATTCCTTCGTACACCGATTCCCGTCCCGACCAGAGCGCATCGCGCTGCTCCTCGGCGAGCATCTTCCACGGTCGCCCCGTGTCGATGTCGAGACGCCGGCAGGCCTCCTCCACAGAAGTCCACCGTACGCCCGAAGAAGGATTCCACCCCCGCAGAGCCCCCGCTTCGAGCGACTTTCCCTCGTCTTCCACGAGAGCTTCGAGTGCAAAAACCGATTTCTCCCCCGTGCCACCGCATTCCGGACAGCAACCCAAAGGATGGTTCGGAGAGAAGAGTTTCGGTTCCAAAAGCGGGGAGCGGTAGTCGCAGACGGGGCAGGCGAAATTCGTCGAAAATCCGTAGAGGGTCCGCGAATCCATTTCCCGCACGAGGACGCGGCCGTTTCCGATTTTGGCGGCAGACTCGAAACTTTCGGCCAAACGCTCGCGCTGCTCATCTCGCACGCGCAAGCGGGCAACGACGAGTTCAAGCGACGCGGTGCGCTCCGGCAGGTCGACCGCCTCTTCCATTTCGTGCACGACGCCCTCGGCCACGAAGCGCGTATAACCCTTCGCGCTCCAGGGCGCGAGTCGGCGGACCGTCACTTCGTCCGACTGCGAAAGCGGTGCGGTAATGAGAATCCGCAACTCGACGGATCGTTCTAGCGTGCGCTCGACCATTTCCGCTACGGTCTGCGCGGAAAGGGGTTCACCGTGTTCCGGGCAGAAGGGCTGTCCCGTACGGGCGAAAAGCAGACGCAGCGCGTCGGAGAGTTCCGTAATCGTGCCGACGGTGGAGCGGGGATTTCTCACCAAAGTCTTTTGTTCGATCGCAACGGCGGCGGGGAGATTATCAATCGTCTCCACATCCGCCCTCGGCAGAAGATCCATCGCCTGCCGCGCTCGAATCGAAAGGCTCTCCACGTATCGTCTCTGCGCCTCGGCGTAGAGCGTATCGAAGGCGAGCGAACTCTTCCCCGAGCCCGATACGCCCGAGATGACCGTCACGGCATTGAGCGGAATCTCCACCGAGACGTTCTTCAGGTTGTGCGTGCGCGCTCCCCGCACACGAATGACTTTAGGATTCGGCATCTCGGTTCCTTAAGGAAAAGGGCTTGGCGGCTCCGTTAGACTTTGCACCTTTCCAACCAAACAGAAATCGCAAAATGAGCCAGGAACAGGAAATCGATGTGCAGGCGGGCAAAATGACCCGTCCGGAAATCAAGGCGAGCGCCTCCCTTGCCGGAATTTTTGCGCTTCGAATGCTCGGGCTCTTCCTTATCTTACCCGTCTTCGCGGTTTACGCTCACAAGATCCCCGGCGGCAACGACGAGTTTCTCGTGGGTCTGACGCTCGGCATTTACGGTCTTACGCAAGGCCTCCTGCAGATTCCCTTCGGCGTCGCCAGCGACCGCTGGGGCCGCAAACCCGTGATCGTCGTCGGACTTCTCATCTTCGCCGTAGGGAGTTTCCTTGCCGCCTTCGCCGATCAGATCGGCCTCGTCATGTTCGGCCGCGCCCTGCAGGGGGCGGGCGCCATTTCGGCCGCCGTCACGGCGATGATTTCCGACAGCGTGCGCGAGCGCGTCATCACGAAGGCCATGGCGATGGTGGGGGCTTCGATCGGCCTTACTTTCGCGCTTTCGCTCGTCATCGCGCCGCCCCTGAACGAGCTTTTCGGCGTTCCGGGACTCTTCGTCATCACGGGCCTTCTCGCCCTTTCGGCCCTGCCCGTGATTCTCTACGTCGTCCCCAATCCGCCCAAGTCCGCCGCGGGCGAAGAAAAGCGCACGAGCCGCTGGCAGGACGTAGCCTTCGACCCGGAACTCCTGCGGCTCAATTTCGGGATATTCTCCCTTCACGCCGTGCTCACGGCGATCTTCGTCGTCGTGCCGGGACGGCTCGAGTCGATGGATCTTCCCGTCCTGCACCATTGGTACGTCTACCTTCCCGCGGTCCTTTTCGGTTTTGCGCTGATGGTGGCGCCCATCCGTTGGGCCGAACGCACGCAAAACGTCACGACTCTCGTTCGTCGGGCGATCCTTCTCATGACCGCCACCTTCGGGCTCTTCACCTACCTGATGCATTCCATCTGGGAGATCGCGTTCCTCCTCGCGCTCTTTTTCACGTGCTTCAACGTGCTGGAAGCAACCCTCCCCGGACTCATTTCGCGATTTTCCCCCCGAGAGAGCAAGGGACTCGCGTTGGGAATTTACAACACCACGCAGAACATCGGACTTTTCGCGGGAGGCGCCGTTGGCGGATGGCTTGCGAAGCACTTCTGCGCCGAAACCGTCTTTGTCGCAGCCGCTTTGCTCATGATCCTCTGGTACTTCGTCGCCCGGGGTCAGTCGGAGCCCGGCCGCAAAAAGCGTACCGACGCGACTCGGTGACGAAGTGCGTGTCGATGCGCTACAAATTGTCGCGTTCCTTCGGTAGAATGAACCTCGCTTCGGAAGATCTCCGAGCACAGGTTGGCTGACTCTCACGCCGAGCATGTCCTCCGCCGGAGGACATTCCGCCGCTCGAGAGACTTCGGCTTTGTTTTATTTGGGTACGTTACTTTGATTTTGGGTTGAATTATGGTCAACAAAGTCATTCTCATCGGCAATCTCGGTCGTGACCCCGAAATTCGCTTCACCACCGACCGCAACACCGCGGTCGCCAATCTCGCCCTGGCCACGACGCGCCGCTACCGCACGCCCGACGGTCAGACGACGGAAGAAACCGAATGGCACCGCGTCGTCTTCTTCGGCCGCCAGGCTGAAATCGCCCGCGATTACCTGCGCAAGGGCCGCCAGATCTATGTCGAAGGCCGTCTGCGCACGCGCAAGTGGACCGATCAGGAAGGACGCGATCACTATACGACGGAAATCATCGGGGAAAACTTCCAGATGCTCGGCCGCCGCAGCGATTACGAAAACGCCGGCGCCTCCGCCTCGAGCGACGGTTTCGAGAGCGCGCCGCGTCCCGCTCCCGCCGCCCGTCCGACCGCCGCGCCCGCTCCGAAACCGAGCCCCTTGCGGAACGATTCGCTTGACGAGGACGACGTTCCGTTCTGATCGATAACGATTCGATCGCTGACAAAAAGGCCGACGCCCGAGGCGCCGGCCTTTTTCGTCATTCATGCCGCACGGCGTCGATGGGATCCAGCTTTGCGGCCCTTCGCGCGGGGAAGAACCCGAAGATCACGCCCGTCAGGGCGGAAACGCCGAAGGCGAGCAGATTGATTCCCGGACTGAAGAGGAAGGGAACCTCCATCACGTAGGCGAGCCCCTTCGATGCGCCGAAGGCGAGAAGGAGTCCCAGGACGCCTCCCAACACGCCGAGCATGAGCGACTCGATTAGAAACTGCATGAGCACTTCGCGCTCGAGTGCGCCAATGGCAAGGCGAATGCCGATTTCACGCGTTCTTTCGGTGACGGACACGAGCATGATGTTCATGATCCCGATCCCGCCCACGAGGAGACTCACCGCCGCCACGGCGGCAAGAAGCGTCGTCATGATGTTCGTCGTCGATGCGACTTTTTCGGCGATTTCGGCCGTGTCGAGCAACTGGAAATTGTCGTCGTCCTCGGCCGAGAGCGACCGCCGTTCGCGCATGAGATCGCGTACGGCCTCCTTGATGCGTTCGCGGTCCGAGTCCGCGTTCATGCGCAGCAGGAGGGAGCCTACGCGGGGCTTGCCGAGAAGACGGCGCTGCACCGTCTGAAGGGGCATCACGAGGAGGTCGTCCTGATCGCCTCCCATGGCGGCGCTACCTTTGGCGGCGAGCAAACCGATCACGCGACAGGAAAAGCCCCCGGTTCGGATGCTCGCTCCGATGACCGAACTGTTTTCGCCGAAGAGTTCCCGGCGAATCGTTTCGCCGATCACGCACACGGCGGCGCCCGACTGAATTTCCCCGTCTTCGAAATACCGGCCTTCCGCCAGCGTGCGGTTGTCGATGTCAAAGTAGGCGTTCGTCGTGCCGATGATGCTCGTCGACCAGTTCCGACCGTTCCCGACCACCGTGACGGTTCTTGAAGTTTGCGGAGCCACCCCTTCGATCCCGGCGATCTGCGTGGCGAGCGCCCGCACGTCCGCGAGTTTGAAGTCAGGAGCGCCCACCGCCTGCCCTGGACCGAGGCGCATGCCCGGGCGCAACATTAGCTGATTGTTTCCGAAGGATTCGATCTGTTCGCGAATCGCGCTGCTCGCGCCGTTGCCGACCGTCACCATCGTGACGACCGCAGCCACGCCGATCACGACGCCGAGCACCGTCAGGAGACTTCGCATCGGATTGCGCGCGATCTGACGAATGGCAAGTAAAAAGGCGTTTCCTATCATGGCAGCCCTCCCACGGTGTCCGAGATGAGTTCACCGTCGCGAAAAAGAAGATGGCGCCTCGCGAACTTCGCCATGTCCGGTTCGTGCGTCACGAGCGCGATCGTGATGCCGTCCTCGCGATTCAGTTCCGTAAGGAGTTCCATAATCTCCACGCTTCGCGCACTGTCCAGGCTCCCGGTCGGTTCGTCCGCCAGAAGGAGACGGGGATGCGTCACCAGAGCTCGAGCGATGGCGACGCGTTGCTGCTGACCGCCCGAGAGTTCCGAAGGCGTGTGCTGCGACCAATCGGCAAGTCCCACGCGGTCGAGGGCCTCCATGGCCTTTTCGTGTCGCTCGACGCGCGGAAGTCCTCGGTAGAGAAGCGGCAGTTCGACGTTTTCGAGCGCCGTCGTTCGGGCGAGCAGATTGAAGCCCTGAAAGACAAAGCCGAGGTGATAGCGGCGAAGCATGGCGAGCTGATCCCGCGAAAGCCCCTCCACATGCACGCCGTCAAAAAGGTACTCCCCGGCCGTCGGGCGGTCGAGTGCGCCGATAATGTTCATCGTCGTGGATTTCCCGGAACCCGAAGGCCCCATGATTGCCACGAATTCTCCCTCGTCGATACGGAAACTCACGCCTTTCAACGCCTCAAAGGCCGCGACTCCCACGCCGTAACGCTTGTGAATATCACGAAACTCAACCAAAGGCGCCTTTATGTCGACATTATTCATATCCTCTCCGTCACGCGTCTTCCGAACGGCGCTGATCGACGATGATCTTGTCGCCCTCCCGGATTTCTCCAGACACGATTTCCGTTCTCGTACCGTCGGTGAGACCCGTGACGACCTTGGCCTCCACGGGTTTGCCGTCGCGCAGAACATAGAGCGTGCGTTCGCGCTCGCCGTGTTGCACTTCGTCGCGCACGGTCTTGCTCGAACCCATGCGGTGAGGCGGCCCCATCATCACGGCGCTTCCGCCCTTCTTCTCGGTAGTGCGGGGCTTGAAGCGAAGGGCTGAATTCGGCACCAACAGCACGTCGTCCTTTTGCGCCGTGAGAATCGTGGCGGAGGCGGTCATGCCCGGACGAAGGAGAAGTTCCGTGTTGTCCACGTCGAGGTAGGTCGTGTAGGTCACGACGTTTTCCGTGGTGGTCGCTCCGAAGGCAACCTTCTTGAGCGTCGCGGCGAAACGCCGGTTCGGGTAGGCGCTCACCGTGAAGTAGGCGTCCTGTCCGGCCGCCACCACGCCAATGTCGGCTTCGTCGACGTCCACCTGCAACTCGAGCGTGCGCAAATCGGTCGCCAGCGACAGAAGTTCCACGGCCTGCAGACTCGCCGCCACGGCGTACCCCGGCTCGACGGTGCGTGCGAGCACGACGCCGTCGATCGGCGACTTGATTTCGGCCTTGGAGAGGTCCGTCTTGGCGGTCGATAGCGTCGCCTCCGCGTCGGCAATGCTTGCGCGGGCAACTTCGACCGTCGCCTTGGCGGTGAGAACGGTCGCCTTTTGCGTTTCGAGATCTGTCTTGGCCGGCATGCGCCCGCCCGAGAGACGATGGAGTTCGAGCTGCCGGTCGTAGCGGACCTGGGCCTCGTTGAGCTGCGCCTCGGCCTGAGCGAGCGACGCCTTGGCCGACTGCAACCCCGCCTCCCCGCTTGCGACGCGGGCCAGAAGATTGGCCCGGTCGAGTTCAATCAGTGTCTGACCACTTTGGATCGGATCATTCACGTCGACGTTCACCTTTCGCACAATGCCGGAAAGTTCCGATCCGAGCGACACCGTGCGAAGGGGCTTGAGCGTGCCGTCCGCCGTCACGGTGACCGTAATGTCGCCGACGCGGGCGTCCTCCGTCACGAACGTCACGACCTCCGTCTTCTGCGTGGCCTGCCAGCCGAAGTACCCCACGGCACCGACAACCGCGAGGCCCGCTCCCCAATAGAGAACGCGCTTGTACCACGGTACTATCGCCGCATCGAGACCGAGTTTCTTTACGGCTTCTTTCTTTGCATTCTTGTCCGCCATCGTCATTCCTTACCGCTTTCCGTGTCCGGGCCGTTTTCGGGCGTCCAACCGCCCCCCAGAGCCCGATAGAGCATGATGTAGTAGTTGACTCGATTCGTGTCGTTCGCAAGCGCCGTCTCACGAGCCGTGAGAAGCGTGCGCTCGGAGGAGAGAAGGGTCAGATAGTCGCCTATTCCCGATTCGTACTCGAGACGCGCAAGCTGATTGGAAACCTCCGCGTGCTCGACCGCCTCGGAGAGGCGCCGCACGCGTTCTTCCGAAGACCTGATTCCCGTGAGGGCGTTGTCCGTTTCCTCCAATGCGCCCGTCACGACGGCGAGATAGTTGGCCTTCGCCGAGTCGAGCGTGGCCCGAGCCGACTCTTCCTGCGCCACAAGACCGCCCCAATTGAGAAGCGGCATACTGAGTCCTCCGACAAGGGTCGCGATGCCCGTTCCCGAAGCCCCGAGCATACCGATCGTCGCCGCCTGCGTGCCCAACGACCCCGAAAGCGAAAGGCTCGGGAAGTAGGCTGCCTCGGCCGCGTCAACCGCCTCGGCCGCGCTTCGCAGCTGCATTTCCGCGCCGCGCACGTCAGGGCGTTGCCGCAGCGTGTCGGCGGGTAGCCGCACGGCGAGGCCTTCAGGCACTGTCGGAAGCTCGGCACCAGCGTCGGATAGCGATTCGGGCAACGCTTCGGGCGACAGTACCGTCAGCCGCGCCAGGGCGTTCTTGTACTCCTGAATGCCGCGATCGATCTCCGGCAGTCGTGCCTCGGCGCTGCGCAACTGCGAAATGGCGTCTTCCGCGTCGCTCGCAGTGGCGAGTCCCGCCGCCACCTGCCAACGGGCGAGCTGTTCATTTTCCCGGTAGTTTCGGATGCTGTCCTCGACGATACGGCGGTTGATCTGAGCGGAGCGCAGATTGACGTAGGCCTGCGCAGTTTCCGCTGCCACGGCCGCCTCGACGTCTTTTACCGTAAGCCAGGAGGCGAGCGCGCTCCACTCGGCCGACGAATTCAGACGGTACTCGCGCCCCGCCAAGTTGATCGTCCACTCGCCCGAAAGAGCCGCCTGCCAGGATTCGGTTTGATTGCCCGACGTACGCGTGGTGCGTCCGTTGCCTCCACCCGAGAAACTCGGAAAGAGCGCTGACGTGGCGCTCGTCACCTGCGCGCGGGCAGCCCTCAGATTGGCAAGAGCCGAGAGAACGTCCGTATTGTTTTCGACCGCCCTGCGAACGAGCGCGTCAAGCACGGAATCGTTCCAAGCCGCCCAAAACGCCTCGGTTTCGAACGTCTCGGATCCCTGCGGCGCAGGATGACTCCAGTTCGCCGGCGTCAAGGGATCCGACAGGACCGCCCAGTTTTCCGACTGTACGGCGCATCCCGTCAGAGCACCCGCCGCCGCAAGCACCGACAAGGCGCGAATCAAGCGACGCTTCACAAAAATCACCTCTGCTCCTTCTTCGTCTGTTTTCTTCGGAAGCGCTGCGGCACTTCCCTCACGGTTATTGTCACGTATTGGAGGTTAAGGAAAGGAGAGCCTTCGTAACAAAAGCCCCCCGATCGGTTACGAATTACCCCGAGCGGTCCCATTTTCATTCTCGCGTTTTTCCCTGAGCGTTCGATTACGAACACGGTAAGAAAGCGCGATTCGCACACTATTGCTACACTACCAACAAACCCTCCGCACAAGGGAAGCGGCCCTCCGCCGGCCCGAAACAAAAAACGCCAGCCGAACCTCCGCCCCCTTTTGTTTTCTGACCAAAATGACAATTCAAGGCCATGTTGGAACAAATTCCCGTTGCCCGCATCCTTTTCATTGACGACGATGTGGATTTGGTCACGCTCCTCTCGGACTACCTTTCCCTCGACAACATGTTGGTGACGCCCGCGTACAGCGGTCCCGAGGGCATCCGCAAGTTCGAGTCCGGAGCCTTCGATCTGGTGATTCTCGACGTGATGATGCCCGAAATGAACGGCATTGAAGTCCTGAAGGTTCTGCGCGAAAAATCGCACGTCCCTGTGCTCATGCTGACGGCGCGGGGCGATCCCGTCGACCGCATCATCGGACTCGAACTCGGCGCGGACGACTACGTTCCGAAACCCTGTCCCCCGAGAGAAATCTCCGCGCGTATCCAGGCGATTCTGCGCCGCACCCAGAACGCCTCGCACCAGTCGGCGGACATCTCGTGGAAGGACTTGAAGCTCAATGTCGCAAGGCGCACCTGCCGCTACGGCGAAGAGGAAATTCCCCTCACCGGAACGGAGTTCTCCATCATGCTACAGCTCGTTCAGGCCAAAGGCGCACCCGTTTCCAAGGAAACGCTCTACATCAAGGCGCTCGGTCGCGTGCGTCAGTCCAAGGACCGCACGATCGACGTGCACATCCGCAAGCTGCGCCAGAAGATCGGCGACGAACGCATCGTCACCATCAAGGGCGTGGGCTACAAATTCGAACCCTGAGCCGGGCCATTCCCGGCGAATGAAACGCATATGGACGCACAGAACAAATACCGGCGCATCGTCATCAAGGGGGGCAGCAACGTGCTGACGCGCGACGACGGCCGTCCCGACACCACCCGCATCTCGGCCCTGGTCGACCAGGTGGCCCGGCACCACCGCGCGGGCACC
>OGFJ01001582.1_pt1 | contig 14407 bp, 12 predicted proteins | sample 1570861 | NCBI WGS metagenome assembly OGFJ01 (sample SAMEA2582060, study PRJEB24529) | metagenome | biome: Human gut stool | place: China | collected 2011
TTGCGACCACACGCCCCCCAGACGCGTACTCTAAACCGGGCTGAGCTACACCCCGCTGAATTGGTAGTGCAAAAGTAGTGGTATTTTCTATACTGACAAAATTTTGAACAACTTTTTTACTCCTGTTTTTCTTCGAAATTTCCTAATTGCTTGCAAGAGAGTCGGTAGGGGTTATAATTTAAATAGGTCGCGGTATAGGTCGAATGCTACGAATATTTCTTCCTTGTCGATGTGACAGTCGATGACCGGTTTGCCGATGGTTTGCAATAATGTGAAGTTGATGTATCCGGCTTCGTTTTTTTTGTCGTGGGTCATCAACTCGTGGAGTGTTTCGTAGTCCTTACAGGTAATGGGAAATGCTCTGTAATGGCGATAGATGTATGCTGCTAATTCGGAGATTGTTTCGGACGGAAATTTCAGATAACGGTGGGAGAGTAGTAATTCGCATATGAGTCCCCAAGCCACGGCGAATCCGTGAGATATGGGTGTTTCCCGCTTGTGTGAAAGGCTCTCGAATGCATGACCGATGGTATGACCTAAATTCAAGGCTTTGCGTATTCCTTTTTCAAAGGGATCTTCGGCGACGATACGTTCTTTGACTTGTATCGATTCTTTGAGCAGAGGCAGAAGTTTTTCCCAATCGGGCATGGACAAGTCGAAATCGAGCAATAAACGGTAGGTGGCCGGATTGTCGATAAGTCCGTGTTTCAACATTTCGGCGTATCCCGACAGTAATTCGTTCTGAGGCAGTGTCCGGAAGAATTGTGTAGAAACGATGACCGTATCAGCCGGGCGGAAGGCTCCTATTTCATTTTTCAATCCATTGAAATTTATTCCTGTTTTTCCTCCTACGGCGGCATCTACTGCTCCTAATAGGGTTGTGGGGATATTGATGAAACGGATTCCTCTTTTGAAACAGGCTGCGGCGAAACCTCCCAAGTCGGTGACCATACCTCCTCCCAAGTTGATAAGAAGCGATTTTCTGCTGGCTCCCTTGTGGCTCAGTTCGTTCCATACGTGAACGATTGTTTGGAGTGTTTTATGGGTGTCGCCGGCTTCGATCGTAATATATTGAGCCTGTGTGGATATGTTTTTCGATATTTCGGGTAGGGCGAATTTTTGGGTATGTGTGTCGCAGAGTATAAAAAGGGTATCGAAAGAAAAGTTTTCGAGCATATTTTTAAGGGTTTCGCCGGGTGTGGCGGTGAATATGATTTTTTGCGACTCCATACAGATGATATTATCGGGTGATTTTTAGCGTGTGTATAAGTTCGTCGACATGATTGGCGAAATCGGGCATGGACGGGAAAACCATATCGGCTCCGGCTTCGATAAGCGCTTGTGCCGGAATGGGGCCTGTGTTGACTGCTATGGTAAATATTTGTGCTGCCGTACCGGAGACAACCCCTAAGGGTGCGTTTTCGATGACAATCGCTTCGTTCGCTTTGACTCCGGCTTTGGAAAGTCCCATTAAATAGGGCTCGGGACTCGGCTTCCCAATCTTTACGTCATATGCCGTCACCTTATATTGCTGTTCGAATACACCGGGATAATCGTGGTCTAACCGATCTAAGAGAGAACCTTGTCCCGAACCTGTGACCAGTACAGGGCGTATGCCGTTATCGATGATTCGTTGCAGCATAAGGTCGGCTCCCGGCATGGGAACGATTTTTTCCAACGTGTTGAAATGTTTTTCTTTGATTTTATAAATCTCGGCACACTCGTCGTCGGACACCTGTTTTCCGAAATGTTTGTCGAACAAGTATTTAATTGTGCTGGTTCCTGTTCGTCCTTCGTATAGATAAAATTCTTCTTTGGAACATTTGAATCCCATAGGGGTGAGTGTACGATACCATGCTTCGACATGATTTTTCATCGAGTCGTAGAGAACTCCGTCCATATCGATAAGCGCGGCCTTAGGAGTAATGCAAGGCACGTTGTGCTGTAAAAGATAGTTTTTAATAGCGATATTTTCCAAAATGTCGTGTTTCTTATTTAATTCTACAAAAATAGAGCTTTTGAGATAATTAGCCAAAGAAGTGATGTTGAAAGACTTTTATTTTGTTTGAGATTGGATATTGGGTTTATTTCTGGTTTGTTAAAAATTTAACAAGATGTAAAATTAAGGCATAAATGTTTGTATTCTGTGATAATCCATTATTTTTGCAATAGATACGAGAATAGGTCGAGTTTCGGCATTACTAATCGAACTTGTTTCTGCGTTGGGCTTGTACTATTTTTGTCGCAAATATGGAAATGGATTGTATTTCGATATTATCAAGATTTGTTTTTGTTTTTTCTGTTTTTTGAAATGAAATAAAGTTATAAGGATATGAAGAGACTATTATGTAAGTGGATTCCGGTGTGTGCAATGGGTGCTGTTTTATGTGCCTGTGGGGGTGGAGTAGCCGATGGAGATTATGTCGGTGCATTTAAAGAATATGTAAAATCGGAGTTGAAGTCTGGAACGTGGGTTCTATCGGCCGATGAAAACTTATCCGCAGAGAAAGTCGATTCGATTCAAGTAGAAATTCTCCATGAAGTGACCGTTGCCGATAGTCTTCGAGCCGGTCGTCAAGAGGCTATCGATAGCTACGTTTCTACCGAACAACGTTTGAAATATGAGATGGAGGTAGCGGAACATAATTATAAACTCGATGAGAACAGCCAGTTTGCTCGTCGTGCCGATTATGAACGAAAATTGAAAGAGGCTATGCGTTCACATGGGAATGACCGTAATTATGCTTCGAAAATAGAAGGATATAAACAGGCTATGGAGCGTTTGCCCAAAGATCATGAAGCTTATGTAAAATTTGACAAGGATAGGGACTTTTCGTATATTCGAGAATATGAGACCGCCAAATCGGCTTATGATCAATTTGTCGCCACGAATGTAGATGATTATATACAATCGTATGATTTAATCGCTCGCTATGTCGGTCGTGATACGACTGAGGTTTTGGGGGTTGCTGCTCAGGTGGAGTTTATTACTCCGGACGGGAATCAATCTGCTATCGTTTTGTTTAATGAGAAACCAACTTTTGTGAAAACTATCTTAACGGATGCTCAGGCGTTAGAAGACGATGATACAGAAAGCGATGTCGTAGAGTATGAAGCGGAATAATTAAAGATCAATTAGGAAAGAGTTCGGTTTTGATTCGGATTCATTTCGTTTAGTATCAATGTTGTACAGTCATTGTTGTAGTAGGATTGAAGCTATTTTCAATCTATTCTCATGGTCTATTGTCGGGATTTTAGAAATAATCGGGTTGTTGAAATAAAAATAAAACGAGATTATCTTTTGGAGGTAATCTCGTTTTATTTTAAATGTGAACGTTTTAATTATATCGACTAAATGTTGAATCCCGATTTTCGTTTTGCTCGTTTCTTCGTTATCGACAGATGAATTTTTGACAATAGTTACCACATCGCAACAAATAAATCCCTTGCTTCAATGAGATGGAGTTATCTCCCTCAACGCCTTGAACTTGGGCTACGATTCGACCTTGTAGGTCGCTGATGATAATTTCTTGGGGTACAAGAAGTCGTATAATTGTGTTGCCGGGATAGGAAATAAACTTGATCTCTTGGTTTTCTCGACGGGTATTGTCTATATTCGAGGGAATGGGAACTTCTGTCAGTTCTGTCCATTGAGATTGGTAAAGATTGTCGCCCATTACTGCATAGGCACTCATGCGAAATGCAAATTGGTCACCCCATGCTTTGGGTAGATCTGTAAAAGTATAACTGTTCGTCCTGCGGCCTTCGACGAGGGTATAATCGTAATTATAGCTAAACCGGTCTCCCTTTGAAAGAGTTTGAGTCATTGTGAATTCGTCGAGATAGATTTCTTTGATAGGATCGAGTTGCCTGAAATATAATTCGATATACATTTGTTCACTGCTATGCTTAAAGTCTATTGTCAAATTATTATAGCCTTCTTGTGTGAGAAATTTGGTTATTTTCTCGGGAGTACCTTGTGAGTAGTAGTTGTTAAAGTCAATTTTGTCTCCTTTGGCTCCATATACTCGTACGTTGATTGTACAACCATTTGTATTGGTTGTGCTGATGACGGGGGTCTGAATATTGATACCACTGAGCATGCCTTCCGTCCAGCACCCGAAATTAACAGACCAGTCAGGGACAGTTGTATATTCGTCGTAATTCGTTGTACCGTCGTCTTCTGCTGGAAGATCGATCGTGCCTCCCGTAAAAGCATCGAAATTTTCGTGGAGAATGGTTTTTGTTTCATCTCTTTGGGCAATGTGGGTATAAACATTGTAAACGACATATCCGTTGGACCCGATGACTGTGTTCCAGTTGGCTGTATATTGCCCCCCTTGAATATCGGTGAATTCTTTGAGTACAGGTTTGGAAAGGGAACCTGCATATCCGAATACATCAATCATATTTGATTCCAAAGAAGTTTCAGAGCCGTTGGTGCTTTTTACCGTGTAAAAATAATCGGTATTGTCTTTGAGTCCGGTTACGGGAGCTGACGTTTCTGTGATTCGTTTGTTTTCGACAAGATAATCCCGTGTTTTTACGATACCGCCATAAGTATAACTTATTTCGTCAATAGCCGTGGGACTGTTTAGATCTGGATTTTCATCGGTATAAATCATTTTGAACTGAATACACCCCACCGGGATATTGGCGGAAAAATCGGCTATTCCTCCACTTCGATAACTGATTGTTGAGGCTTCACCAAGAGAGTGCCATTGAAAGCCGTCAAATCCGTAAACTGCGACTGTTCCGGTGGCATTGGCGTTTTTTATCCAAAACGAAAATTTCGAGGTGGGGGCCGGTAATACAGGGGTAACAATCGAATCGCCTGTTGCATCGAATGCAAGAGCTATTTTCCCCGAATAAACAGATGTGGTATCTCCGGCGACATTGGTCGTATATAATTGGCGAATAGAGCCGGTATTCACGTCGATTTTCCAATTTTCGGGGAATACGGATAGGTTAGAGTCTATGTATTTATTTTGTTTTGACCCGGAAGAACGAGGCACTAATCCCTCAAAACTTTCTGTGACTTTTACTGTTTCTGTCCCGCAATCTTCCATTTTATAGGCAAAAACATTCAAATTGTAAGCCGAAGCCTGAGATACAGATTGCCAGTTTGCGGTAAAGGAATTTTCAGTAATATCGGTTGCGGGTAGAGCTTTGGGGACTTCAAGAGCGGCATGGGAGAGTGCAATTCCCCATAACGATAAAATAAGAGTAGCTAATCTTCTCATGATCTAAGGGTTATGTTTTATAGGGAGTAAAGATATTAAAAATATATAGAAAAATTTATTTGATAAGATATTTTAAAAGAACAGCCTGCCGAAAAATTCGGCAGGCTGTTCCTACATTTACGTTATGTTTAATTAGATACGAGCTTGTATGGCTTTACTTTCTTCTTCGTAACCGGGTTTATTGAGCAAAGCGAACATATTGCGTTTGTATGCTTCAACTCCCGGTTGGTTAAACGGGTTTACGCCCAAAATATAACCGCTAATGCCGCAGGCTTTTTCGAAGAAGTAAATCAGTTGTCCCAAATAGAGTTCCGATAATTCGGGTATTTCTATTTTTAGGTTGGGGACTCCGCCGTCTACGTGAGCTATTTGAGTCCCAAGTTCGGCCATTTTGTTTACTTCGTCCACTCTCTTTCCCGACAGGAAATTCAGCCCGTCCAGATTATCCTTGTCGGAAGGGATATTTACCGTATGTTTCATTTTGGCAACCGAAAGAACGGTTTCGAAGATGGTTCTTTCACCTTCCTGAATCCATTGTCCCATCGAATGTAAATCGGTCGTGAAGTCGACTGATGCCGGATAGATTCCGAGGTTTTCTTTTCCTTCGCTTTCTCCGTAGAGTTGTTTCCACCATTCTGCGAAGAAGTGTAATTTAGGATTGAAGTTGACGAGGATTTCTATTTTCTTCCCGCTTTGATATAAAGCATTTCGGGTGGCAGCATAAATAGCTGCGGGGTTTTTCTCGAAAGGAATATCTTCTCCACACGCTTTTTCCATAGCTACCGCTCCGGAAACCAGCGTTCTGATGTCGAATCCGGCTATGGCAATAGGCAATAGTCCTACGGGAGTGAGTACCGAGAAACGGCCTCCTACGTTGTCGGCAATGACAAAAGTTTTGTATCCTTCGGTGTCGGCCAGTTTACGCAATGCACCTTTTTTTGCATCGGTTATGGCGATGATACGATGTTTGGCTTCGTCTTTTCCTACTTGTGCTTCGAGCTGTTCTTTCAACAATCGGAAAGCAATGGCGGGTTCTGTCGTCGTTCCCGATTTTGAAATGACGACGATGCCAAAAGATTTATTTTTCAGGAGGGTTTGCAGTTCAAACAAATAGTCTTCGCCGATGTTGTGTCCGGCAAACAGTACGAGCGGATTTTTATGTTCCGAGCGAAGAAATTCGAATGAGTCGGATAGAGCCTCGATAACAGCTTTGGCCCCGAGGTAGCTACCTCCGATACCAATGACTACTACTATTTCGCAACGGTCTTTCAATTGTTTTGCAGCAGCTTCGAGGTCTGCTAAATGGGCTTCTGTTATTTCGGAGGGTAGATGCAGCCACCCTAAAAAGTCATTTCCTTTACCCGTACCTTTGTGCAGCATTTCCATGCCGCTTTTCGCTTTGTCTTCCAATGCGAATACATCGCTTTTGGATACAGTGCCTAATGCTTTTTCAATGTTCAATTCGATTGATTTCATAGTTTCACTATATTAGTTGTATTACAGAAATGTATCATATATACTTTCAATGGCGTGCCGGGGCAATACTTTTTTGTAGAGTATATCATAAACACATTGCAGTATGGGCATGTTCACCTTGTATCGTTCGTTTATTTCGTAAATACACTTCGTACCGAAATATCCTTCGGCAATCATCTCCATTTCCATTTTTGCGGCACTGACGGAGTAACCACGTCCTATCATGGATCCGAAATTGTGATTGCGGCTGAACCGGGAATAGGCGGTAACCAAAAGGTCTCCCAAATATACCGAGTCGCTGATGTTTCTGTCCCGACATGGGGAGACTGCTTGTAAAAAACGATCCATTTCGTTCAAGGCGTTGGATACGAGCATAGCTTGAAAATTATCTCCGCTCTTCATACCATGACAAATCCCGGCGGCTATGGCATAGACATTTTTTAATACGGCAGAATATTCAATGCCTTTTACATCGGAGGAGATAATGGTTTTCAGCTTGGGGCTCGCCAATATGTCGGCGAAACTTCTCGCTTTTTGCAGATCGTTACACCCGATGGTGAGATAAGAGAGCCGTTCGAGCGCTACTTCCTCGGCATGGCATGGCCCCCCGATTACGGCCAAGTGGGATTCCGGCACGTGATAGAAATTTTGCAGGTATTCGGTGACGATCATATTTTCGTCGGGAACGATTCCTTTTATCGCTGTTACGACAAATTTTTTACTGATGTCGGCCGACAGTTTCTTTAAATGGGACTTCATGTAGGGCGATGGAGTCACCAAGAGCAATGTGTCGGCCGCATCGGCGATTTCGTTGATGTCGGAACTGAAATGTATTCGAGATGTGTCGAATGTGACATCGGACAAATATACAGGATTGTGACCTGTTTGTTTGAAATCGGCGATACGGTCGTCTCGACGCATGTACCATAGGATATTATCGGCATTATTAAGCGCCAGCTTTGCCAAAGCTGTTGCCCAACTGCCACCTCCCATGATCGCTATTTTACCGGGTATAGGCATGGTCGATTATCGTTTTGCGTTTTCTACCCATTTTTTTACATCGTCGATCGTGGGGTTAGCCAGTTCGAGCTTGTATTTTTTGTTAATGCCACAGATTTCTTGATGCATTTTGTTCGGATTGGCTTCTGCTACGTCTGCTACGGTGAGGTATCCTGCTTTCTGAATGGGTGCGACCCATTCGGCAGGAATGTTTATGGTGGTATAGGCCGCTTCGTTATCTCGTTTTTGAACTTTCTCGGGGCGCATTTGCGGGAAGAGGAGAACTTCTTGTATGGTGGTTTGTCCGGTCATGAGCATGACGAGCCGGTCCATACCTATTCCCATACCCGATGTGGGAGGCATGCCGTATTCGAGAGCCCGGATAAAGTCATTGTCGATGAACATGGCTTCGTCGTCTCCTTTTTCGGAGAGGCGGAGTTGTTCTTCGAAACGCAACCGTTGGTCGATGGGGTCGTTCAACTCGGAGTAGGCATTACAGAGTTCTTTCCCGTTTACCATTAGCTCGAAACGTTCGGTCAGTTCGGGGTTGTTCCGATGACGTTTGGTGAGCGGCGACATCTCGATAGGATAATCGGTGATAAAGGTGGGCTGTATGTAATGGCCTTCGCATTTCTCGCCGAATATTTCGTCGATGATTTTTCCTTTGCCCATTGTTTCGTCGACCTCGACCCCGATTTTTTTGCAAACTTCGCGCAATTGTGCTTCGTCCATGCCGCTGATGTCGATACCCGTGTGTTCCTTGATAGCGTCGAGCATAGTGATACGCTTGAACGGAGTTTTGAAATTGATCGTGTTTTCACCGACTTTGACCTCGGTAGTACCGTTTACGTCGAGACAGATTTTTTCTAACATTTTTTCGGTGAAATCCATCATCCAGTTGTAGTCTTTGTAGGAGACATAGATTTCCATACAGGTAAATTCCGGATTGTGCGTTCTGTCCATGCCTTCGTTGCGGAAGTTTTTGGAAAATTCGTACACTCCTTCGAAGCCTCCGACAATCAGCCGTTTCAAATATAATTCATCGGCGATACGCAAATATAGAGGTATGTCGAGCGCATTGTGGTGGGTGATGAACGGACGGGCGGCCGCACCTCCGGGTATCGATTGCAGAATGGGTGTTTCGACTTCCAGATATCCACGAGAGTTGAAATATTCCCGCATGGAGTTGTACACTTTGTTCCGTTTGATGAATATATCTTTTACTCCTTCGTTTACCACCAAGTCTACATAGCGTTGACGATAACGGAGCTCGGGGTCTTCGAAAGCGTCGTAGGCTACCCCGTCTTTCATCTTTACGATGGGAAGGGGGCGTATCGATTTGGCGAGTACTGTCAGCTCTTGCGCATGAACCGTTATTTCTCCCATTTGGGTACGGAATACAAATCCGCGAATACCGATGAAATCGCCGATGTCGAGCAGCTTTTTGAATACGGTATTGTATAATTCTTTATCTTCTCCCGGGCAGAGGTCGTCACGCGAAATATAAACTTGGATACGGCCCTCCGAGTCTTTCAACTCGATGAATGAGGCTTTACCCATGATACGCCGACTCATAATACGTCCGGCTATGGCTACCTGACGAGGAGTTTCCGCACCATCGACGAAATTATTTTTTATTTCCTGAGAATAGGCGTTTACAGGATATTCGGCAGCAGGGTAGGGTTCTATGCCCAATTTGCGCATTTCGTCGAGACTGTTACGACGAATGATCTCTTGTTCGCTTAGGTCGAGAATATTCATAGGTATATGTTTGTAAATTTTCGCAAAAATACAAAACTTTGAGCTAATCCGGCTATGTTTGGCGTAAATTATTGTTATCGAGCGACTGTTATCCCGATGTAAAGTTTATGTTTTCGTGGTATCGTTTTCATCGTCGGAGGGGACCATAATATCGGACTTGTTTTTTAACCATTTGAAGATGTTGATTCGCAGTTTGCTTCCCCGGGCTTCGAAGTAATTGTTGAAACACGAATTGATTTCACAGCCATACACCACTAACAGCACAAGTGCCGGTAATATGGGAATCCCGAACGGTGTGCCGAACGCTTCGCCAAAGCTCGTGGCGACCAGTATCCAGCAAAGATAATCGATGATTTTGTTTGCGCTTCGGCGTATCGCCCTGCTTTTGCGTATGGTTTCGCCCCTATGCCGTGCTGCTTCGATCCCGAATTTCAAGTCGGCCAAAACCAATGCGAATGCAGCTAATAGAAACCAACGTATGGGTGAGATAAAATCGGCGGCCCAAGAGAGATACGACACGAGCGAGCCGTTGATGAGATTGCGTTCGTCCATAATTTAAAATTGTATTCAAATGTTTCGACGGCAAATTTCGTATCGGGAAGCGGGGAATACATGTCTTGTTTATAAAAAATGAGAAATAAAAGTTTCTTTTCTTTTCGATATGTGACTATTTTGTTATTTTTGCTTTTGTTTATCATTGTATTTTACAGAGTAATAATAAAATAAAGTTAACCTTATGAACATTTTCCAAAAGAGCATTTCCCTTTTCATTGCGGTCATGACGGTATTTGCGGCTCAAGCTAAAAATTATGAAGTAGCTTCGCCCTCGGGAGATTTAAGAGTGGTCGTATCGGTAACGAATTCCGGGACGACTCTGAGCGTGTTTGCTGGAGAAACAGAGGTTTTGGCTCCGTCTCCTATATCTATCACGATAAAAGAAAACAACGAATCTCGAACAAAAGTTTTATGGGGCATGAATTCCAAACAACCCAAAGTTCGCAGGAGTTTTGTAGACGAGATGATTCCGGCTCCTGTTTATAAACGTTTTCAAGTGAAGGATCGTTATAATCAGATGGTTTTGACATCGGGAAAACAGGGGTTGGTTGTGCGGGCTTATGACGATGGAATAGCGTATCGATTGACCTATAAAAGTAATATCCCTTATACGGTATATAACGAACAAGCCGATTTTACATTTCCCGCCGATTATCCGATGTACGCTAGTTATGTAAAACGTGGAGACGATGGTGATTTCGAGTCGCAGTATATCAACTCGTTCGAGAATACTTATGAACATGAATCTATTACCAAATTTAAATCGTCGCGCCTTTTATTTCTTCCTGTGTTGGTAGAGTTGCCTCATGGAATGAAAGTGTGTATAACCGAAGCCGACTTGGATAATTATCCGGGTATGTATTTGGTGGGTGGAGGCGATACTCCGGTCCTTACGTCGCACTTTGCGCCGGTTCCGAAAACGACGGTTCAAGGGGGACATAACATGTTACAAAAGTTTGTTACTTCCCGAGAAGAATATATTGCTCGTGATGCCAATGCCCAACTTCCGTGGCGGGTGATTGCCGTTGCCGGTAATGATGCAGAGTTGGCCGCCAGTGATATCGTGTTCCGTTTGGGGAAACCTCTGCGTATCGCCGATACTTCGTGGATAAAACCGGGTAAGGTGGCTTGGGATTGGTGGAATGCGTGGAATCTCTACGGGGTAGATTTTCGTGCCGGAATCAATAACGAGACGTATAAATATTATATCGATTTTGCTGCGGAGAACGGGATAGAATATGTGATTCTCGACGAGGGGTGGGCTGTGAATAAAAAGGCCGATTTAATGCAGGTCGTTCCTGAAATAGATTTGCCTGAATTGGTAACGTATGCCGACGGGAAAAATGTCGGTTTGATTCTTTGGGCCGGATATTGGGCTTTCCATCGGGATATGGAAAATGTCGTGAAGCATTATGCCGATATGGGGATAAAAGGGTTCAAAGTAGATTTTATGGATAGGGACGACCAAGAGATGGTGCGGTTTATCAATGAGGCTTCGGAATTGTGCGCCCGTTATAATATGTTGGTGGATTTTCATGGAATGTACAAACCTACGGGAGCGCAACGTACATGGCCCAATGTGATCAACTATGAAGGCGTGAATGGTTTGGAACAATTGAAATGGAGCCCGAAAGGATATGACCAAGTGACTTACGATGTACAGATTCCTTTTATTCGTCAGTTTGCCGGACCTATGGACTATACGCAGGGAGCTATGCGCAATGCAATCAAGAAGAATTATAATCCGGTGAATAGTGAGCCGATGAGTCAGGGCACACGCTGTCGTCAGTTGGCTACGTATGTTATTTTTGATTCTCCGTTGAATATGTTGTGCGACAATCCTTCGAATTACAGAAGGGAACCGGAGTGTACCGCTTTCATAGCCCGCATCCCGACTGTGTGGGACGAAACTTTGGGGCTTGACGGGAAAGTGGGCGAATATATTACAATGGCGAGGCGCTCGGGCGATGAGTGGTACGTAGGAGGTTTGACAAACTGGGATAAACGGGATATAATTGTCGATCTCTCATTTTTAGGAGAGGGCTTTTATGAGATAGAGTTGTTCAAGGACGGTATAAATGCCGACCGTGCCGCTTGCGATTATAAACGGGTAGTAATGCCTGTTCCCGAAGACCGACAGTTGAAGGTTACTTTATTCCCCGGTGGCGGTTTTGCCGGCCGTATCGAGAGACGGTAGATAGCATGAAATACAGCAAGCGGAGCTTCGAGAAAAAGCTCCGCTTGTTTTTATTGGGTTTATAATTATAAATCTTCTCCATCGGCATGATTGTATTCATTGTCGTAGTATAGCAAAATATAATAATCTCCATACATTTCATCAATCATAAACCAAACGAGTTTATTACTCATAGTTAATAGGTTTTGAATATCATATTTAGATTTATTAATGAGATATTTTAGTTGGATTTTAGCTGATATTTCTTCTGTTGGATTGTCCAACTGTTCTTGTGTATATTTGTCCAGAAGAGACTGTTTCGATTCATTGTATATGGCTCCGGTGTCTAATGGGGCGGGAATTTGGTAAAACCCAGCCTCATAGCGTTTCTTGTTGACTTTTATTTCATAGGAAAGGTCTTCGTCGTCGGGAATTGTTTGTTCCTTGTCGGTCATGGGCTCATATTTTTTGTTATTTTCGAATTGTCGGCAAAGTGTATTGAATCTTATCTTAATGCTGGTTTCGTCTGAATTGTTGTCGTCTACAACCATAATTCGATATACCTTGTTGTTATTGGTTACAACTGATATTCTGACATCTCTACCGTTAAATTCACCGGTCAGGTAATCGCCGGAACTGTTGTATTGGAATCCTTTGGCTTTAAGTTTTTGTATCATTGCAGTTTTAGTGCCATCGACAGGAATTCCGAGAAATTTGGTTACGTCTTTTTGTGCATATAATGCTGTTGAAAAAACAAACAGCATCACAACGGTCAGTAAATTTTTCATGATTATATTGTTTTAAAGATTAGTAGAATTTTGAGTCGGATTTATAGGAATAACAAGCCGTTGGTCGGCATCGATAGCCCATTGCACTTGCCACATTCTGCCATCGTGTTGGTCGAGGAGAATGAATGTGTACATGTTTTTTGTGGAATAAAGGGTGAATCGCCCGTTTCCTGCACTGTCGTTTCCGGCAAGGTAATTTTCGTTTAGCACGACTTCCATTCGGTCGTCGCCTTGAATGTCGTATTGTACTTGCCACATGCGACCGTTTCGGGTATCCAATTTGATAAAAGTCCACATATTGGTGGTGGGGAATAATTGGAATGCCGGGGCAGCATTGTTTTGTTTTTTCGGCTTGTCTTCGGGTGTAGAACAAGCCATTAGTCCTGTGAAGAACAAAATGAATAAAAGGGTTGTCTTTTTCATAATTATATAGTTAAATGGTTAGGAATCTATTGCTTTTTTATTTGCGATATAAGTGTTTTGTATTGTTGCCTGTTTCCAATCCCATATATTTGGAGTTGCAATATTTGATAGTATAGTTATACGCCATATAGGACGGAGAGTGGGGCATGTTTTCATTATATAAACTTAAATGATTTCCAGTAAGAACCCATTCGTATTTCCCGATGAAAAGAATTGACGAACCGAACATGTATTTCCAGTATACGTGTGAAGCTGTCCCGTCATTATTATAAGTATAAAATGGAATATTTTTTTCATCGGTAAATTCGTACCAGTCTCCCAATATGTCTTTCCCTAAATTGTTGAACTTTATATTATCTTTCAGATAAATGGCTTCTTGTCCGTTTATTGATAATTGCAATTTGTCTTGGGAGATATTTTTAATGTAAATGGGGTAACTTGTTTTATTGCCTTCCCAATCATTTACGGTAATTGTATCGGATTTTGCAGACCAATTTCCAACATGTTTTACTTCTCCATTTGACCATATGTCATTTTCTGTGTAGTTTCCTGCTGAGTTAAATGTTAAGATTTGATTGTATATATTGGGCTTGTTTCCAATTATAGCCGTTATTTCTCCGGAATAAAAATGCCACTCTCCGATTAGTAAGGGATTATAACTTTCATTGCTGTCCTCTTTTGGATCGTCAGGGGGGACAACTGTTTCGGGGTCTTTGATTTTGATAGGTTCATCAGCATTGGTACAAGCAGAGCATATCAAGAGGGCTAACAATGTACTCAATATTGGGATAATTCTTTTCATTTTTTTTCGATTGGTTTAAATATGGAAAAGGCGTGTAACCATTCTTCGCTTGTTTTCATCTTTGGTTACCGCCAAGTGACCATATTCCACAACAAGCACAGAACAGCTCACGCCTTTGAAGCGTGAACTTTCGATCTGCTTGTTCTCGTGGAATGAATATTTGGCGGTATTCAAGATGAAAGAG
>OGFJ01001585.1_pt1 | contig 14389 bp, 17 predicted proteins | sample 1570861 | NCBI WGS metagenome assembly OGFJ01 (sample SAMEA2582060, study PRJEB24529) | metagenome | biome: Human gut stool | place: China | collected 2011
TGAGAAATCAAGAATTCATCCTTTCTATTATATAGTTAAACTTCCTTCTTTCAAAATATCCACCAATATCGGCTTTACCCCACTCACGAAACACTCCACAGCAATTACCATCAGAATAAGCCCCATCAGGCGCATCATCACATTATTTCCCGTTTCCCCTAAAACTTTTACCAGTCGCGTAGAGGCACGCAAGATGAAAAATGTAATCAAGTAGATAAAAGCAATCATTCCAATTAATACACCTTTCATTTGGATAGTGTGGGCATCCTGCATCAACACAATGGCGTTTGCTATGGCACCGGGACCGCAAAGCATCGGAATCCCTAAAGGAGTGACGGAGATGTCATCGGCATAAGTTTTAATCTCTTCATCTTTCAATTTCATTTGTGTATAACGTGCTTGCAACATATCAAAACCGATTTTAAAGATGATGACACCACCTGCTATACGAAATCCGTTTGTAGAGATTCCAAAGAACTTGAACAGGAACTGACCTGCAAAAGTAAAGACCATAATCGTGATGAAAGCCACTAATGTAGCACGAGACACTACAGACTGCCGTTCCTTATCCGTCATTCCATGGGTCATAGTCAGAAAGACAGGCATAGTCCCGAGAGGATTTGTCAACGTAAAGAAAGAAGTGAAACAAAGCAAAGCGAAAGGTAAAATAGTATCCATAGCTGCAAATTATGTGTTTACGCTGACAAAATTACAACTAATCCCTCAATGTCACAACAATTGGAGCAACTCTTTCAAATCTGTAATCTGATAAGTAGGCTTAAATGGTAACTCGGTACGTCCCGTTACATTATAGAACACCTGATGTATGCCTACTCCCTGAGCACCCTTTATATCATTTTCCCAGCTGTCACCCACCATCAACGACTCACGCAGTTCAGACTGGGTAGCAGACATGGCAAAATGGAAAATCTCGGGCCATGGCTTTAGGACACCAATATCATCTGATAGAACTACTTTCTTGAAGTAATGGTCAATTCCGGCAGAACGCATTTTGTGGCATTGCAGTTCCTGAAATCCATTGGAAAGGATATAAAGATTATATTTAGGTGCCAAATATTCCAGCACTTCCTGCGCATGGGGCATCAATCTGCTTTTTGTAGGAATAACCGCAAAGAAGTCATCAGAAAAAGCTTTCGCTAAAGCCGTATCCCCCTCTCCTACTGCCTCCAGCGGATAGAGAAAACGTTGACGATTCAATTCTTCTTTTGTCACTTTTCCATCTGCATATTCTGCCCACAATTCGATATTACGCCTCTCATAGAGTTCATAGAAATGTTCAAAAGACCGAAAATAGCGATCATATTCATATTTGCGATACATTTCCTCAAATGTATCACGGGCATTAAAAGAAAAGGCCCAGAGAGTATCATCCAGGTCGAAAAAAATATTCTTGTACTGCATATAAAAAGAAAATGGCAGGGATAACCTTTCGCCGCCATTCTTATAATTTAATTAAGTTATTTTACTTGGATAACCAGGTATCTGGATACGTTCCAGAAATCTTTCGGATTCGTAATCTTCAGAACGAGCTGATCTTTATCATCTTTCTCCAAAGCATAAGAACCTGCCGGATGAGTAGTCAAGACATCTGCACTCTTGGAATACAACTTAATTTCTTTCGTTGTACGAATATCAACCTGAGTAAAGTAATCCTTATTGATGTCACCATCCTTAAGCACTTGCTTTTTCTGGAAGAGACCGGTATTTGTCAGAATATTCTGATCCTTCAGTTCTTTCTTTGTTCCGAAAACAAACCAAGCTGTGTTCAGTGCCTTATCTTGCTCAGCTACGGTTTTGGCTTTCGCTTCATTTTCGGCAGTAAGCACTTCTTTGTCAGTTGACAGGCCAGTCACAGCTGCATCCAGTTCCTGAATACGAATATTCTTAGAGGCAAGTTCAGCCTGCAATTCCTCGATACGCTGGGTTTTGGCTACCAATTCCTGAGTCAGAGATTCTACAGCTTTCTTCAACTGGGTAGAGTTATTCTTGCTACTTTTCAGCATAGCTTCCAGTTTAGCGATCTGCTCTTTGTTTTCTTGCATTTGTTTCTGGATAAATTCAATATCAGTGGCAATCTGCTGTTTAGCTGATAAAGAACCTTCTGAAACCGCACCACGCTGCAAGTCTACGCGACTTTCGGCGGCATTGATTTGGCGGAAGCCTTCAGAGATATCATTGAAAGTACCCATCATTTCATCCAGTTCAGCATTACGCTGAGTAAGTTCCATCAAAAGAGAATCATTTTCAGCTTTCAGTTGGTCTTTACTTCCACCTGACAAGCCGTCGCACGATGCCATAACGGCCGCACATACAATTAAAACTGCTAACTTTTTCATACGCTTTTGTTTTACGTTGGTTAATGAAGTTATTTAATCGTCTATTCCTGCTACTACTATTACTATTTCTCCACGCGGGTCATTGGCTGTGAAATGCTCAATCAATTCAGTCAGACTGCCACGCACTGTTTCTTCGTGCATCTTCGAGATCTCCCGGGATACAGATGCCTGACGTTCCGCACCGAAATGCTCTGCAAACTGAGTTAACGCTTTCACCAGACGGTGGGGAGACTCATAAAACACCATGGTACGGCGTTCCTCTGCCAATATCTTCAGACGCGTCATGCGTCCTTTCTTCTGCGGAAGAAAACCTTCGAAACAGAATTTTTCATTCGGCAAGCCCGAAGCAACCAAAGCTGGCACAAGAGCTGTAGCCCCCGGCAAACATTGTACTTCAATACCGTTACGAACACACTCACGCACTACCAAAAAGCCAGGATCGGAAATTCCCGGTGTGCCTGCGTCCGATATTAACGCAACAGTTTCACCTGCCTTTATTCTATTAACAACACTTTCCACCATTTTATGTTCATTAAACTTATGATGGGATTGCATTGCGTTCTTTATTTCAAAATGCTTCAGTAAAATTCCGGAAGTGCGTGTATCTTCGGCAAGAATCAAATCCGCCTCTTTCAGAATACGAATAGCCCGGAATGTCATATCTTCCAAATTACCTACCGGAGTAGGCACTACATAAAGTTTTCCCATATCCGTAACTGCTTTAACTAAAGTATTTCTTAAGAAGTTCTATAAAATCAATCACCGTTTCATTCTCTTCATCAGGATTAACGGTAGAAGAAAAGAGTTCCAATGCCTTTTCAAATGAAGGAGCAACACCCAACTGACGTATAACTTCATTCATACGGGCAGTATCACCACCAAAAATCTCACGGGCAAATCGGAATGAGTCATTCAGACTGATGGCATGCCGCAGATCAGTAGCTGGTTTTATCCGTTCTGCTAAAATAGGCGATGCAGAAGATATTATTGCGGACGGTTCAGGCTCGGATTTGGGTTTAGACTCTGGCTTGGGAGATACGATCTCTACCGGCTTAGTGATTTCACCAACGACCGGTTCTACAGGAGCCGCCTTAACATATTCAGGAACAGCGGACGGTTCAAGAATAACCACTGGAGCGACAGGAGCTTCAGGAATGCCAACTACCTCTACGGGAGTTTCGTCCAGCAGTTTCTGCAAAGCATCCAGCCGTGCACGCATCTGCTGTATATTCCGTTTAGCTACTACCTTCAATGTAGGGTTGGCGTCTGTTGCAAGAACTTGCATTAAATATTTCAGTTCCTGAATATCCAGTTCTATGTCGTCCAATAATGTCTGCATTTCCTTTCGCATCACAAATGTTAATGCCGCAAATGTAGAAATAAATAATGAAAAAATATCGGAAAGCCATTAAAAGTGTTATTTTTGCGGCTAAAATAAACATTTTAAAACAATGGTATTATTCTCGGAAGACCATATACAGGAAACCAATCGTAGAGGGAGAATTGAAGTTATATGCGGCTCAATGTTCTCCGGTAAGACAGAAGAACTGATCCGCCGTCTGAAGCGCGCTAAATTCGCCAAACAGCGTGTAGAAATATTCAAACCTGCCATTGACACACGCTATTCGGAAGAAGAGGTCGTATCTCACGACAGCCATTCCATTGCCTCTACACCGATTGATTCATCGGCAAGTATCCTGCTGTTCACTTCAGAAATCGATGTAGTAGGTATCGACGAAGCACAATTCTTTGATAATGGTCTGATTGATGTATGTAATGAACTTGCCAATAATGGCATACGTGTTATTGTAGCAGGTCTGGATATGGACTTCCGCGGTTTTCCCTTCGGCCCTATGCCCGGACTTTGTGCCATTGCCGATGAAGTATCCAAGGTCCACGCTATTTGTGTGAAGTGCGGACAATTAGCCTCCTTCTCACACCGCACTGTCAAGAACGACAAACAAGTCCTCTTGGGAGAAACAGCTGAATACGAACCCCTCTGTCGGGAATGTTATCTGCGGGCAATAAAGGGAGACCGGACTGCCGCCGGTGAATAAACTATAAAAAAGCAAAAGCCTTATGGAGCGTAAGAAAATTACATTCGACAGATTTATCCGTGCTGTCATTCTCGGTGCTATCATCATTGGGGTATTAATGCTCCTGAAGCGATTGAGCGGCGTATTGCTTCCGTTCTTCCTTGCCTGGCTTATTGCTTATCTGATATACCCATTAGTAAGCTTCTTCCAGCATAAGCTACGGCTAAAAAACAGAATAATATCTATCTTTTGCGCCTTGCTTACTCTCACTGTTATAGGAAGCGTTGCGTTCTATCTGCTTGTGCCGCCCATGATTCAGGAATTCCTGCGGGTAAAGGATTTATTGATAGAATACTTCAGTACCACTCATACAGCAAGCAATGTCCCCACTACCCTCTCCGAATTTATCCGGCAGAATATCGACCTTCACATCTTAGAGCAAATGTTCAGCCAGGAGAATATACTGGATGCCCTTAAAGTAACCGTTCCTAAGTTATGGTCGCTAATATCGGAGTCTATCAACCTCTTATTCGGGTTCTTTACCGTCTTCCTTATCCTATTATATATAGTGTTTATTTTGCTTGACTACGAAAGCATTTCCGAAGGCTGGGCACACCTGATGCCAAAGAAATACCGTAAAACAGTAACCGGCATACTGAATGATGTAAAAGACGGCATGAACAGATATTTCCGCGGACAGGCATTAGTAGCTTTGTGCGTAGGCATTCTATTCAGTATCGGCTTTCTGATTATTGATTTCCCGCTAGCCATTGGTTTGGGATTATTCATCGGTGCACTGAATATGGTGCCCTACCTACAAATCATTGGTTTTGTCCCCACCATCATGCTTGCCATTCTGAAAGCTGCGGATACCGGTGATAATTTCTGGATCATCATAGCTTCGGCTGCCGCTGTATTCATAGTGGTACAAATCATACAAGATGGCTATCTCGTTCCTCGCATCATGGGAAAGATTACCGGTTTGAACCCAGCCATCATCCTGCTCTCTCTATCTATTTGGGGATCGTTAATGGGAATGTTGGGTATGATTATAGCTTTGCCGCTGACCACTCTAATGCTCTCCTATTATCAACGATACATCATTAATCAAGAAAATATTTATAAGACAGAAACCACTGAGGATCAACCAGTAGAAGGTATAGAAGAAAAATAATGCAAACTTTTTTCCTCATATTCCTTGCAAATTAAATAAAAGTACCTATCTTTGCACCCGCTTAACAGCAATAAAGGTTTGATTCGCTAGCTCAGCAGGTAGAGCACAACACTTTTAATGTTGGGGTCCTGGGTTCGAGCCCCAGGCGGATCACATAAGAACAAAGCCAAACGGCGACAAAAAAGAGACAAGTCCTACAATATCAACGTATTGTAGGACTTTTTTTTATGTTTCCGTCTTGCCTGAAAGACAAAAAAGGAGCACGAAAAGACACACTTTAGTGACCAGATTGTGTCCTGCAAAAGCAGAAACGGATAAAACAACGTAACTTACTGATTAACGGTGTAATATGCGTAGCATCTCTCTTCATTGCCAAGTAGCGAAAATGCAGAATATAGTGGTTTTAGGAAGACTTTCTGTTACGAATCCGTTACCTGTTTTAGAAAACAGTATTGTGTGGACACTTAATCGGAAGTCGCTTGTTTACAGTAACTAAGGCTATACTTGGTGACACTTCGGTCTCGTAAACCTTAATCCTGCTTAAAATAGTGTTCAAACAGAGTATTATTCATTGAACCACAGCGTTTTGCTTTCCGGCCTTTAGATCATAAAGAACTAATTTTACACTCAAAAATTAAGGATTATGAGTAAAGAGCTAAAGGTGCATTATTACCTTCGTCACAAAGAGGTAAAAAGTGATGGTACGGCTTCCATCATGGGACGCATCACTATCGGAAAATCAATGGTACAGTTCAGTGCCAAGTGTAGTGTGCAGGTATCCCTTTGGGATACTAAATCCGCACGGGCAACAGGCAAAAGTAAGGCAGCTACCGAGCTGAATCGGGAACTTGACAAGATAAGTCTGTCGATTCATTCCCATTATAAAGAACTGCTGTCGAAAAAAGAAGATATTTCGGCAGAGGAGGTAAAAAAAGCCTTTCAAGGCATTGCCTCCGAGCAGGAAACACTTATCGGCTATTGCAATCGGTACAATCAGCAACTTTCAGCCAGAATAAGTATAAACATCACATTGGAAAGCTATAAGCGATATGGCGTATCGTTCAATCACCTGTGTCGTTTCCTACGGACAAAGTACAATTTGAGTGATATTTCATTTCAGGCATTGGACTATTCTTTTGTTGAAGCCTTTGATTTCTACCTACGGGTACAACTGAAATTCAAACCCAACACCATTGTTGGTATTATCGGACACCTGAAGATTATTATCAAGCGAGCCATAAACGAAGGAATTATCACTCGTGATCCTTTTGTCGGATTCTCATTAGAGGGAGAACCACTACAGCCTAAATCACTCACCAAACAAGAATTGCACAAAATAATGACAACTCCATTAGATACTCCCAACCGCTATCTGGTGCGGGATATGTTCTTGTTTTCTGTTTTCACAGGTATCTCATTCAGTGACATCCGCAATTTAACATACAGCAATCTGACACAGGCAGAAGATGGCGTCTGGTGGATTCACTCTAAACGGAAGAAGACGGGAACAGAATTTCATGTTCCCCTTCTGGAACTTCCTTTACAGATTATAGAGAAGTATCGTGGACTGAATAAAGATGGAAAAATGTTCGTGATGCTCAGTTGCAGCAAGACCAATGGAAATCTAAAGAAGATAGCCAGAATATGTGGCATAAAACGAAACATAACCTATCATCAAGGACGCCATAGCTATGCCAGTTTAATAACTCTATCCCAAGGAGTTCCAATGGAAACGGTCAGTAGGATGCTCGGACATCGAGATTTACGGGCAACACGCATCTATGCCCAAGTTTCCAATGAAAAGATAAACACCGATATGCGTAAATTGGAGAAGCGCATCACCAATAGGTATCACTTAGCAGACTGAATACTATGAGTACATTGGATAATAAAACCAAACGATACAGCACTTTTGCCGTTATCTTCTATATCAATAAGAATAAGGTAAAGAAAAACGGGCTATGTCCCGTCATGGGGCGTATCTCCGTCAATGCTGAGATAGCCCAGTTCAGTGCAAAAATAGATGTGGACCCCATATTATGGGATGCCAAGGCTTATCGCCTGAAAGGAAAAAGTAGAGAAGCTGTTCAAGCAAATCGGGAGTTGGATAAACTGACCGATTCTATAGAGAAATACCACAGCGAACTCTTGCAGCAACAGAACTATGTGACAGCAGAGTTGGTAAAGAATATGCTTCTGGGGATTGGACGGAAGAAAGATAGTCTTCTTTCTCTTTTTGCCGAACATAATGAGGAGTATGCCCAGAAGGTAGGAGTGAACAGAACAAGAGGAACTTATAAACACTATCTACTTGTTTACAATCATGTTCGTCAGTTTGTGCAAAGCCAATATAATATGGAAGATATTCCTTTAAAGCAACTGGGCTACTCCTTCATTGAACAATTCGATTTCTATCTTCGGGTGGAGAAACACCATTCACCTAATACAATCGGAGGATATACGATACTCCTGAAGAAGATAATCCGCAGAGCAATCAATCAAGGAACCTTACTCAGAGATCCTTTTGCGGATTATCGTCCGGAACAACCACCAAAGAAATGCAGGCACATGACTGCTGATGAATTGGAGCGGTTCATGGCTACCCCTATTGCTTCTAAATCCTTGCGCCACACACGGGATATGTTTGTCTTTAGCACGTTCACCGGAATATCGTATGTCGATTTGTGTAATCTCTCATTATCTAATGTAAGTAAAGCTAGTAATGGTACGATGTGGATTCACTTTAAACGGCAGAAGACCGGAAGTGAGTGTCATATCCGCTTGTTGGATATTCCCAAACAGATCATTGAGAAATACAAGCCGGAGCGGAAAGGTGATAAGGTTTTTAATATGGTAGGGTATCCATCGCTTGCTGCAAACTTAAAAAAGGTTGCCAAACTGTGTGGTATTGAGCGGAATATCACCTACCATATGAGTCGCCATAATTTCGGAACGCTTATTACATTATCGCAAGGTGTTCCGCTGGAAACAGTCAGTCGTATGATGGGACACTTAGGTATCAAGACCACTCAACTATATGCAAAACTTACGAATCAGAAAATCAACGAGGATATGAAACTGCTATCAAGCAATATGGCTGATAAGTTCAATATTTATGAGGATAAACAGATGCCTATTGAGGTTCGCTCACCAAAGTCATTCAAACATTAAAAGAAGTAATTTGGTATGGAAAGGAAACTCATAGAAATCAGTGAGAATGGAAATGTATTCATTCCTGATAATGTACAGATGCGTGATTTTGAGATAGCGGAATTGTTCGGGGTAATGATCCTGACAATACGTTCCAACATACGTGCAATTTTGAAAACAGGTGTCGTAACTGCTGATTTGACCAATGGCGCAACGTTGGTTGGTTGCAACGTTTTACCGGATTATCACGGGCTGGATATGATTGTGGCTCTCGCTTTTCGGATTCAATCGCCACAAGCGGAGATCTTTCGTAGGTGGATATTGGCAAAAGCCGTTAAAAGAGAATCAAGTATGATTAATCAGCAGATTTTCATATCAGTTGATAAATCAATAAACAGATTAATCAATTGATTGACTTATCAATCAATAAACGGATCAGTCATTTTTATTTCAGGGGCAAAGGTCGTTTCGGGTGAGTGAGTATTCAAGCTCAAGCCCTGTGGGTTACGGCAGAAATCTCCACCCTAAGGGGTAGTATTTAAGCCGTAAAGCTTGCCTACTCCCTCTCCCTGCACAAGAGAGCCCCTGCAACGAAAACGACCGACCCGACAATGACGCATAGCACTTAATACAAAGAGGCACAACCGAAAAATCCGGCTGTGCCTGCTCTGATTTAATGCGTTAGGCAACAAATACTCCCTCACCTCTAATTCTACATAGCTATTGCCACGCCTTTTGGTGGTATTTTTCCAGCATTTTCTGGATTTCTGACTCTTTGTAAAGCACCTTGCCGCCCAACGAGATATAAGCAATCTGCCCGTTGGTGCGCCACTCCTGCAAAGTCCTGCGGCTGACCTTCAACCGTGCGGATACCTCTTTGTCCGTCAAGAACCGCTCTCCACCTAATGTTGGTCGATGGTTGGCAACCAATCGTTCTATACCCGATAGCATATGTTCTAGCGAGCCGAACAAGCGTGATACACGCTCATTGTCTTTTGTAATAATCTCACTCATTGTTATTTAGTTTTAAGTTTATTAATTAGCAATTCCACGTCTTCAGGGCGATAATACATCTTATGCCCAATTTGCGTATGGGCTAACGTGCCATTGTCCCGATAGGTTTGAAGAGTACGCTTCGAGATGTTCAATATCTCGCATACCTCTTGATTGTCAAGCCATTTTTGCAGGGTTTTATCGCCACTGACACCACATAGGGTTTCTACTCGTTCGGCAAAGGCTTCGAGTCTTGCCATCATCATTTCCCATGTTCGGGATTCTACATTGATTATTTCCATTATTTCTATTTTTTAAAATGCTATTTTCTTGTTTCGCCAGCAAAGGAATGGCAATTATTCCGTATCTCAATGGATTTCAGCTAAGTGGCAGCTTGTGGCGTCGTCAGGTATGGACAAACGATGCCAAAAGTGAAAAAATATCAAATAACAGAGTTTATTCACTTGGACTTTTGCAAGCAGATAGTCCACCGGCAGAACTCAGCAAACTAAACCGCCCCCGTACAGTGGGCAAAGAGAAGTTTGCGGCATAATTTAACATAAGCATCGCAATGTGCTGACTAATTGCATTATACGAATTTTATCTTCTTTCTTTGCTGCGTGTAGTGGGTCGAATATACCGACTTGATGCACGTAGTATTCATTTAAAACCATAAGAATAATGAAAGAAGAAAAAGCAAAAGAAGCGGCGGTGCAAACATCGCAAAATGAAATGGGCACTCGTGAAAACAATCGGTTTAAAGAGTTCTCCCGACAGTTTAAAATTGATTTGCAAAATCAAACCAATAAAGAAACTGTAATAATTGAGCCAACTACATCAACTGAATCAAGCGAGCCAATTCGTCGCACCTCATCCAAACAGCGCAAGGCATCATTGGACGAATATCGGGAGCAATTTCTCATGACTCTGAAAATAACCGACCGACAGCCCGTGTTTATCAGCCGTACCACCCGTGACAGCATCGACGACATTGTCCGTAGACTCGGGGAACGCAGGATGAGCGTATCGGGATTTTTGGAGAATCTCGCCAACCACCATTTAGAAACGTATAGAGAGGAGGTGGAGCAATGGAAGCGACTGTAAGTAAACTATATGTAGTCAGCAAACTGAGTACTCAGTTACTCAAAACTACCTCATGTTTGAGGTTTTGGGGAGCAAGTTTGTGTTTCGGTCAGACCGAAACAACTTGCTCCGTCCCTCAGCGGACGGAGACAGAGAAATCCCGATGGTCTAATCATTAAATTTAAGCAGATGAGGATAATAAAGAACAGAAACAATGATGGGCGACCGAAGTTGCCACTTACCGAGAAGAAAGGATATAAGGTAACGGTAAAGTTTGCCACAACTGAATACTACGCCCTCAAATCAAAAGCGAAAGAGGCTGGTATGAATCTAAGCCTATTCATCCGAAATGCCTTGCAAGGTTGCGAGATACGGCAACGGTTTTCTGCCGAGCAGTTGCGCTATATCTTGCAACTGACAGGCATGGCAAATAACCTAAATCAGATAGCCCGAAAAGCTAATGCCGGAGGTTATACCAATGCTCGCAGCGAGTATTTAAACCTTGCCATGCGGATAGATAACCTACTAACTACACTTGAAGATGATTGCTAAAATTATTCAGGGAAGAGGATTTAAGGGTGTGGTAAACTATGTTCTTGATAAGAACAAGGCGGAACTTTTAGCGGCTGATCGGTTGCGACTAAGTACTAAGGATTCGGTAGTGAGGAGCTTTATCACCCAAAGTAGCCTAAATCCCATTGCCAAGCCTGTGGCTCATATCTCGCTCGATTTCTCCGCACAGGACAAGGAGAAGCTTACCAATCGCAAGATGGTGGAGATTGCGCACGAGTATATGGCTAAGATGGGATACGGCAATACACAGTTCCTTATCGCCAGACATAACGATACAGACCATCCTCACCTACACCTAATTTTGAATCGTGTAGATAGTGATGGCAAGCGTATTTCCGACCGAAATGAGCGAATCCGCAGCACACAAGTGTGCAAAGAACTGACAATTAAGCATGGACTTTACTTCGCTAAAGGCAAAGAAAACGTCAAACGTTATCGCTTGCGTGAGCCGGATAAGGCGAAATATGAGATTTATGATGCGCTTAAATCAGCACTCCCAAAGGCGAATAATTGGCAAGAGCTATCGGCTATTTTGGCAAAAGAAGGTATTATGGTTGAGTTTAAAACGAAGGGGAAAACATCGCAAATCGAGGGTGTGAAGTTCAAAAAAGGAGTCTATTCATTTTCCGGCTCTAAGATTGACCGCCAGTTTAGCTACTCGAAAATTGATTTTGCCTTGCGGCAAAATAGTCGAGCAGAACAGCAACAGTCGCTCAATATTCAGCCGCAACCACCGCAACCGAAGCAGGAGTTTACTACGACAAATTCAGACGATTTCAGTAGTGGTCTCGGTGGCTTGTTTGATGACATGCTGACCCCGAACCCTGCTAACGATGCAGAAGAGGATGAGTTCCGCAGACGGATGCAGCGCAAAAAGAGAAAAGGAATAAGAAGATAACAGTTTAAAATTGAATCAATTATGGCAAATGACAACAAAGACGATATTATTATCGCCATGCTGGAAGAGATAAAATCTGGCAACAAAAATCAAAAGTCCCCACAAGTAGACTTGACAAAAATAGATAACCTTGCTGAGCGGATGGAGAACGGCATTTCTATCACCACGACATTAACCGAACAACTTGCTGAAACCATCGAGCAGGTACGGCAACCCGTTATCAATGAACGGAAATTCACCATCGACATCGTGGCGAAAGAGACTGTTTTTCTTCTCATCGGCATGGGATTGATTATTTCGGTCTTGGGTTCGGCACTCTATTTCTCCTCCCGCCCAAACTACGACCGTATCGACAACGACCTGAAGTACCGCTATATCAAGATGAAAGGCGAAGCCTCCCCCGAACGCATCTCTGCCCTTGAAGACCTCTTTGAAATCAATCGAGATAATGACAAAATCCGACAGATGAATAAGGATGTGGAGGACTACGAACAGGCGGTTCGGCAGCGTGCCGCCATCGAAGAACAAGCCCGACTACGGCAATTGGAAGCCGAAGTTTTGAACGATAAAGTACAGAAAATTAAGAAGAAATAAAAAATAGAGCTAAGAGTCTATTAATCAGTTATTATTCTTACCTTTGTAAATAAGGAGGCGTGTATGAAACTCGACTACTATCAACCATCAAAATCATGCCGTTCACTTGTCATCCAGTATGAACATGTACAAGCTGAAGGTGAGAATATTTCGGCTATTGACCGACATATTCCCAGTGGGTATGCTTCGTTGGTATTCAATTCATCGGGGTGGGCTGCTATACATGAAGCTCAGTTGATTCATTTGCCTCGCCATTTTATGGTTGTGCCACTATTTCGGGCAGTGAATATCGGGATATATGAAGATCTGGACTCTTTTATTATCACTTGTCGGGCATCGGTACTTTCACACCTTTTGTCGCTCAATCTGTCATCATTCAAAGACGATTTTTATCGGCGTTCGGAAAATGACGGACTAAAAGTAATGAAACAGCAATTTATTGAACACAAATCGGCGGAAGAGCGTATCTCGATTATTGAGCATTTTTTCGAGGAAAAAGGTTTGACGGAGTATATTCCTGATGAAATAGATACACTTTATAATTCGATTATGGAGGGGCGAGGTTGTACCCCAATAGCTCAGCAGATTGAGCAATTCGAATTGTCACCTCGCTATTTTCGGCAGCATTTTACGAAACGCATAGGACTAAATGCCAAGACACTGGCAAGAATTGTGAGGGTAAACCATCTCTGGTCGATGATTATTAAGAATTGTGCTGTTGATTTTCAGGATATGGTTTTCGAGGGAGACTACTTCGATCAGGCACATCTGATACACGACTTTAAGAAAATTGTCGGTGAAACGCCGTCATTCTTCTTTAATAGAAACCTTAATAATGTGATGATTATATCTGGAAAACAAGAGAGATGATTATACCAATTTTTCTGTTATTGCCAGTTTGACCATTGCTGCCGTATTCTTTACGCCTAATTTTAGTAACAAGTTCTTGCGGTAGGAATTTATGGTTTCTACCCCAAGAAATAATTTTGCAGCTATTTCTTTATTGGTATATCCTTCAACCACCAACCGAAGCAACTCTTGTTCGCGCGGTGTTAAAAAAAGATGTTCGCGTGAAGCGGATATTTTCTCTTGAATTTCATCGCAGAAATAGGTGTTGCCGCCATAAACAGAGCGGATAGCTTCAATAATCTCCTCCGGCATTGCATTTTTAAGCAAATAACCGCTTGCACCGTTAGCTATCATCTGTTGCATATAGTAATACTCCTTGAATCCGGTCAGGGCAATGATACGGATAAATGGATAGAGTTCATGCAGTTCCCGACAAAGGTCTATACCGCTTTTATCAGGAAGATTTATATCAAGCAACAGGATATTGGGTGACAATGTGCCTATATTACCAAGACAATCATTAGCAGTTAGAGCAGTCCCTATAACTCGGATATCGTTCGTAGCATTTATCAACGAAACAATACCGTCCACAACAATGGGGTGATCTTCGGTTATAAATACGTTTATTGGAAAATCCAGTGTAAGCTGCCCCCTAAAACCAAGCGATTCTGCCCCCTTGTGC
>OGFJ01001586.1_pt1 | contig 14384 bp, 7 predicted proteins | sample 1570861 | NCBI WGS metagenome assembly OGFJ01 (sample SAMEA2582060, study PRJEB24529) | metagenome | biome: Human gut stool | place: China | collected 2011
TGCAAGGCTTTTGGCTTAGTCACTTCTTTGTCCACACTCAAAGAAAGAGTAAAATAGCCAATATCACCCAATTCAACGGAAAATCCTTTCAAAAGCAAATGCCGTAATTCTTTCGAGATAGCTTCTATGATACCCACCACTTGCGCATGAGGCATATGCTGAAATGCTACAACTTGATCTGCAATTTCTTCGGCAGTATAACTACCCTTCAATACCACACGTGCATGTAAAGGCAACACTTCCCCTTCCTTGTCAGGATTAGGTGTTTCGTAAAGGTCATAATTAACACTCATTACTCATTTGTTTTTCATTGGGGAAGATTATTCTTTTCATCCTCATATACTATTTACTTCATTGGCTAGTCAGTTTTCGTTCAACAGTTGTTAAACGAAAACTAAAATACTAACGAGATAAATGTACGTAGAATATACAGACATTAATCTATACTAACCAACATTTTATTTTATCCGATAGGTTTTCCTAGTGAATGTAAACATATTTACCCACAACTTCAAAAGTGGCTTCCTGTACTATCACAAAGCGTTTTATAGCATTTTGTGCACCTTATTTGGAGAATATTGCACATCTGTTTTCCACACCTCATCTAACTTTGCAGTATTGTTAAAAGCCAACAAATCCATTAATTGTTGACCTTACTTCAAATGAAGCAGATTATTAACTTAACATATTATTAATCTTTCATTATTAACCTAATTAAATTAAACAGTATGAGAAACGCGCGTAATTTAAGATTCCGTTTTCTTATTATGTTTCTTTTGTTCATACCAATGATGTATGCCTTACCCCCTGAAGGTATTACTATCAAAGGTAAAGTAACGGATGAAACACTCAAAGAAGGTGTTCCCGGTGCTAATGTAACTGTAAAAGGTACAAGCATAGGAGCTATTACAGATTTCGACGGCAACTTTACAATCGTCGTTCCAAACAGAAAGTCGGTGTTGAGTATCTCCTTTATCGGGTATGTAACCCAAGAAATAGTAGTGGGAGACAGGAAATTTATCACAGTCACCTTGAAAGAAGACTCGCAGAACCTTGGTGAAGTAGAAGTGGTAGCTATCGCCTACGGTAATCAGGACAGGAGAATGCTTACGAGTGCCGTCTCCTCTATTGACAACAAGGAGTTGATAAAATCACCGGCAACAAGTATCACGAACATACTTGCCGGTGCATTGCCAGGGGTATCTTCAGTACAGACTACCGGACAACCGGGTAAGGATGCCGCCGCCATTTACGTACGTGGTGTCGGTTCATTGAATGATTCACAGTCCAAGCCCTTAATTCTGGTAGATGGTGTCGAACGTGCCTTTTCACAGATTGACCCGAATGAGGTAGAAACTATCTCCGTGTTGAAAGATGCCTCTTCTACCGCAGTGTTCGGAGTAAGAGGCGCGAATGGTGTCATACTGATTACTACCCGTAGAGGTAAATCGGGAAAGACACAAATATCCGCCAGTACCAAGCTAGGATTGCAGCAACCCATTTCACTGGTAGAGCAGACAGGCAGTTACGAATTTGCACGGTTCTGGAACATGAAGCAGGAAATGGATCATGTCACCAATCCCAAACTTTACTTTACTCCGGAACAGATAGAGGCTTATCGTACAGGCTCCGACCCTATCATGTACCCTAACATGGATTGGAAGAAGTATATCTTCCATAATCTCTACCTCCAAAGCCAGAACAACGTCAACATTTCCGGTGGTAACGACAATGTACAGTATTTCGTATCGGTAGGTTATACGTATCAGAACGGACTACTGAAAGAACTTCCCGGACAGTTGTATGACAACAACTACCGCTACAACCGCTATAACTATCGTGCCAATATCGACGCGAACCTGACCAAGACCACTACCATGAAATTGGGTGTAGGCGGTGTGCTAGGCAAGATACAAGAACCACGCGACGTTCAGTCGGGTACAGGTAACGACCCGAATGCTTGGGTGATAGCGCAAATATGGTCACATCCTTTTGCCGGACCGGGGTTTATCAATGGAGTACGTACATTGGTTCCCGATGACCTGGTACCCTTAGGAGAAGTAATGCGCGATGGTATGTTCGTATTCTACGGAAAAGGATACAACCAAACGTATGACACGACGTTAAATATGGACTTGGACATCACACAGAAATTAGATTTCGTCACTCCGGGACTGAGCGTTTCCGTCAAAGGAGCCTACGACAATCAATTCAAGTTATATAAGGAACGTGCTGGAGGAGCCATAGAATCACAAACAGTATACTACCAATCATATTTCGACTCGAACGGGAATATGCCCCAGACCGATCCCGATTACGACAAGACACATATTTTCGTACCTTCCGGCAGCGATACTCCGCTGACCTATTCGGAAAGTAGCGGACGAGCACAAAACTGGTACCTCGAAGGACGTATCAACTATGATCGTATGTTCGGCGATCATAAAGTGTCCGGACTCATCCTGTACAACCAATCACGCAATTACTATCCGGACAGCTACACTTATCTGCCGCGCAACTATGTAGGACTGGTGGGACGTGCCACGTATGCCTATCAAAGCAAATACCTGCTCGATGTAAACGTAGGGTATAACGGCTCGGAAAACTTTGCTCCGGGTAGCACACGTTTCGGTATCTTCCCTTCTTTCTCAGCTGGCTGGATAGCCACTGCCGAGAAATTTATGGAAAACCAGAAAGTAGTGGATTACTTAAAGCTCAGAGCTTCCTGGGGACGTGTAGGTAACGACAAAGGCGTAAATTCCCGCTTTATGTACATGCCTGCCGTATGGGGTGGCTCAGGAAGTTACAGTTTCGGTATTAATAATCCCATATCCCAATCGGCAGCCGCCATCTCAAGTATGGGTAATCCGGAAGTGACTTGGGAAACTGCGGAGAAACAAAACTACGGTATCGATCTTAAGTTCTTCAACAGCCGCCTGTCTGCAACTTTCGACTATTTTATCGAACACCGTACGGGGATTCTTATTTCTCCAGAATCTACTCCGAGCATTATCGCAACCTCTCTGCCTAACCTCAATATAGGTAAGGTAAACAATCACGGTTACGAAATCTCTTTGGGCTGGCGCGACAGGATAGGTAAGAATTTCGGTTATTACGTAGATGCCAACGTCTCCTTTGCCCGCAACAAGATCCTTTATATGGACGAAGTACCCAAGCAGTTCTCTTATATGAACCATACCGGCGGTTCTACGGGACGTTACAGCGGATTGTACAACTTTGTCCGTCTTTATCAGTACAGCGACTTTACTACCGGTGCCGATGGCGAGTTAGTTTTAAATCCGGAACTTCCGCAACCCTCCGTGAAGGTATATCCGGGCGATGCTATGTACGCTGACCTCAACGGTGATCATGTCGTAGACGGTAATGACAAATGTGTGACCGGCTTTGCCACCCGCCCGGAATATGTATTCGGCATGAACATGGGTTTCAACTGGAAAGGCTTTGACCTCTCCATGCAGTGGGTAGGCTCCAAGAACGTCAACAGAATGTACGAAATCGAATACCGTATCCCGTATACCAATGCAGGAAAGCGCGGTCTGCTAACCTACTTTTATGATGGTTGTTGGACAGAGGAGAACCAATTGGGTGCTGTCTATCCGCGTGCATCGGAAACTTCGGAAAGCTGGAATTCCGAGCCCTCTACTCTTTGGCTGGCAGATGCTTCTTATCTCCGCCTGAAAAGTCTGAGCCTCAGCTACACGCTCACCGGAAAAAAATTCTTGAAGAAACTGGGACTTACTTCACTCGGATTCAATTTCAGCGGTTATAACCTGCTGACTTTCTCACCGCTTAAATACCTTGACCCGGAAAGTAACCCTGACAACTATGGAGAGTATCCGCTGATTAAGGTGTACAGCTTTGGTTTAAATCTTAACTTCTAAAAGAACAACTTTATGAATAGTATATTAAAAGGATTCATGGCACTAGGATGCCTGCTAATGGCTTCTTCCTGCTCTGAAATCAGTTTCGGAGATAAATTTCTGGGCAATCAGCCTGAAAGTTCCGGAGCAACCACCAAAGAGATGTTTTCTTCGAGAATAAATGCCGAAAAGGTGCTGACAAAAGCATATACCGGATTACCTTACGGGCTGCCCACCACTTCCGACTGGAAGTTAGGTGTGAACATCCTCGAATCTCTCACTGACTTATGTTACAGTTTTCGAGACAACATCAACGACGGTCCTCTAAAACTTTATTATAACGGCGCACTCAGTCCCACCAACGTTCCCCGAAGTGCAGCCTACCGTTATGGAAGTAAAGCCGACTGGACTGCCATCCGCTACGCCTGGTGCTATATCGAGAATGTAAAAGATGTGCCCGATATGTCGGAAAGTGAAAAGAGCCAACGTATCGCTGAAGCGAAAACCGTTATAGCCCTTTGTTACTTCGAGATGCTTCGCTATGTAGGCGGCGTGACGTGGATAGACCACTATGTAGACGTCAACGAGGAGATGAACTTCCCCCGCATCACATTCGCCCAAACCGTGGAGAAGATTGTAGCTTTGCTCGACGAGGTCATCAACTCCAACTTAAAGTGGAAACAGGATGACGCGGATGACGGACGTATGACCAAGGCGGGAGCTATGGCACTGAAATTCAAAGTACTGCAATGGGCTGCCAGCCCCACTTTCAACTCTGACAAGAAATGGCATCCCCAAGCGGACGAATATACCTGCTACGGCAACTATAGCGCCCAGCGTTGGGAAGCTGCAAAGGCAGCAGGCGAGGCTTTCTTTGCGGAAGTGCAAAGACAAGGCGGATACTCGCTGATCCAGCCGGAGGAAGATACTCATCGGGCAAGACGTCTTGCCTACCGCCGGGCATACTATAATCGTGGCGGTACGGAAATACTGATCTCTACCCGTCATGGATATGATGTCAACACTATTTGGGAGTATATCGACAGCCGTCCTTGGGGGTATCTTCCTACATTAAACTATGTCGATATGTTCTCTTGGGCGGACGGAACCGATTTTCCGAAAGACTTCAACTGGCAGTCTCCTTCCCGTCAGCCTTTCTTTACCGTGGGTGATATGGAACCTACCCGTGACCCGCGCCTGTATGAAAATGTGGCTTGTCCGGGAGACACCTATTGCAATGGAACAGTCGCCCCTGTCCATCTCAATCATCCCAACTACAAAGCCGGTAGCGGATTCATGACCATGAAGTTCATCTTACAAGAGAACAGTGACCGTGAAGGGCCGATACAGTGGCCTCATACGCGTCTGCCGGAAATCATGCTGGGATATGCGGAAGTACTCAACGAAGTGAATAAACGTCCGAACGATGAAGCCTACAAGTTGGTGAACGATGTACGGAAGAGAGTAGGTCTCTCCGAACTTCCCAAGAACATGAATTACGATGAGTTTCTGGAAGCCGTACTGAGAGAAAGAGCACTGGAATTGGGATTCGAAGAGGTACGTTGGTTCGACCTTGTGCGCAGAGGTCGTGAAAACGATTTCAGAAAGCAACTGTACGGACTGCGGAGCAGAGGTAACGACCAACACAATCCCACAGCGTTCACTTTTGAGAAAGTAGAATTAAGCGACCGCTATTGGGTAGACAGTTGGGATACCAAATGGTATCTGGCTCCGATACCTCAAGACGAAATCAACAAGAGATATGGAATGACCCAAAATCCGGGTTGGTAAATTGATACGCAAACTAATATTCTATTGAACAATGAATAAAATAAACTATATATTAACCACTCTACTCCTGGGAGGTGCGGTAGTTCTGAACGCGCAGACACCAGCAACGGTATCGGATATGCAGCTGGCTGACACCTTGAGCGTAGAATACCGTATAAACGTATCTTCCCAGACCAGTAGTTATTCTGTCAACGGAGTCAATGCTTCTGCATTCGAAAAATCTCCACATATAGACATCAGCAAAGCACTATATGGGAAAGTAGCCGGTCTGAACGTATATCAAGGCGCAGGCTCGTCAGCCGACAACGTTTCTTCTCTCTCCATACACGGTCATGCTCCGTTAGTGTTGATCGACGGTTTTCCTCGCGACATCACCGATATTAGTTCTATGGAGATCGAATCGTGCTACGTACTGAAAGACGCCGCTGCTGCTGCCCTCTATGGTATGCGCGGTGCTAACGGTGTAATATTGATTACGACCAAACGCGGCACAAGCAATGGACTAAAAGTAAAGGTAGACTATAACTTCGGCGTTAACACCCAGTTCCGCTCTCCTGACTTTGCAGACGCCTATACGTATGCGAACACTCTCAATACCGCACTGAGTGGAGACGGTCTGTCCGCACGCTACAATATCCGGGAATTGGAGGCTTTCCGTACAGGTATTTACCCATACGACTATCCGAACGTAGACTGGTGGGAAGAAACGTTGAACAAAACCGGATTTACACATAACCTAAAAATGGCTTTCAGCGGAGGTGGCGAAAAGTTCCGTTTCTATACCGTAGTAGATTACTATCGTGACCGTTCGATGCTGAAGAAAAATACGGAAGACACACGTTACGACACCACGCCCACAGATACACGCTTAACTGTGCGTACCAATCTGGACGTGAACGTGACTAAAAGTACTTATCTGAAACTCGGAATCGCCGGAAAACTGAAAGAACTTCGGGGAACCCGTTACGGGCGTAACGCTATCTTCAATGACATTTACGGCATTCCTTCGGCCGCATTCCCCATCCGTCATGAAAACGGCATCTTTGGAGGAGGTTCAGTCTATGGAGACAAGAACCCGGTTGCCTTACTGAAACATTACGGACATATCCGTAATGTATACGGAAGCCTGCTCGCCGACTTGAGCGTCCGCCAAAAACTGGACATGCTGACCAAGGGATTGGCAGTCGAGGCGGCTATTTCTTTCGATAACATCGGAGGAATGTATGAAACCAGCAGCAAAAGTTACCGTTATATGAACAGCGGAGCCAGTATTTCCGACGATGGCACATTGATAACCACTCCTACTATTTGGGGCACAGACTCCGAAACCTTGGGACACAGCCAGCCTTTTGAAAACCTGTTGTTCAGAAGCAACTTCCAGGCAAAAGCGGACTATAGCCGTACCTTTGACAAACACCGGGTAGGAGGAGCATTGATTTACGACATGCAGTCAGTAAATAGAAACGGCAGAAACAATTCACAAAAAAATCTGTCAGTTTTAATGAATGCTACCTATACTTACGACGACCGTTATACCCTTAATGCCGTATTCAACCGTTCCGGTTCGGCATATTTGCCGGATGGAGACAAATTCGCGAACTATCCTGCCATATCTGCCGCCTGGATCGTATCCAACGAAGCATTCATGGAGAAAATAACTCCGATTAATATCTTCAAGATTCGTGCCTCCTATGGTCTTTCCGGTTGGGATGGAAACTTGAGCCACGAATTATGGCGCCAGTCATACGGTTATGCTGCAGGTTACAACTTCGGCGAAAACGCCGGAAGCGTTTCAGGAGGTAGCGAAGGTAACTTGCCGGTAGTCGGATTGGTAGCGGAGAAATCCCAAAAAGCGACTTTCGGATTTGATCTTTCCGCTCTCAACAACCGGTTAAATGCTACTGTGGAAGGTTTCTACGAGAAACGTTCGGATATACTTGTGTCCGGCGCCCATTCCACGTCCGGCATCATCGGTGTCACGGTGGGGCAAGTAAACGAAGGAATCTATAAATACAGAGGATTTGATGCCTCTTTGAACTGGAATGACAAAGCCGGTGATTTCCATTACAGTATCGGAGCAACCATGTCGTACTTGAACTCGGAAGTAGTCAATGTAAACCAAGCCTATCAAGAGTATGACTACTTGTACACCAAAGGCAACCGTGTGGGACAGATGTACGGTCTGGAAGCAATAGGATTCTTCAACAGTCAGCAGGAAATCAACAACAGCCCGCAGCAAACATTCTCAGGCATCGCTCCCGGTGACGTGAAGTATAAAGACCAAAACGGTGATAACCGCATTGATGAAAAAGATGTGGTAAAAATGTTCGGTTCCTCACTACCACGTTTCTACTTCGGATTCAATCTGAATTTCTCCTATAAAAGATTCGAACTCTCTGCCGACTTCCAAGGAATGACCGGTGTAACAGTCTCTCTACTTGACAGCCCGCTTTACCGACCGCTTGTGGACAACGGAAACATCTCGAACACGTTCCTGAACGAGGAAGTTTACTGGACACCGGAGAACAAAGCCAAAGCTACTATGCCGAGACTGACTACACAGGAAAACCAGAACAACTACCGTGCCAGTTCATTGTGGTATCGTGACGGTTCGTTCCTGAAATTACGGAACCTGCTGGTAGCTTATACATTTCCGAAATCTCAGACCCGTTTTGCCGATTTACAAGTATTCGTGCAAGGCACTAACTTGTTCTCGCTAGATAACATCCATTTTGCCGATCCCGAACAACTTGGTATCGCTTATCCGTCTGCAAGGAGCTATTGGGCGGGTGTGAAACTTAATTTTTAATGTAAAGTAAATGAACATTATGAGAACCAAATACATCATCTTAACCGTTTTGTCTTCGTTGAGCCTTGCTTCGTGCAATTATCTCGATTTTGATGAAACAAACGGTTTGAAGACAAAAGAAGACATGTATAAGTACTTCGGTACAAGCAAAGATATGCTGTCCCACGTATACTCATATATGCCGCAAGGATATGCGTATTTCGCAACTGAAGGAATCTTTTCCGAAGAGAGTTATTCCATGCGTGACTGTGCCTCAGACGACGGTGAGTTCGGAGCTTACGCCGCCAACATCCAAAACGCGAACAACGGCAATTGGTCACCCATCAAAACGTATGATGACGCTTGGACGCTCTATCGTGGCATCCGTGCCGCCAATAGTTTTCTTACAGAGATTGCACAAGTGGACTTCTCGCGTTATGAACACGACGGACAATATCAGAATTGGATGAAGCAATTGAAATACTTCCCTTACGAGGCCAGAGTGCTGCGCGCACACTACTTTTTTGAGCTGGCACGCCGCTATGGTGATATCGCCATACCATTGGAAGTGCTTACAGAAGAAGAAGCGAACACTATTGGTAAAACACCATTTGCCGAGGTGATTAATTTTATTGTCAACGAATGTAACGAGGCTGCTAATAACTTACCGGATGATTATGTAAACGAACCGGGAGCGGAGATAGGCAGAGTAACCAGAGGTTTTGCAATGGCGGTGAAATCAAAAGCATTATTATATGCAGCCAGCCGCTTACATAATCCTTCTATGGATACCGAATTATGGAAGCAATCCGCCAAAGCTGCATTGGACATCATGAATACAGGACTTTACTCCCTTGACGGTCAAGAGAGTGCCAACAACTTCGCATCAAAAGAAGTGGTACTGATGAGACTCAATGCTGAAGCTACAAACTTCGAGAGATATAATTTTCCTCTTCGTTTCACTTACGGGGCACGCACTTCCATGATTGCTTACGGCAACTTCCCGTCACAAAATCTGGTGGACGCCTTTGAAACCGCCAACGGTTATAGAGTGACACTGGAAAATACCGGTTGGGTTTGCGATGACCCCGATTTCAATCCGCAAGCTCCTTATGAAAACCGTGACAAACGATTCTATCGCACAATTCTCGCCAATGGCATGACATTTAAAGAGAGTACGGTAGAAACGTTCAAAGGAGGTGTCGATGATGGTATTGTGTCAGAAGGAGGTTCGCCCACCGGTTATTTTCTACGCCGGTACATTCAGGAAGGTACCAGTTTTGAACCGGGCAGGGAATCAGCCAACAAGCACTATTGGGCAATTTACCGTTATGCGGAAACCTTGCTCACCTATGCAGAATCCATGGTTAATGCTTTCAATGATGTCGACTACACTGATGAGACTTATGTGTATTCAGCATTGTGGGCTATCAACGAAGTAAGAAAGAATGCCGACATGCCGCTACTTACTTCTATGGGAAAAGAAGAATTCTTGGAACGTCTGTACAATGAATGGCGCGTAGAATTTGCCTTCGAAGATCACCGTTTTTGGGATGTACGTAGGTGGAAAATAGCTGATACTACCCAGCGCGAACTGTACGGAGTGAAGATTGAAAAACAACAGAACGGCACACTGAGTTTTTATAAAAACCTTTATGAAAGCCGCACATGGAGAGACTGCATGTATCTCTATCCTATACCTCAGAGCGAGCTGTACAAAAATACAAACTTAAATCCTCAAAATGCAGGATGGTAATTTATTGTCTAATCTAATAGTAAATATGATATATGAAAAAGTTATATAACAACACATTATTGCAACTGATTCTTGCATTGTGCACATTCAGTTTCGTAGCATGTCAGGAGTTCGATATCGACTCACAGCCGGAAGGACCCCTCAACATCCAGATAGATGCACTGGAGGCTTATACCGCTTTGGCAACTTCTCCCAGCAACATCGTTTTTAATATCAGTTCAAACACCCCTTGGACAATCGAGAGTAATCAACAGTGGTGCAAACCCACTCCCACTATGAGTGCAGCAAGTTCACTGGTTTCGGAGATTGTAGTAACTCTCGAAAATAATGTGGGAAAACAAATGCGTACAGCTCAACTGTTCATCAAGGCTGAAGGCATTGAGGGAACTAAGGTAGTAACTATCGAACAAGCTTCTAAAGAAGACTTGGTAGTAATTCGTCCTACGGATATCGTTCCTACCGAAGGAGGCATGGTTTCATTTAATATCATTTCCAATAAACCGTGGGAAATCATTACTACGACTCAGTTCCTTGAGAATATCGATAAAACATCCGGTACGGGAAATGAGAACGGTGAGAAAGAGAACATTACAATTACTGTCCCCCAAAATACAGGAGCAATAAGAAGTGCGGAAATCACCGTGAAAACGGCTTTTCAGGAGGAGACATTCACTATTACCCAAGATGGTATTGTGATTGAAACCAAGAATGAAGAAGATGCTGTTAACACAATGAGCGGAGAAGGTGGAGAGAAAACAATAGAAATCAACTCTAGTGTAGAATGGAAAATAGAAATTCCGACTGAATACAAAGAATGGCTGAGTGCAGAAGCAGACGGTAATCGGTTAAAACTGTCTACTACGTTTAATAATTTATTCGTTCCGCGTACCGGACACATCTTACTGTATCCTAAAATGAATGTTCCGGGATTTGAAGGCGTGCCTATTGAAGTGACACAACCCAGAAATATGTCTCTAAACAGAGGAGAGGAGACCGTAGATCCGGTGACAGGATATACTACTATCCAAAGTAAAGGCGCAGCCAGATTTGTATCCAATTTTGGATTCAGAAAAGGAAAAGTTGCTTGGGAGTTTGACAAAGTGGATATACCGGACAGTAATGGAGCAATCGAACTTAACGGAGATACATGGACTTGGGGAGATGGCTCCGGTTATATCAAAGCCTGGTTGAGACCGGAAAGTTCAGAGATGACTTCAAACATTGATGCATGGGACGGAGCTTACTTTAAACTACAAAACTTTAATATAAACATCAATGACGTTAAATCTATTTCCATTGAAGCCAAAGACGATCCGGAAAATGAAGGCAAAATATGTCTAATACTTTACGTCAACGAACAAGAGGTAGCACGGATGAAAAATAAGACGGACATTTATGCGGTCAATCCGAATTTCCGTGGACAACAGTTCTACTTCGGATTTGAAAGTGAAACAGACCAGATTTGTACAATGACATTCAAATCTATCAACTTTGAGTCTTATGAATAATACTAAAAACATAAAGTAAATATGAAATCAATTATACATAAAGCAATATACTGGGCTTTACCGCTTTTGACATTGCCTACAACTGGTTTACTGTTGCAGAGCTGCGAAGAGGACAAAGCAGAGAAGTGGGTCGACTTGCGTTATAGAGTAGAAGACTCTTACGTGATCCAAGCCTCCAACCCGGAGCCTTTCTCTTTCGAAGTCAAGTCTACTGACTCATGGGAAGTCTTCGGAAAATATGACTGGTATACCCTTTCACCCTCAACGGGTGAAGCTGGTAAGACCTATACTGTAACTGTTGCCTGCAAAGAGAATACCGCACTGGACGACCGTATAGATACCATTCACATCAAGAGTGACTATTGGACAGGCAAACGCTTTGTACTCACTCAGAAAGGTACTGCCTATCTGAATGTAGAGGACGTAGAGATGATTAACCAAGAAGGCGATGCTATGACATTCAATGTGCTCAGTAACCAGAAGTGGAGTGCTAAGGTGACAGAAGGTGACATCTGGCTTTCTATCCGAGGTAACGACGGGAAGATTGAAGGCGAGCAAAACGGACAGATTACAGTAGAGGCTACCCCCAACACAGGTGAAATGAGAACGGGTGTAGTAACCATTTACGACCGCCACGGAAAAGTTGCCATGGAAGTGAAATGCACACAAGACGGCGTGCTGCTGACACCGGAAACACCAGTGAACGGTAAGTGGTTTGCCATCTATGAGCAAGAGCAGGAGCTCAAAATCTCCATAGAATCCAATGCAGAATGGACTGTTTATAAAGAGAATGAACTGGACGATACATGGTACGATTTCGAGAAAACTTCTTTCTCCGGTTCTGAAGAACTGGTAATCAAAGTATCCGAACATACGGGGTCCAGCGTTCGTACGGGAACAATCATACTGGCAACCAAAGCCGCCGAAGGCGCTACACCGCTGACCAAGACCGTGAAGTTCAAGCAGGCCAATCCCAAACGTCCTGAGGTACACAACATGGATGTTACGTTAGGTACTCAATATGGTCCCGGCAGCTTGATGCCCGGACGTTACAACTTCTACTTCGAACCTTTCAATGCCAACTTCGAACTCTTCTTTATGTGGGGAGATGTGGAACTTCGTTTCCATGTCAGTGACAATATAACCCTCCTAAGTACGAGACCTTGGTGTAGTGATGTGTTCGATGATAGATCTGATTGCCGCCACACTGTAGATTCCAGTCAACCCAATGTACTGTCGTTTGAACTCCAAGAGAGCGTAACACCTACCGGCAGCTGGCTCTACACCGAATGGATACTGAACAATAAGATAATCGCCAAAGCAACCAGCGATGGTGTGAGCGATGCAGACGGAACAGGCGACACGTGGAAAGTGCCATTCTCGCAACTTAGCTCCGGCGGAACTTTCCTTGTCAGAGCAACAAGCGGCAGTCTCGTATTTACTAAATGGGAATATGTGGCTCCGTTAAACTGGGGAGACTGATTCTTTAGTCAAAAAGTGCTTGCCCGCTTGCCAACAACAATTCGGGTAAGTGCTTATTAAACTCATAATACATAAAACCAAAAGAGTATGATGAAAAAAAAATTATTATTTATATTGAGCCTGACATTCATCGGTATTTCCTGTTTTGCTTGTCTGGACGATGAAACGAAGTACGTCACTCAAAAAAAGACTAACTATCCGCTTACAGCTTTTGCCGTAGCAGTGAATAATGTACAAACGGGTACTACCTCCTATTATCACGGAAAGATAGACCAGACCACCCACAAGATAGAAATCGGAACCATCGAAAATGCGAATGTCATCACCGGCGTGGATTATACATTGATGGACGGAGCGAGCATTTCACCAGACCCCGCTACCTTTATACAAAACTGGCAGAAAGAGCAAAAGGTGACTGTCACCACCGCGAACAATCAGTCGACTACTTATACCATCGTACTACCGAAGTATGACGAAACGTTGAAAGACATTATCTTTATAGACGATTTCAACGTAAATGGCATTCCCAACCCCAACAGCTGGGTACTCTGTCAAAAATCAACATCAGACTGGTGCGACGAGATGTCCGAAAGCTACGACCAAGCATATGTAAAAGATGGCAAACTGATACTAAAGGCAGAAAAAATAGGTAATGAATATCGTGCCGGCGGTATCGAGTCAATAGGTAAGGTAGACTTCACCTTCGGGCGTGTTGAAGTCAGAGCGAGAATCCCCAGACATCCTGACGGAGCCTTTCCTGCTATCTGGCTGATGCCTCAAAAGTCTGCTCCCTTATACAGTAGTTGGCCGAATGGCGGTGAGATTGACATAATGGAGCATATCCGGCAAGAAGATGTGATTTATCAGACAGTGCATACCCACTATACCTACGACTTGAACATCAAAGATCCTATCAACTCGACATCGGTAACATGCAACTACGAGGACTGGAATATCTATGCCGTAGAATGGACAGAAGATAAAATAACGTTCTTTGTCAATGACCAGAAGACTTTCTCTTATGAGAACCTCAAGCTGGCAAATGAAGAAGAAATGAAACAATGGCCGTTCACCAAAGATTCTTCTTTCTATATCATTCTGAATATGGGACTTGGAGGAAACGCAGATTCATGGGCAGGTCCTATTGATGACACCGATCTACCTGCCATTATGGAAAT
>OGFJ01001589.1_pt1 | contig 14374 bp, 6 predicted proteins | sample 1570861 | NCBI WGS metagenome assembly OGFJ01 (sample SAMEA2582060, study PRJEB24529) | metagenome | biome: Human gut stool | place: China | collected 2011
GCTATGATTCTATTTTTCAGAACACCCACTAAAAGTGTAATAGCAACAGAAGTCAATCATGAACTGGCTTCTGAAGATATTCAAAAACTGAGCTGGCTTTATGGAGAAGCCACTGTAGAAAACGAAGAAAACCTGAAAGGCTGCTTCATCGGACCGCGTCGGGAAATGATAACCCCTTGGAGTACAAATGCTGTAGAAATTACTCAGAACATGGGGTTGACAGGTATACAACGCATTGAAGAATATTTCCCTGTGAAAGATGAAAATGCCGAATACGACCCCATGCTACAACGCATGTATAAAGGATTGAACCAGGAGATTTTCACTGTTAACATTAAACCTCAACCGATTGTTTACATTGAGAATCTGGAAGAATATAATGAAAAAGAAGGTCTTGCACTTTCTCGTGAAGAAATGGACTACCTGCTGAAAGTCGAAAAAGACCTGGGACGTAAATTAACTGACTCTGAAGTATTCGGCTTTGCACAGATTAATTCGGAACACTGCCGCCATAAAATCTTCGGTGGAACATTCATCATTGATGGTGAAGAGATGGAATCATCTTTATTTCAGATGATTAAAAAAACGACTGCCGAAAATCCCAATAAAATTATTTCTGCTTATAAAGATAATGTGGCTTTTGCAGAAGGCCCGGTTGTGGAACAATTCTCTCCGGCCGACCACTCCACTTCCGACTATTTCATTATCAAAGATATCAAAACAGTCATCTCGCTAAAAGCTGAAACACATAACTTCCCCACTACCGTAGAGCCGTTCAACGGTGCATCAACCGGTACCGGAGGTGAAATCCGCGACCGCATGGGTGGCGGTAAAGGTTCATGGCCCATTGCAGGTACAGCTGTCTATATGACTTCTTATCCGCGCACTGAAGAAGGACGTGAATGGGAAGATATCTTGCCGGTACGCCAATGGTTATACCAGACTCCCGAGCAAATTTTAATTAAAGCTTCCAACGGTGCTTCCGATTTTGGTAACAAATTCGGTCAGCCGCTGATTTGTGGTTCTGTATTGACCTTCGAGCATCAGGAGAACGGTGAAAAGTATGCATACGACAAAGTTATCATGCTGGCCGGTGGCGTGGGTTACGGTACTCAACGCGACTGCCTGAAAGGTCACCCCGAAACAGGAAACAAAATTGTTGTTATGGGTGGTGACAACTATCGAATCGGTTTGGGTGGCGGTTCTGTTTCCTCTGTTGAAACAGGTCGATACTCATCGGGAATCGAACTCAATGCAGTTCAACGTGCCAATGCAGAAATGCAGAAACGTGCTTATAATGTAGTTCGCGCCTTGTGTGAAGAAGAAAACAATCCGATTGTTTCTATCCACGACCACGGTTCGGCAGGTCACGTAAACTGTTTGTCTGAGCTAGTAGAAGAAAACGGCGGATTAATCCACATGGACAAACTGCCTATCGGTGACAAAACACTGTCTGCCAAAGAGATTATTGCCAATGAGTCTCAAGAACGTATGGGGTTGCTGATTGATGAATCGGCTATTGAACACGTACAAAAGATAGCCGACCGCGAACGTGCCCCAATGTATACTGTAGGTGAAACTACCGGTGATGCCCGTTTTGCTTTTGAACAAGCTGATGGTGTCCGCCCATTTGATTTGGCAGTAGATCAAATGTTCGGTTCTTCTCCGAAAACTTATATGGTGGACAAGACTGTAGAACGCCATTATGAAAACGTAACTTACGAAACTTCAAAATTAAACGAATATATCCGCCGCGTACTTCAACTGGAAGCTGTTGCCTGCAAGGATTGGTTAACCAACAAAGTAGACCGTTCCGTAACAGGTAAGATTGCCCGCCAGCAATGTCAGGGCGAAATCCAGCTACCGTTGAGCGACTGTGGTGTCGTTGCCCTTGACTATCGAGGCGAAAAAGGTATTGCCACTTCTTTGGGACATGCTCCGCAAGCTGCCTTGGCTAATCCGGCTGCAGGTTCTGTATTGTCGGTAGCCGAAGCGTTGACCAATCTTGTTTGGGCTCCAATGGCAGAAGGAATGGACAGCATCTCCCTGTCTGCCAACTGGATGTGGCCATGCCGTGCACAGGAAGGTGAAGATGCCCGTCTTTATACGGCTGTCAAGGCGCTGTCTGACTTCTGCTGCGCACTGCAAATCAATGTGCCGACCGGTAAGGATTCCCTGTCTATGACTCAAAAATATCCAAACGGAGAAAAGATCATCAGCCCGGGAACAGTTATCGTTTCAGCCGGCGGAGAAGTATCCGATGTAAAGAAAGTCGTTTCTCCTGTATTGGTAAATGATGCCAAGAGTACCATTTATCATATCGACTTCAGTTTTGACAAGTTGCGTTTAGGTGGTTCTGCTTTCGCACAGTCATTAAATAAAATAGGAGATGATGTCCCGACAGTTCAAAATCCCGAATATTTCCGCGATGCTTTCCTTGCCATACAAGAACTTATCAACAAGGGCCTGATTATGGCAGGTCATGATATCTCAGCCGGTGGTCTCATTACTACACTGCTCGAAATGTGCTTCTCAAACATGGAAGGTGGTATGGAAATCAACCTTAATAAAATAAAGGAAAACGATATCATCAAAATTCTGTTTGCCGAAAATCCGGGTATCGTCATTCAGGTGAAAGATAAAGACAAAGCCGAAGTCAAGAAGATATTGGAAGATGCCGGAATCGGCTACGTGAAATTGGGTACCCCCACAGACGAACGCCATATTCTAGTAACCAAAGAAGATGCCACTTACCAATTCGGTATTGACTATCTGCGTGATGTTTGGTATTCTACTTCTTATTTGCTTGACCGCAAACAAAGCATGAACGGTTGCGCCAAGAAACGTTTTGAAAATTACAAAGAGCAACCACTGGAGTTTGTATTCGATAAATCATTCACCGGGAAGTTCTCACAATATGGAATCACTCCCGAACGTCGTACACCGACCGGCATTAAGGCTGCCATCATTCGTGAAAAAGGCACCAATGGTGAACGCGAAATGGCATATATGCTTTACCTGGCAGGCTTCGATGTGAAAGATGTCACTATGACCGACCTGATAAGCGGACGCGAAACATTAGAAGACATTAATATGATTGTATTCTGTGGAGGATTCTCCAATTCCGATGTTCTGGGTTCTGCCAAAGGATGGGCAGGTGCATTCTTATTCAATCCGAAAGCCAAAGCAGCACTGGATAATTTCTACGCACGCAAAGACACCCTGTCACTGGGAGTATGTAACGGTTGCCAATTGATGATTGAATTGGGACTGATTAATCCTGAGCATAACAAGAAAGCCAAAATGCTGCATAACGACTCACACAAGTTTGAATCTAAGTTTGTCGGTGTAACAGTTCCCATGAACAGAAGTGTTATGCTCGGCTCATTAAGCGGCAGCAAATTAGGTATTTGGGTGGCACACGGAGAAGGCAAATTCTCATTACCCTACGAAGAAGATAAGTATAATGTAGTATTGAAATACTCATACGATGAATATCCCGGTAATCCGAACGGTTCAGACTACAGCGTAGCCGGATTAGCAAGTTCAGACGGACGCCACTTGGCAATGATGCCTCACTTAGAACGCTCTTGTTTCCCGTGGCAAAATGCTTACTATCCTTCTGACAGAATAAACAAAGACCAAGTAACACCATGGATTGAAGCATTTGTCAACGCAAGAAAATGGGTTGAAATGAACAAATGATAAAACGATTTGTTATATTTACTAAAAAAGCGGTATATCATACTGATTGCCGCTTTTTTTACATATAATAGATTTTGAAATGACAAGAAAATTTGCGAGCTTTGTAAGGTTTTCGCGTCTAAATACCATTATGAAAAGGACTCTTTTACTTATATACTTTACAATTATTTTTATAACTTCTGTCTCTGCCCAACTTTACCAGTATCTAGATACTAACGATGGCTTGAGCAGTCGTAGAGTCCTGTCCATACAAAAAGACAATAAAGGATATATGTGGTTCCTCACCCATGAAGGAATCGACAGGTACAATGGCAAGCAATATGTTCATTACAGCTTATCAGCAGACGGTCAACCTAATATGAAATCTTTTCCCAACCTGAATACTTTGGAAATAGATACAGCCGGCGTAATTTGGGAAATAGGAAAAAACGGATATATTTTTAAGTACAATTCACTACAAGACAAATACGAGCTGGCCTATAATTTTGCCAGCAAAGACAAAAGCAACAGTGGGCTTCCACTCATCAGCACTTATTTGGACAACAAAAACAATATTTGGCTTTGTACCAAAGACAAACAATACATTTTTGATATCGACCAGGAAAAACTGATTCGCCTGACCAGTTCTATTCAGGAAGAGATTACCTGCATTACAGAAGCCGGAAATAACCAATACTTTTTAGGAACAAATCATAATATATTTTGCGTTGAACTAATTGATAAGCATCAACTACAGATACAAAAACATCCCCAATTGGACCAATTCCAAATTGTTACTTATCTGTATTTTCACAAAAGCACTCAGACTCTTATTATAGGAACACTGAGAGACGGTATATATCTATATAACATCAATACTCAACAACTAATGGATGTTCCCACAAAGTTGTTGGACATTACAGTCAATACAATCATAGCCAACCCCAAGAAAATAGACGAAGTCCTGATAGCCACTAATGGAGCAGGTGTTTACAAACTCAATTTATTCACTCGCGAATTATCCCCTTTTCTGATTGCCGATCACAATCATTCAAACAAAATGAATGGGAATATTGTGAATGACATATTCATTGATAAAGATGACAAATTATGGATGGCCATTTATCCTGTCGGAATTACCTTATTCTCGAATAAATATCCGGGCTATAAATGGATACAACATTCTTATGACAATCCAAATTCACTAATAGACAATCAAGTGAACTCTATTTTAGAGGATTCGGAAGGTGATATTTGGTATGCTACAAGTAATGGCATCTGTTTTTACAATTCTCAGAATAAACAGTGGAAGTGCCTTCTTTCCACTTATCAGAACGACACACAAAATCAGAACCATGTCTTTATTTCCATGTGCGAAACAGCCCCCGGCACCATATTGGTAGGAGGATATATGTCGGGAATGTATCAAATCAACAAGAAAGACATGGTGCCTAAATATTTTTCTCATCAATCCACTCTAGGATGGACCAATATCCGCCCTGATAAATACATACGTTGCATCTACAAGGACAATGATGGAATCATTTGGGCAGGTGGCTATTATAACCTGAAAAGTTATAATATACAAACAAAAGAAATTCAGTGCTACAGTATGGATTTTCCGGTTACCTGTATTAAGAACAAGGACCAATACAACCTGTGGATAGGTACCATCAATGGGCTATACCAATTCAATAAACGAAACCAAACACTGAAACCGGTCAATCTGGATTCTGAAATTGGATGTATCAATACGATTTATCAAGATACTGTTGCCCATATTACCTATATCGGTACTCATGGTTCGGGCATGTGGGTATATAATAATAACACTGACAAAGTCGTACGTTATCATATAAAAAACTCAGCGTTGATTTCCAATAATATCTATTGCATTTTGCCGGCTTCGGAAACGGATCTGGTTATCAGTACCGAAAATGAATTAACTCGTTTCAAAGTAAAAGAAAGAATATTCTCCAATTGGACAAAAGAACAAGGATTGATGGCTGTGAACTTCAATCCCTCATCGGGCATACACACCCGATCAGGATATTTTATATTCGGAACAGGAAACGGAGCCATTGAAATAGCAGACACCGTAAGTCTGCCCAATCGTTTCAAGTCTAAAATGATATTCAGTGATTTCAGCATCTTATATCAAAAGGTTTTCCCCGGTGAAAAGAATTCCCCTTTAACCCAAGATATAGACGATACAGAACACATCACTTTGGATTATAATCAAAATATATTCTCGTTAAATGTATCTTCCATTAATTACGACAATCCGTCTAATATTCTATACACTTGGAAATTAGAAGGATTTTACGATGAATGGACAAGTCCCACAGCAGATAATCTGATACGTTATACCAACATCAATCCCGGGCATTATAAACTGAGGGTGAGAGCCATTCTGATGGATGACGAGCATGTATTGGAAGAAAGAGCTATAAAAATAACCATAACTCCCCCTTTTTGGGCAACTTTTTGGGCCGGAATCATTTATCTTATTATCATAATATTAATTACAGTAAGTATTTTACGTTTCTTATGGTTAAGGAAAGACAGGAACAATTCTAAAGAGAAAATCCAATTCTTTATCAACACCGCCCATGACATACGTACGCCGCTGACCTTGATAAAGGCTCCGTTGGGAGAAATTCTGAAGAATGAACAACTGACAGAACAAGGGAAAATTAATATCAACCTTGCTATTCAGAATACAGACAATTTATCTGATTTGGCAAGTAATCTGATTAATTTCGAAAAAGAGGAACTTTATACGCCCAACGTTTATGTATCCAGATACGAATTAAATTCATATATTAAGTCTTACATTGAGCAATTCAAGCTATACGCAGAGAAAAAACAAATTGAAATTCATTTTGAATCCAATTTTACTTCTCAAGAAGTATGGTTGGATAGAAACAAGATGGATTCCATCATCAGAAACCTGATGACTAATGCACTGAAATACACTCAACAAGGAGGAAGTATCAAAATTCAGACTTCCAAAAGTAAAAGCCATTGGTTTCTGTTCATCACAGATACCGGAATCGGAATTTCATCCAATGACCAGAAAAAAATGTTCAAAGAACTGTTCAGAGGGAAAAATGCCACTAATTTACAAATTACCGGCAGCGGTATCGGCATGATGCTTACTTACAAGCTCATCAAGAACCACTGTGGCAAAATTAGTATGAGCAGCATAGAGAATATGGGTACTACCTTTAAACTATCATTCCCTATAAAAAGCAGAAAATATAATAACAAACTCTTCCCCAAAGCTGATGTCATCGATCCGCTTCCTATCGTGAGAGAAGAAAACAAAGAGGAGGTCACCATTCCCCCTATTCCGCAACTTAAACAGGCAGATAAAGAAGCTCCTTATATTCTGGTAGCCGAAGACAATGTGGAGTTACGTACTTTCTTATTACAGATATTATCCGATGAATATCAAGTAACAGGAGTCAGCAACGGACAAGAAGTGATTAATTCTATCAAAACCAAACAGCCCGACCTCATTCTTTCAGACATTATGATGCCGGAACTGAATGGAGAACAAATGTGCCGTATTGTGAAAAATGATGTAGAAACAAGTCATATTCCTGTCATTCTACTAACTGCATTGAATGATAAAGAAAGTATTATCAAAGGATTACAGAGCAAAGCAGACAGATACATCATTAAACCGTTTGATGTCGGCGTCTTAAAAGCCAACATAACCAACGTACTTGCTATCAGGGAGCTTATACGCAAACGTTACAGTCAATTCCAGTTCACCACGGAAGAGGAAAATGTGCCTCACCCACCATTGGACTTAGATCAGGAATTTATTATAAAAGTAACCGAAACCATTAAAAAAAATCTGAGCAAAGAACTAAATGTAGACACTTTATGTGCTGCTTTCAATATGAGTAGAAGTAGTTTTTATAATAAAATAAAAGCATTAACAAATTATTCACCCAGCGAGTTTATCCGTAAAGTGCGTATGAATGAAGCTGCCATACTATTGAAAAGCAAGAAATACACGGTATCCGAAGTTTCAGATATGCTGGGCTTTGGCGACCCGAAATATTTTACAGATAGCTTTAAGAAATACTTTGATGTACCGCCAAGCGTTTATATGAAACAAAATTAAGACATGAATTTCTATTTAAAATCATTCGCCATCTTTTTAAAGATTGGCCTGTTTACCATCGGAGGAGGTTATGCAATGGTTCCACTCATACAAGATGAAATAGTGGAGAAAAGGAAATGGATTGATAAAGAAGACTTTATCGACTTATTGGCACTTACTCAGTCTGTTCCAGGCATATTTGCCGTAAACATAGCTATCTTTATAGGATATAAGTTACGCAAATTCAAAGGAGCTCTAGCCATGGCGCTCGGAACCATACTTCCCTCCTTCTTCATTATTTTAGCCATAGCCTTGTTTTTCCAACAATTCAAGAATTATGAAGTAGTAGAAAATATATTCAAAGGAATCCGCCCGGCAGTGGTCGCATTGATTGCCGCTCCTACTTTCTCAATGGCAACATCAGCAAAGATAAACCGCTATACAATATGGATACCTATAGTATCGGCACTTCTTATCTGGTTATTGGGTATATCCCCTGTGTATATTATCATCATTGCCGGAGTAGGAGGCTTTTTCTATGGTAAGTACAAACATAAACATGCATCAAAATGATATTCCTTTATTTATTCTACACATTCTTTAAGATAGGTCTCTTCGGTTTTGGAGGCGGTTATGCCATGCTTTCCTTGATTCAGGGAGAAGTAGTGACGCGTTATCATTGGATTAATGCCGGTGAATTTACTGATATCGTAGCTATCAGCCAGATGACTCCGGGTCCTATTGGCATTAATTCCGCCACTTATGTAGGATATACTGCCGTACTGAACGCGGGATACAGCGAAGCTTTCGCCGTCATCGGCTCCATTGTGGCAACATTTGCTGTTGTCTTTCCTTCCTTCATCTTAATGATTGCCATCAGCAAATTCTTTCTGAAATATCAAAAACCCCCGGCTGTTGAAGCCGTATTCAGTGGATTGCGCCCCGCAGTGGTAGGCTTGCTGGCTGCGGCAGCCCTCGTTTTAATGAATAAAGAAAACTTCGGCAGCTATAAAGTAGATTGGTATCAATTCATTATCAGTATCATCATCTTCCTTGCAGCTTTCTTCGGAACACGCAAATATAAGATAAACCCTATATTAATGATTATCCTCTGCGGATTGGCAGGATTCTTGCTTTATTAGTCTATAAAGAAAGGGACGTGTCAAAACGTCGATAATGCTGTCATTTAACCGGTAGGGCGAGGTTCGCTCGCCCGAAAGCAGTTTATTTGTGCATTCGGGCAGGCAAACCCTGCCCCTACAGTTGATGATTTAATGTGCTACTTTAGTTATGACACATTCATGTGCTATATCAAGCATCTTCTCGGTTTTCAGAGCACTCTCCAAGCTCCTAGATACTCATATTTTTATTTGTCAGAGTCTGTCCTTTATACTGTCCGGTCAAAGTACGGAGAAAAGATACAATCTTATCCACTTCCTGCTGCGGAAGGTCAATGCCCAACTGATATTTAGCCATCGCACGCACGGCGTCATCCATTGTCTTCATGCTTCCATCGTGGAAATAAGGATAAGTCAATTCCACATTTCTCAATCCCGGCACTTTAAAACGATGACGGTCACGCTCTATCTTTGTTTGCTTAAACCGACCGTTGTCTTCTTCTGTCATTTCAGCCGCACGGTCTGCAAAATAATCATGTTGTACGCCAATTAACTCATATGACTGTCCTCCAAGGATTTCACCTACATGGCAAGTTGCACAATCATATTTCTTGAAAAGCTCATATCCGGCAAGTTCATCGGCAGTGATAGCATTCTTGTCACCTTTCAGATAAAGGTCGAAACGTGAATTGGGAGTCAGCAACGTCTTTTCAAATTCCTGAATCGCATCGGTAATATTCTTTTCATTCAGTCCGTCTGAATATACCTCTGTAAAAGCTTTTACAAAGTCCTTGTCTTCGGCTAATTTTGCTGTTATCTGGTCAAAGGATTCACAAGCCATTTCAACCGGATTCAAGGGAGGACCTGCAGCCTGTTCTGCCAATGTGCCGGCACGACCGTCCCAAAACTGAACAAAATTATAAGCTGCATTATAAACAGTCGGAGCATTTACTCCGCCAAGCTGACCGCCCACTCCTTCCGAATACTGCTTATTGTCCACGCCGCCCATATCCAAACCGTGACAAGAGGCACAAGACACCGTATTATCAGCCGACAAACGAGTGTCGTGATAAAGCATATCACCCAATAGCACCTTGCGCACATCTACCGAAATAGAATCGGCAATCGGGCGAATAGGCTCATTGATGAATTCAGGAGCCACATTCGCATCGCCCATCAGCCCCATACGATGATTCTTCACCCAATTAAGAACCAATTCCTTTTTCGTATCGCTGATGGAAGCTCCCCAATGCACCAAATAGTATTTGGGCTGAGGCATCTTGCCATCCAGAATCACTTTTTCTACTTTTGCCAAAGCCACCTGATCGACCGGATTACCGGCTTTCAAGTCTGCCGCCATCCGAGTCATGTCAAAAGCACGATAAGCCTTGCTCACGTCCTCCATCACAATCTTTCCTGCCACGGGCATATTGGCATAGAACGGCAAATCGGGGTTTGAGGTGTGACATCTCAAACATCCGGCATCCGTAATGATTTGCTGCATCTGCGCATTTGCCTCCAAATCGGCAGAAGGCACACGGTTCATCAGCCGGTAAGTAACAGCTAATGCCGCCACTATAACCAACAGTGCCACCATTAATTTTGTACTTTTCTTCATGTTACGCTTGTTTTTTTGATTAGTTATTACGATTATATAAATGTATACTTTGCTGTGCCGCCGGAAGATAATTCACTCCATACCAACACATTTGCAACGCCAAAAAGGAAAAAATGAGCAACACATACAGTGATTTGCTGCCCACACGTCCGAACAGACGAAGGTGGATATATATCAAATACCCCATCCAAGTGATGACTGCCCATGTTTCCTTCGGGTCCCAACTCCAATAATTTCCCCATGCCTCTTTCGCCCAAAGAGAACCGAGCAACATACCGATTGACAGGAAAGCGACTCCTGCATAGACCAAATTATCGGCTGTCTGCAAATACTCCTCCTTGTGGCAGAACAATCCGGTGACGGCAATAATGAATGCGCACCCCAACACCGAATAAGAAAACATATATACAGTAACATGAGGAATGAACCATACACTTTGCAAAGCCGGCATCAGCGACTGGTCATGTATCTCCGGCTTTAACAAATTAATCACGACAAATACAGTAGACAATAAAGTAGAAAACGACAATATCCAACGATACTTCCATCGTATATATGTCAGAAGTCCGGCTATTCCCATGAAGAATGAATACCATAAACGCGTTTCTCCCATTGTCCGCAAAGGTGGGCGTTGCAGGTATTCCCATAATCCGGCAATAAAAATGCCCAATACCATAATTCCGGCAATGGTGAAACCAACAGCCATTCTGCTCCTCGTTGAAGAACGAAGTGCAAACACTGCCCCTGCCAACCATAAACCAACAGACAGTGTCGCAAATACATAGAAGTTATCCCAATTTATCATACCTTTTTCAGATTAACACACTTTTTCGGACCATTAATAAATAAGAGACCAGCTCCCGCCAACATCATCAATATGCCGGCCATCATTATATATTTCCACGGTTGTATCACAACTTGTAAAACACAATATTTACTTTCATTGCCACTTGCCATGTCATAGCTTGTGAGATACACATCTTCTCCCAACCGATAACTGTATGGATGATTCACTTCCAACAGTGCCTCATCATCACCCAAGCGCACCTCGGCAGCAAAACGGGAAGGGCTTCCATTAGGATAGTATTCCACGGAAAAGGAACGCAGTTCCATCTCATAATCCAAATGATAGGAAACGCCATTCATGTCAAAAGCCTCACGTGCCGGTTCTCCTTTATAAAGAGGAATACGCAATGTCCGGGTATCACTGCTTCCAAAGAATCCGGCGAAAAGTGCCAGCCATAATCCTGCATGGTTCAGCAGGAAACGCCAACGGGCAGTCTTTCGATGGTAATAAGCATGAAAAGTAATCATTGCCAAATTGCTTAACAGCAAAAAGAGAATGGCAATGAATATCCAAGAAGTCATAAAATTATAACAGCCCAACAAGGCCCAAACACCGGTGCGCATAGCAGCTTCCACATCAGACAACTGAGGAAATAAGCCAATAATCAGACTACCTGCTATGAGCAGGAAAATAGATAAAATACTTGTTTGAGGGGAGTAAAGGAAGCGTGTAAAAGCCGATTTTCTACTTTCCTTATATAATTTCCACAATAAGAACAGCCAAATAACCGCAAAAACAATATTCAGCGGAAATGCCACAAACGACAATGGAAAATTTCCCATTAACAGTTGTATGATAGCAGCCAGTGATAGATAGCCCGTTACGTACACATATCGCATATTCGTGTTCCTTTTTGTTATCCGGCTACAAAGTAACGAAATAAAAATGAATTAACATATAAATTTCTTATGAATTTGTAACAGTTACAAGATAATAATCGGACAAAAGGAGGAATTTACTTCAAAAAGCCGAAGAGGTCTTCAAAAAAAGAACTTGATTCTGTCACCGTGTGTTGTCTCCTCCGGTTTTCAACCTCTGCATACGTTTTAAACTCCCTAAGTCGTTTCATTAGCCGGGCTAAGCGTTTTCATCCTTTCTATTATGCCTGTCGGTCAGTCGGATTACTACAGTCTACGGCAATGGACTATACAGTCTACGGTAACGGACTATACAGTCCACCGCAACGGACTGTACGGTCCACTGTCGGAGACTGTAACAATCTTCCGTTTAAAAGGCCTTAGCCAACCCTAAGAAACGGCTTATTCTTCCCTTTGTTGGTGATATGATATGTTAAGTGTTCAAACTATTCCCCCAAAATACAAAACCACGCATCATACCTGTCATGAACATAATCCGTTGCTCTCGGCGGCTTGAGTTAAACATTTCACCTTAAACACCTGTAAAACAACAAATTAGCCCCGTAACACGTGTGAAACGTGGTTCTTACTTACTAATATCTCAGTACTATTATGCTGTTTGTCTACAGTTTTACTTTCTTCTTTGCCCCTTTAGATTCGTTATGCAAACGATCGAGAGCCGTCACAACATAGTTGTATTTTGTCTTGCCGTTTTCATAAGGCAATTTATAATAAGTATCACGCGTGATAGCAACAATATGAGAAGGGTCCTCCAGATTCACTTTTTCTTTTTTATCAAAACGATAAACCACATATTGCACAGCCTTATCCATTTCCGTTTTCGCCTTTGGTGCCTGCCAGAAAAGCAACAATCCATCCTGTGTCCAAACATCTTTCACTTTCTTTACTTTATCAGGAGCCTTATCATCCATAAATGGCGATGTAGGCGGCAAAGCCGGATAACGGTGGTAATCTTTTACAAGCATGGTGCGATAGTTTCCTGCATTATCCACCACAGCCGAAGCATACCACTGACAACTTCCCTGCACAGTAGGCAAAGCACGTTGGAGTTTCATCTTAGCCGGCATCTGATTGATAAGCGGATTATGGAGGTCGGGCTTATTCACCGTACGCATCACATCCTGACCAATATACAAAGGACGGGCGGAAGCATTCTTCGCCCACCAACGGATCAATGTATCATAATCGGCAGCCGGATGACCGATTTCCCAATAAACTTGAGGAATATTATAGTCCACCCAACCATTGTTCACCCACATCAACACATCAGCATACAAGTCGTCATAATTTTGCAAACCACGTGTGTTGCTGCCATTGGGGTCACTCTTCACATTACGATAAATTCCAAAAGGAGAAATTCCAAACTTCACCCACGGCTTGCACTCGCGCACCGTCTCATGGATTTCCTTTATCAACACATTCACGTTGTCACGTCGCCAATCGGCTTTATTACTGTATCCGCGACCATACTGTGCAAAACTGATATTGTCGGGAAAATCCTCTCCCGGATTAGGATAAGGATAAAAATAATCATCCATATGAATGGCATCCACATCATAACGGGTAACAATATCGCGTACAATCTTACAAATATATTTACGATTCTCAGGTAATGCCGGATCAAAATACAATTGTCCGGCATAAGTCACAAAACGTTCAGGGTTCCTGTTGTAAGGATGAATGGGCGACAAGGCTACCGTTCCCTTTGTTTTGGCACGATAAGGATTTATCCAGGCATGAAACTCCATTCCACGCTTATGACATTCATCTATCATAAACTGCATAGGGTCCCAATAAGGTGACGGTACCCTGCCCTGCACCCCGGTAAGGAAGCGGCTCCACGGCTCGTAAGATGATTTATACAAGGCATCTGCTTCAGCACGCACCTGAAAAATAATAGCATTAATACCAGCTTCTTGTAAGCTGTTCAGTTGTCTGATTAATAACTGCTGCATCTTCTCTGCAGGCATTCCTTGAAACTGCCCATTTACACATTGAATCCATGCACCCCGAAATTCACGCTTAGGATAACGTGACCTGGCATTGACCGCCGATGTCAGAAGGAGCGTTATCAATAAAAGAAAAATCGTCAGGTGCGGCGCTGCGCCT
>OGFJ01001592.1_pt1 | contig 14339 bp, 13 predicted proteins | sample 1570861 | NCBI WGS metagenome assembly OGFJ01 (sample SAMEA2582060, study PRJEB24529) | metagenome | biome: Human gut stool | place: China | collected 2011
CTCGGGCAACGCGGAGCAGCTGTCTCCGTAGAGATAGCTGTACTTCATCTCGACGGAAGCGCCCGTTATCTCGGCAGCGTCGTTTGCGCCCTGCACAAAGCCGTAGCCGAATCTGTTGACGGACGGATTGTTGCCCGCTCCGCCGCCGACAAAGCCGAGCTTTGTATTACCCTCGGTAACGGCGGCATAGCCCGCCAGATCGCCGCAGGCGACTGGCGCACATACCTGGCCGAAGCCGAGGATTTCTATTTCGAGGAGCGGATGTTGCAGGGGCTGGTGATCGGCTGCGCCCGCTGCACGCCGGCCGAGAAGCTGGAGCATGTGGCGCGCTTCGTGCCCAAAATCAACAACTGGGCGGTCTGCGACTGTTTCTGCTGGCGCCTGAAGGCGGCCGAACGGCAGCCGATGTGGGAATTCATACAGCCCTATTTCCGATCCGAAGCCGAATACGACGTGCGTTTCGCCGTGGTGACGGGGCTGGGGAATTTCACAGACGGCACGATCGATTTTTATATGAACTGTATCGTGGGGCTGGTGCACAAATACTATGGCGATGACCTGCTCCGCGACCTTTTTGCCACATGGGACGGCGATCTCCGGGAGAGCCAGCTGGACGATCTGACATGGCTCTACCTCGAAAGCGCGGTCTATCTGCTGGAGCTGCCCCGTCGCCCGGTCCTTTCCGAGCTGCGCCGGGCCCACGCGGACTATTTCTTCGGCATCCAGTACAAGCTTTCGCGGCAGGAGTGGATGGCAAAAAATCAGCTGGTCTACACCATGCAGGCTGACCGCTGGCGCACCGTACAGGGCAGGCATCCGCCTGTGATGACCCCCTACGAGAGCCGGCTGGCAGAGGCACTTTCTCCCTCTCAACCGCCCCAGCCCGGCCAGCTCAAGGGTGAGCTGCTGGGCCTGTTTGCAAGGTTTGCCCTGTTTGACGGCAAGATCCGGCACAGAGTGGGGCTTCATCTGCATCTGGAGGGGCTGCTGGCCTCTCTTGCCACCAAAACGCTGCCCACCCAGATGATCAAGACCGACCGTCTGACCGTGGAGCACTCCGGTTCCGTGGAGGCGGGCGGCTCCGGCCCCACGGCAGACAAGCGGCTGGCCCACATCACCCTGCGGCAGAATGCCGCCGAGGACCGCGCCTACATTGAAAGCTGCTTTGGCCGTTCCCTCTACCCGCCCGAGCGCCTGCGCAAGGCCGAGCAGGCGCTCTGCACCGGGGCGCACCTGGGGTGCCGCCTCTGGTTCGCCTCCGGTGTGCCCAGCCCGGAACAGGCCCCTACACCGGAGGCAAAGCACCTGGCCGGGCAGGCTCAGCTGCAGGCTGACCGCAACCGCGCTTACTACGCCAGAAACCGGGCGCTTCACCGCAGCGTAGTGCTCCGGCTCACCGAGCAGATCCGCAACTGCATTCTGGTCCACCAGCAGCCCAATGCCCGGATTGCCCGCAGCGGCGCTCTGGACCCGGAGCGGGTCTGGCGCGCTCCCCTTCTGAACGACAGCCGAGTGTTCCGCTGTGCCGAGGAGGAGAATCAGCCCTCCTTCACCGTGGACCTGCTGCTGGACGCTTCGGCTTCCCGGCTCCACTGTCAGGAGGTCATTGCGGCGCAGGGCACGATCCTGGCCCAGAGCCTTGCCGCCTGCGGCATCCCGGTGCGGGTCAGCAGCTTCTGCAGCCTGCGGGGCTATACGGTTCTGCGGGTGCTCAAAGGCTTTGCGGACAAAAGCCTGCAGGGGATCGACCAGTATTTTGCATCGGGCTGGAACCGTGACGGCCTTGCCCTGCGGGCGGCAGGCGATCTGGTTAGCTTTGACCCCGGTCCCGCGCCCCGGCATCTGCTCATCCTGCTGACGGATGCTTCCCCCAACGACAGCCGCCGTGTGCCGCCCAGCCCGGAACAACCGCTGGGTTGTGATTACGGCGGCTCCTACGGCGTGGACGATGCCGCTGCTGAGGTACACGACCTGCAGCGCAGGGGTCTGCGTGTTTCTGCCGTGTTCATGGGCGAGGACAGCTCCAGCCACGATGCAGAACGCATCTACGGCAAAAATCTCGCCCGCATCCGGGGCATGGATCAGCTGGCACGCGCCGCTGGGCGGCTCATCCAAAATGAGATCCGGGAGCTGGGCGATTGAATCCTGCCACTACAAAAGGCTTCTCCGACGGGAGAAGCCTTTTCCATTTACAACCAATCCGTTTGTCCGCATCCCTGAATTTCCAAAATATTTTGGTTTTTGTCAAACTTATAGTTGTATTTTGTAGTCGCATATGTTATAATGCAGGCAGAGAACAACCGATGGATGGTTTCCGACACATCATCCAAAACCAGAGAGGAGACCCGCTATGGATGCCAGCCGCTATTTTGAAGAGATGCACCGTGCCATGTCCGCACAGAAAAACAATTCTTCCCTGCTCCTGACCGTCAAGGTACAGGATCTGGGCGGCGCTGATGCCTATCTGGAGCTGCGGCAGTCTCCCAATGGCCGCACCCGGGTGTTTTACTCCACCATGGGCCGCCGCAACCTGAACTTCCAGCTGTTCCGCAAGGGCTGGCAGCTCTGCCACAACGCATCCGGCGAGATGACAGGGCAATTCCCCACCCGGGCCGAAAACCTGCTGGACAGCGCGGACTTTTCCGCCTGCATCCGGGATGACACCCTGGACGCGGGCCGTACTGAGATCATTCTGCGGGAGCTGCGCCGCGCGGCAGGCACCTCCCGCTCCTGCCTGCCTCAATCTGCCCGGGAAGGTGCCATGATCACCGTGGAGAGCTTTGTGGGCCGGGGCGGCGAGTGGAACTACTGGTCCACCCGTGCCGCCGACTGCCTGCCCATTGCGGCCATTCTCTGCTGGCTGGGCGATTTTCTGGCCGGAACGGAGCGCCGCACCCTGCAATCCAGCCCTGAAGCCATGGCACTGGCCGCCCGATGGCAGGCCGAACTCGCCTCCCCCTTTGCGCAGCCGGCTGACTGCGTCCAGCACCCTGCCCGCACGGTTTCACCTTCCGCGCCCCGCCGTGCCGCGCAGCAGGTGCAGAACCCCCGCTGGCAGAGCATCCTTGCCGTGCTTGCAACCGTATGATAAGAACAACAGGCGGTGCCGGAAGTTTCCGGCACCGCCTGTTGTTTTCTGTTTTACTGTGCGGATGCGGCATCCACCACATGGCCCACCAGCACAGAGGTGGTCACTGTGCCCACACCGCCGGGCACCGGGGTGACAGCCTCCACGATGGGTTCTGCCTCATCAAAGCGGACATCGCCGCAGAGCTTGCCCTCTTCGTTGACGTGGATGCCCACATCCACCACGACCTGACCTTCCCGCAGGCAATCGGCCCCGATGGCTCCCCGCCTGCCCATGGCGACCACCAGCACATCGGCCTCCCGGCAGAGGGCGGGCAGGTCCTGGGTGCGGGAATTGCAGAGGGTCACGGTGGCGTTCTCCCGGTCCAGCATCATGGCAGCGGGCTTGCCCACCACCAGGCTGCGGCCCACGACCACGGCCCGTTTGCCGGACAGCGGCACGTTGTAGTGTTTCAGGATCTCAAGGCAGGCCTGCGCCGTGCAGGGCGGATAACCGATGGGCATGTTGGTAAACACACCGGCCATCGAGCCGTCCGTGATGCCGTCCACATCCTTTTCCGGGGCAAGCGCCTCCTGGACCCTGCGGTCATCGAACCGCTTTGGCAGGGGCCGGAAGATCAGGCACCCGTGAACCGATGCATCCCCATTGATCTGCCGGATCACATCCAGCAGTTCCTCCTGCGTAACATCTTCCGCCAGATGGAACTGCCGCACCTCCACGCCAACCTTACCGCACCGGGTGACGATCCCTTTTTCATAAGAAATGTCATCCTCCCGCGCGCCGACCCGCACCACAGCCAGCGTGGGCACGATGCCCTTTTCCTTCAGCGCGGCACAGCGCGCGGCGTTTGCTTCGTTCATGGCGGCCACCACGGGCGCACCCTTCAAGATCTGAGCCATTTTCTTCTCCCCTCACTCATTTGATACAGTCTGATAGACCCTGTCAGCCTGCGGCACAAACTCGGCCAGCAGCTGTTCCGCTCTGGCCTCCAGCGCATCCGCACGGGCCTTGTCTGCCATCAGGCGGGTGTTGACCTTCACGTTCAGCCCCGCCGCCTGCATGGCTGCCTTGCAGAACAGCGCCGCGCATCCGGCATCAGAACGGGCCAGCACGCTGCCCTTTTCGGCGTACTCTGCGGCCAGTGCGATGCCCTCACCGCAGGCAGTCATCACCTCCAGCGGCACGGCGCAGGCTCTGTCCAGTGCCTTTTCCAGCACCACGGCCTTGTGGGCCTGCTGTTCCGGGGTCTCTTTCGGCAGCTTGTAGGCCGCCGCCACGGGCAGAAAGGCCTCCGCGTCGGCCTGTACCAGCGCTTCCAGCCGCTTGCGCAGGGCCTCGGCCCGGACATTCAGGGCAGCGATGTCCGCTTCCACGGCAGCATATTTCTTTTTGCCCACGGTCAGGCTGCCCACCATGCTGCCCAGCGCCACACCGGCCGCGCCCACCAGCGCCGAAGCGCCGCCGCCGCCCGGAGCCGCCGCCTTGCTGGCCAGTTCCTCCAGAAAACCTTCACAGCTCAAATTCATCAGTTCCACGATATACTTTCCTCTCTGTTACAAATCCATCCAGCCGCCGGTCCTGTTCATCTGCAGCCGCTTCCGGCACCCGCTGGGCCTCAAAGGCCACGCCCAGCGCCACGGCGTTCCGGCACCTGGGCAGGTAGCGGTCATAGTAGCCCTTGCCCATGCCCACCCTGCGGCAGGCCGCATCAAAGGCAGTGCAGGGCACCAGCACCAGATCAAGCGCCTCCGGCCGGATGAGCGCCGCCCGTTCCAGAACCGGCGTGCGGATGCCGTAAGCCCCCACCTCCCAGCCGTCCGGCCCCGGTACGGCAGCGGTCAGGGTAAAGTTTTCCCCACAGACCGGATAGGCCACCGTTTTGCCCAGCCGGGCCGCCTGCTCTGCCAGCCCAGCAAGATCCACCTCCCCGCCAAAAGCGGCGTAGAGCAGCAGATTCTCTGCCTTTTGGAAGCAGGGCATGGTCAGAAGGCGGGCACAGATGGCTGCATTGGCCGCTGCTCTTTCTGCCTGCGGCAGACCCCTGCGGGCCATGATGCCCGCCCGGCGCTGCGCTGCTTTCCGGTCCCGGATCTTCATTGACACTTCTCTCCCCTGAAATTTCATACCCACTCAATATATCTGAAATGCGGAAGAATTGCAAGAGCATGGCTGGAAAATAACCGCAAAATAGGCTATAATGGTGCAGAACAAACCAAAAAGGAGAACGATTATGCTCATTTATCTGCTGCGTCACGGCCAGACGGAGTACAACGCGCAAAAACGATATCAGGGCCAGCGGGACATCCCCCTTTCCGCCGCAGGCATCGCCCAGCTGCGGCAGGCAGATTTTGCACCGGAGGTGGTCTATGTCACCCCGCTGCAGCGCACCGCCCAGACGGCACGGGTGTTCTTTCCCGGGGCAAAGCTCATTCCGGTGGACGGGCTGAAGGAGATGAACTTCGGCCGGTTCGAGGGCCAGACCTTCGTACAGGTGGAGCAGGACCCGGAGTATCTGGCATGGGTGCAGGAAAACGAGCACGCCGCCCACCCGGACGGGGAGCGCAGGAGCGATTTCTGCAACAGGGTGTGCAAAACGCTGGCCGACCTCATTGACAAGGCCCTTGCCGAAGGACAGGAGCGGCTGGTCATCGTGGCCCATGGCGGCACCCAGATGGCCGCACTGGAGCGGTTTGGCGTGCCCCGCCGCAGCTTTCACGACTGGTGCGGCCCCAACGCGGGCGGCTATGTGCTGGATGCCCGGGACTGGCCGGAGCAGCACATCCTGCACCTGGTGGAGACCGTGCAGTACACCAAGGAGAACGGATGATGGAACAGGGCCTGCTGCATCTTTACTGGGGCGACGGCAAGGGGAAGACCACCGCCGCCATGGGCCTTGCCCTCCGCGCACTGGGCAGCGGCAAACGGGTTGTCATCGTGCAGTTCCTCAAGGGCGGGCAGAGCGGCGAGATCCCTCTGCTGGCCCAGCTGGGGGCAAAAATTTTCCGGGGCAAGGGCGGGCAGAAGTTCGTGTTCCAGATGAACGAAGCGGAAAAGGCCGCTGCCCGGGCCGTGCAGAACGAAAACCTGACCGCCGCACTGGCCGAGCCTGCCGACCTGCTTATTTTAGATGAAGCCGGCTCGGCCTGGGAGCTGGACATGGTGGACAAAGATCTGCTCCGGCGGGCCGTTCTGGAGCGCCCCGCCGCGCAGGAATGCGTGCTGACCGCCCACAAGGCCCCGCAGTGGATGCTGGATGCCGCCGACTACTCCACCGAAATGAAATGCTGCCGCCACCCCTACCAGAAGGGCATCAAGGCGCGCAAAGGCATCGAATACTAAAAATGCCCGGAGAACCGCAGCTTTCAGCGGCCCTCCGGGCGTTTTTGTGTTTACTGTTTTGCGATGATATCGCGGCTGGCCGCCAGCAGGCCAAGGGCCAGCGCAGCGCTCAGGATGTCGGCCACAGCCTGAGCCATCAGCACGCCCTGATACTGGAACAGATGTACGCAGACCACCAGTGCCAGCAGAAACACCACGCCCTGACGGCTGATGGAGAGCAGGAAGGACGGTATGATTTTACCAGTTGCCTGGAACAGCACCGTGAGCAGGAGCACCACGCCGCCAAAGGCTGCGGTGTAGACCTGCCAGCGGAGCATCTGCGCACCAGTGGCGATCATCCCGGCATCCTGCACGAAGAGCCGCATCAGCGCCCCGGAATTCAGGCAGAGGATGAGGGACAGCACCACGGCAATGGAGACGAGGAAGGTCAGACAGAAGCGAATGAGCTTGCGCATCACGTCCCGCTTTTTTGCGCCGTACAGGTAACCGAACAGTGGGATGCCGCCGAACGAGAAGCCCACCAGCACCAGCTGGGCGATCATGCTCACCTTGCTGGCAATGCCCATGGCGGCAATTTTGTCGTTGCCGTAGGGCAACAGGAACTGGTTCATCACAATGACAGTCAGGCTCTGCATCAGGTTGCTCAGCGCGGCAGTAACACCCACGCCCAAAATCTGCTGCAGCTCCCTGCCCGTGACGTGGCACTGGGATAGTTTGACAGACAGGCAGCGGCTCTTTTTGTGGAGCAGCCACAGGAAGTACAGGTCGCTGCACAGGTAGCCCACAATGGTGGCAATGGCCGCGCCCCCTGCGCCCCAGCCCACTGTGGTGATGAGGATGGGATCGAGGATGATATTGATGACCGTGCCGCCGATGCTGCCGATCATGGACTGGGTGGCCATGCCCTCGCAGCGGACGAGGTTGGAATGGATAAAGTTCAGCACCGTGGCCGGGGCACCAATGGCAAGCACGGTGTAATAGGCCTCTGCGTGCGGCATCGTCTCAGCAGTCGCACCCAGAATGCCCAGCAGCGGGACGCGGAACAGCATCATCAGGGCAGCCAACACCACGCCCGTGGTCAGAGCTACATAGAAGCAGAACGAGCTGACCCGGCCGGTGCCCTCACGGTCGTCCTGTCCCAGCAGGCGGGAAATGAGTGAGCTGCCGCCCTGGCCGTAGATGTTGCCAAAGGCCATGAGGGCTGTGAACACCGGCGCACAGAGCGAAACACCCGCAATCAGCGCCGTATCGTTGGACTGCGCAATGAAAAAGGTATCGGCAAGGTTATACACCACGCTCACCATCAGGCCGAACACCGAGGGCAGCGCCATCTTGAAATAGGTGCGGTACAGATGATCGAGATCAAAAATAGAATCCATATCGTTTGGATAAACGTCTTCTTCTCCGTCACGCCACACATAATAATCATGATACGGATTGTCTTTACTTTTCTTTGCTTCTAGAAACCATCTATGTTCATCAGAAGTATGATTCAATACAAGATCCATCATAATTCGGATTCCGCGTTTCTTTGCCTCCACAAATAACTGTTCCATATCTTCCATTGTTCCGAACATCGGCTCAATATCCTGATAATCTGAAATATCGTATCCATTGTCATCCTGTGGCGAACGATACACCGGTGAAAGCCAGATTGCATCTATTCCAAGTTTTTTCAAATAATCCAATCTGCTGATAATTCCTGGAATATCACCAATTCCATCTCCATCCGAATCTTGAAAGCTTTTCGGATAAATCTGATATACAACTGCATTTCTCCACCATTTATTCTTATTTCCCATACTCATTCTCGATATCTCTCCGGCAGATTTTCTGATTCTACCGGGATATCCTCTCCTTTCTAACCATATACCTGGCTTATTTTTTTCTATATTTTAACGGAGAAACTCCATATGTTTTTTTGAAGCTTCTGATAAAATAGCTTACATTCTGATATCCACTCTGCATTGCAATCTCTGTAACAGGAATATCCGTATCTTGTAACAGCTGTTTTGCATGCTCTAACCTTAAATGTGTTATATATTGCGAAAGGGTAATATGAAAATGTTCCTTAAAATATCGCGATATATATTTTTCCGAAAGATGAAACTGCTCACTAAATTCTTTTAATGATATCTTTTCCATAAAATTCTGCTGTATATATGAAATCATTTCTTTTTCTATCGTATTTCTCCCGCTTTTATCATTTTCGATTAAAAAGCCCTTCTCCCACATTTCAAGAATAAATTGTAAAAGAATTATTTTTGTCTTTATCTGAGCAGTTATTATGGACTCAGTTTTCTTATTTTTTGCCACATATATTTCAACCAACTGCTCACATAGTTCTTTTGCTGTATCTTTTACTCTTGGACTTATCATCAGATGACCATTTTTTAACGGCTCCAGTAATTTATCATCCAACATGTCATTTATACAAAAAGATATGTATTTTAACGGAAAAAGGAAAGTAAAATAATCCACTGTACCAGTCTGTGAACCCATAAAATGCAGATTGCCCGGCGACACTACAAAAGCATTCCCGGGGGTTCCAATATAATTTTCTCCTGATATACTAACAGTCAAAAAACCGCTTTTTACATATATAATTTCCAGTTCATCATGCCAATGAACCGGTATCTGAAATGATCGTCCTTCATTTTTTATATGATATGTACTAAACGGATCATCCTTTGTACCATGTGGTTTATTTTCCTTTAATTCAAAGTACATAATCTCTCCTATACTTCTACAAGACCTTTACTTTTCCATTTTCCACTCTTCCATCTAAGTACCATTCCCACAGCTCTCGCACATTCGTCACCTGCCATAGCAATATATGCTCCTACAGCCAGAAGTCCCATGTGTATTCCGAGAAAATAGGTTCCGCCAACTGCAAACAAATACATAAATATCGCACCTAATATAACCGGAAAAAGTGCGTCTCCGCTCGTTTTTAACGCCTGCCCATATACAAGGTTTGTTACCCTTCCAAGTTCAAGAAATATATCTACTATTAACAACTTTACCACAAGATTTATCATCTGTGAATCATCAGTAAATATATGCACGATAAAATGTCCGGCAAATGCAAAGGTCACGGAAAAGCATGTCGCTGTGATGATAGCATATATCGCAGCTTTTCTCGTCCCCCTGTTACATTCCTCAAACTCTTTTGCTCCAATTCTCCAGCCGGTCATAATTGCATTTGCCTGAGCAAGGGCAGCTCCCACGCAATACGAGAAATTTGCAATCTGTACAGCATATGAACGCGCTGTAACATTCATTCCGTCCACATCCATCTGATTCATAAAACGCACTATAAATGTCATTGCGATGTTGTAAAGTGCTGTTTCAAGCGCAGAAGGAAAACCAATCTTAACAATCTGTGCAAATATCTTTCTTGATGTAATTCGCTCAGGACTCTGCTTTGCTTTTATAAGTACAGCCCCCATGCCGGCTACAATAATAAGATTTACAACTCTCGAAATAACCGTGGCAACAGCAACTCCCATCACACCCCAGTTGAATGCAAATAAAAATACTGAATTAAGTATTATATTGAGAACATTTCCAACAACAGTTCCTATCAAAGAATGTTTTGTATATCCAAACACTCTCAAATAACTGGAGAAAATAGGAATCAGTGCATTTAAAAAACATGCGCCGCCAACAATTCTAAGATATATTTCAGCCGGCTCAAGCAAAGCCGGAGCAATACTTACGATTCTAAGCATCCCACCAGAAAATGCGGCAAGAATGATAGACATTATGATACCTATCAATGCGTTGAATATAAGTCCAAGTTGTCTTGCCTGATATGCTATCCCCGGTCTTCCGGCTCCGATATTTTGTGACATAACGGCTATCATACCCGATGATATTACTCCAAACATAATAATAAAAACACCTATATATGTATTTGCTGTTCCCACTGCTCCTACAGCCTGATCACTTACAGATGATAGCATAAGCGTATCAACCATACCTGAAAGCATATAAAATAAAGTTTCTAAGCATATTGGCACAGATAGCTGTGTTAATGTTTTTCTTTTAGCTTCCATGTTTTTCTCCTCACATACAATTCAAGACTCCCCTATCAATAATACGATATATTTCTATGTAATTCTTGTATAATATCATGTGAAAATTGCACTATTTCTACTCAATACTCTCGTATATAACAACACTGCTTCCTTTAATCTCTGGAACTCCTTTATTAAGTACAACTTGAACACTGGACTGATAGCAGACGCAAATTCAAAAGCAATATCTTTATGTGCGAATATTCCGCCGTATTTACCTCGCTTAATGGTCTGAGCACGAATGTTCTCATGTTCAATCTCTGCCACTGCTGACAGAACAGATATCATTAGCTTCCCGGCATCTTTAGATGAATCAATTCCGTCCTCTACACAAATCAAATTTACACCAAAATCCTGCATCACTTGTAATGTTGCAAGGACATCTGCCGCATTTCTTCCAAATCTGGAAAGCTTAAATACAAGGACATAAGACACTTCATCTTTTCCTGATTTGATATCGTCCATCATCTGATTAAAGGCAATTCTTCCCTCTATTGACTTACCGGATTTTCCTGCATCCTCATACTCACCGGCAATTTCATACTCATTATAATCACAAAAGGCTTTCATTTTTGTTTTCTGTGCATCTAGAGAATATCCGTCTATCTGCATAGTTGTAGAAACGCGGGTGTAAAGATACACTTTTATCTTTTCTTTAGACATTCTTATCACCTCTTAACGTCATTTTCGCAGTCAAAGCATGGCTACTAATTATACCTGTTTATCTGGCAATGAAAGTAATCTGTCTATTACCGGATGAATGATTGCTGTCTTTGTAATCTGATTGATGGCACAAAGTTTCTTCCCTGCATCCTTACTGGATGCTCCACAATGATAAACCAGTTCTGTCTTTTCCCCATAATCAAGTATAATTAACCTGTCGTGACAATCAGGATTCGGCTTAATCCGAATCGTTGGATATTCATTTTGAAAATCCGTCACTAAAGAGTTCGTAAGAAATCCTCTCCCACCTTTTCCATTCTCTGTGAATAAAACAACTTCCACGCCATCTGCTTTCTGTGAAAGGTGTTGTAATGATTTTGCATTCATATAATCATCCACAACATAGATTGATTTATTTGCCTGTTGGTAGATTTCTATGTATGCAATGTCAGCTTCTAACTTCTGGCCTTTATAAATAACAAAATCCTTTTTATCCTTATCAGTAATAAAGTTATCTCCTAAAATAGTCACATCTTTTTGAATGAACTCTACCCTTTTCTCCATTCGATCCTGTCTCTCAGTTATCGTTCCAACCTTCGCTGTTAAAAGTTCCATTTCATTTCTAGTAACAAACTGTTGATTTTGACTAATATAGTGACGCATCTCCCTAAAAGTGCGCATTATAAATATACTCTGCTGTTCTGCCAATTCTCCACGAAGAACTGTCGCAAGCATATAAATTCCTTGTTCTGTAAATGCGTATGGTAGTTTTCTACGACCTCCTTCCTGCCCTTCAAAATAATTTATATTCCGTGAAGTCACAAATTGTGATTTCACCAATTCCACTTCTTCTTTAGTTAGTTGAAACATAAAATCTTCTGGAAATCTTGTCAAATTACGTTTTACTTGTTGATTTAAATTTTTAACTTGATAACCATAAATTTATGCCAAATCCTGATCCAACATTACTTGCTGTCCACGAAGTATGTACACCTTACTCCGAATAGCATCTGTAATAATCAATTCTTTTGTTCCTTCCATTCTTCCTCCCATCAAATTAGTTAAAATTACTTATTTCCGTTTCTTCCAGCTTCTACAAGAACTTTATATACACCATCAATCTTTTGTACTACTAATCTCCAAGTCGATAAATCTACTTTTTGTTTTATCTTTTTCCAGCCAACAACAATTGTAGTAATTCTTCACTGTTCTTTTATCCGTAATTGCATATTATGTATCCGTTTATACGGCTATATTATCATATCAAGTCATTTCTTTCAATAGTAATTGAAAAAAAGGCAGCTATAAACCTTTTCTGGTATAACTGCCTTAATATTGCTAAAAGCTATGAAATTTAAATGCCAATACTCCACTTTCTAGGTTCTAATTCAAATTTTTGTCTACTTAATTCAAAATTGTATAACCCTATTTTCTGTCCTTCGTCCCTTAACTTACGTCTATAATCCGTAATTTTCGTATCATCCACATAGAAGTCATCTTTTTCTATTGCTTCGCTTACCTTTAACAAGTTATCCTTTTGTTTAAGTTCAGCAAGTTTTTTATGATTCCGTCGATACTTGTCCTCTACTCTTTTTCCTAATCCCATATAAACTTCCAAGGGTCTTTCAAATGTAATCAATTTACCTGACTCGGTACAAGTATTGTCAATCTGAATGATTCTCCATTCTTTCTCATAAGACCAATCACTATATTTCGTTAGGATATATTTCATTAAAGAATCTGTCTTATTTAATCCTAACTCGTTTCCTTGCGGCATTTCATCACTATATATTACCGGGAAACAATTATAATTCTTTATCAAATCGTGTAAATTGTAGCCAATGCAAAGTCCTCTATGCTCATCTGCATAATGACTCCACATAAGTAATGAATCATTTCTCTCCGAAAAACATCCTACAAGTACAGTATCTTGCATAATATCAGATTTTTGGTCTTGTTCATATTGTTTAAGTCCTTCCTCTACTGCAAGAGTATACTCCGTTTGGGGATCATATATTTTTTTACTATGGCAATTACAAAGAAATGCACTGTCGTATGGGTCATTAAAACAAGTGGCTTTGCATAACCACAACTCTGGTTTTATTATGCTATTCCAATCACGATTTATTCCCCGATAATACTTATAAATCATGCAATCTTTTGGAATAATTTCTAATAGCATTTTCTTTGCCTCACCTATACTTCCTGCATATATAAATTGTTTGTATCTCTCAAACTGTTCTGCATTTAAATAATTTTTATGTACCATCGTAAGCCTCCTAAATCATTTGGTATAATCATTATATATCAAAACAATTATATTTTTGCTGGTATTTTATACCATTTTACTTTTGTCCACCTTGTGCCATATGCCATCTCTATTCCTCCACAATGCTTTCCATTTGCTCCAATTTCTGCAATGCCTTCGTATATGCCATCAGTCTTTTATACTGTTCGTCTCCAAGGCTATGAATCTGCTTTAATATCTTAATATCCGACCTGGTAACTTCATAATCCATATCTGCATCTTTATACTCCGGATCAATTCCTTTTCCCGTTAAAAGCTGTTCCGGTGTAATATCCAATGCGTCACATATGGATAACAGACAGTCTGCTTTTGGATTCGTCTTTTTCTTTTTCCAATCACTAATGTTACTTGTTGCAATCCCAGTTCTTCTCGACAGTTCCAACTGACTCATGTTCTTCTGCTCCATTATGTAAAAAATTCTTTCACTGATAATCATGTGTGTTCCTCCGTTATATTTTATATCCGTATTTATTGTTTTTATTTCCGTTTATACGGTCATTCTATCATGCCGCAGCATTTCTTTCAATAGAAATGACAATACTTCTGGATTTCTCAATATTTTCTATTTTATATAATTCCATGTACAACTGTTTTATTCTCTTCATGCGAAGATAATTATCAGGATCCGGTAATTGGTCCAGTTCCATTGCGTCTGCATACTTTGCCACCATTTCTCCAATAAAATTCGCCAAATCACTCCGTGCATCTCTTTCTTTTATAACCACTTTATTTTTAATCATAATTGAAATCCTTTCTGCCATTGTTATCCATCATATCCTATCCAAGATACTATTCTTTCGTTCAGATAGGATAAGATAGATATTATTAAAATTAGTATTGTTATTATTAGTCTTATTAG
>OGFJ01001606.1_pt1 | contig 14225 bp, 29 predicted proteins | sample 1570861 | NCBI WGS metagenome assembly OGFJ01 (sample SAMEA2582060, study PRJEB24529) | metagenome | biome: Human gut stool | place: China | collected 2011
ACCCGTGGAGTAGTTGCCAGACGCGGCACCCGTGGAGTAGTTGCCAGACGCGGCAGTTTCTTTTGCTCCTGCCGTCTTTTCCTTGACGCGCTTCATCACGGCTTCCACGCCGATTTTGAGCATATCGGTCAGTTTCAGCTCACCTTTCACAGTCAGCTCGGTGCATGCGAGCTTGCTATCATCGCTGGATTTGTCGACCTCGCCGCCGCACTCGACTTGGAAGAACCGCGCGCCGTCGCTCACATGGTAATAGTGCAGCACATCAAAGGGCACCTCGCAGGCGTGCATTCCGGCGGTGCAGCAGTCGGCTTTTTCTTCGGTGTAGGTCTTACCCACTTCGTACTGCTTGCCACGGCACATCATGTTTTTGTCCGTGGCTTTGTATGCAATGATTTTCTCACTCATTTTTCAAGCTCCTTTATTAGAACGGAAGATCATCATCGTCCGTGATCTCTGCGAAATCATCCGCGGAACCCTGCGAAAAGCTCTGCGCCGCCTGCGGGGCGCTGTAAGAGGCTTTTGCTTCGGAGGTGTAATTTTTAGTCTGCTTGTCAAAATCACGCACAGCGGGCTTGTCTGCCGCCTTTGCGCCGCAAAAGCTGACGTTGTTTGCCAGAACCTCCACTTTCGTGCGGTTGCTGCCCTGCTTGTCCTGATACGAGCGGGTCTGGATGCTGCCGTCAATGGCGATCATGCTGCCCTTCTGGAAGTACTTGCAGATATGCTCTGCCGTCTGCCGCCAGGCAACGACATCGATGAAATCAGCCTTGCGTTCCTCGCCCTTCGGAGTGTATGTACGGTCAACCGCAATGCCGAAACTGCACACGCTAGTTCCGTTCTGGGTGGTCTTCAGCTCAGGGGTATGGGTCAGGCGGCCCATCAATGCTACGATGTTAAGCATGCGTCAATCCTCCATCTTCTTTCGGCTGCTTTTTGGCGCATTCCATGCACAGGATACGCCCGTATTTTTTCTTACTCCGGTCAGCTGCCTGCTGGGCAGTGACCTTTTCGCCCTTGTAAGTGAACCCTTTCACGGGCTTCCCGCAGCTGGCGCAGATGGGCTTTGCCGGGGACGGTGCTGTGGGCCTGTCGTACTTGGTCGGATCTTTCTCCCAGTAAACATCTGCGCCAATGCCCAGGGCCTTGCAGGCCACGCTCTGCGCGTCCGTGTATGCCTTTTTATAGGCTTCGTCATCCGTGCGCTTGCCGTCTTTTTCTGTGGCAATCATCATCGAGCCGCCCACGCCGGGAATCGGGGCGCTCCATTCATTCTTTTCCCCGCCCTCATCGATCTGCCGAATGTAGAGGTTGGTGCAGCAGTGTACCATGATCTCTCCGTTTACCCCGGGCTTTTCCTCAAAGACAGGCGGGTCGAATCGCCAACCGATGCCAGCTGGGCCAAAAAGCTCTGTCAGCTTCTTGACTCTCCACATGGGATTGATGTCCGTCATCCCCTTCAGGCGACCGCCGCCGATTGACTTCCGCGCCTCCTTGGGCACGACACGGGCGCTTTCATAAATGGTCATTTTGTCCATGTTTGTACTCCACCTCCTTGCATCCACGCTTCCGGCACATGCTCTCCAGCTCGGCGTAGGAGCTGTTATATGCAGTTTCTGCCATGTATGCCAGGTCTTTGGCCAGCCCGAAGCAGTCTGACTGTGAAAGCACGATCTCCACCGCATAGACTGCGCGGCCCAATGCCATGGCTGCTTCCTGGCAAATGTGCACATAATCAGCCTGATCCTCGCCCGCGTATTCACTGTCCGGGTGCAGTCTCATATACGACTGACCCCCGGCAACTGCATTCTGAACCGTGCCGCAGCACCGGGACGCATCGCCCAGCTTTGCCAGAGCGTCCAGAATCAGCGCCAGCTTCCATTCCGGCACATTGGCCGCATAGTTCAGACAAATTTCTTTTTTTTCATCACACTGCATAAGGATTACCTCATAGATACCGGCTGCCCGGAATCATCCACGACAAGGTACGTGCGCGTCGGGTCAGTCTTTTTGAGCTGATCCGCATACTGTTCCGCGTCCTGCACACACCGGAAAGGGATCTCGTTCAGAAAGACCATATCCGCCCTATAGATCTGAACAGTGCTCATTTGCGCCACCTCCCGTTTTTCCATGCCCGCCAGACCAGAAAGACCACAACCAGAACGTTGAATCCGATCCATAAGGTCAGCCCACGGGCAACCATCTTTGCCGCCGGGGTGGAAAGTGCTTCCACGGCCCGGAACAGCAGCTCTGTTTTACTCACTGTAAAATCTCCTTTCGTTCAAGAATACTTTGCTTTGCCTTTGCTATGCGTTTCCTTGCCTTTGCTCTTCAGCGCGAATCTGCTCTACGCCGTTGCGCATCTATTCGTATCTATGCCTTAGCGAATCGTCGCGCATCCATGCCTTTGCATTTCCTAGGTCAGCCAGGCTTATCTATGCCTTTGCGCTGCATAGCAGAACGGCGCGTATCTGCTCAACGCTTTTGCCATGCCTTGCCGCCCACACCACGCCCAGCCTTGCCTTCGCGTTTCGACACGAGGCCCTGCATTGCCTTTGCTTTGCTTATCGAGGCAAGTCTGATCCAAGCGATGCCTTGCCTATCTACGCCTTTGCGCTGCGCTTTCCAGCTGAGCCTTGCCTTTGCCCCGCGCTGCACTGCAGTGACTACCTGTGCCCCTGCTGAGCAAACTTGTCAGCACAATGCCGTTGCCGAGTTATGCGCACATATCCGCGCCTTTGCAAATCATATCATTGCCGTAGCAGATCAAATCCTATCCATGCAATGCCGTTGCTCAGTCGATGATGTCAAAGTTGAAGCGGCCCTTGCCGCTGTTTCTCCACTGGCCAATGCCGCGCAGAACGCCGTAGTCCAGCCACTCCAGAACCGCATTCTCGAGCGATTCGTCCATGAGAAGGATCTCAAACTCGCAGGTGCTTCCTGCCGGGATCTCCTCAGAGTTGGCCAGGCTCACACGCTCGCCCTGGGCCGTCTGGGCACGCAGGGGGCGCTGGCAGTCGCCGATCTTGCCGTTGACCTTGATGGGGATCATGCGGGGCTGCGGGAAGATCAGGCCGTCGATGACCTTCTTGTAGGCAGAGATCTTGCCGCTCTCGTTGACGGCCCGCTTCTTGCCTGTTTCTGTCTTGCCGCCCACACGGGCCAGCATGCCGCAGGAATCCTTGAAAAATCCCTTGATCTGGTAGTCGTAGAGCACCGGCTCTCCGTTCTCGTTGCGAGGAAAGACGGTCATGCCCTTGTCTGCCACGGCATCCGCGCCCAGAGCGGCCACCTCGTCCTCGATCGTGGCAGCGTCCGGGCTCTTGCTGGCAATGAAATCCCGGGCGACGTTCTGGTTGGAGGGCCAAGTGCCCAGCACCGGCTCCAGGAAGGTGATCTTGACTTTCAGAATTTTGGTTTTCATGCTGATTTCTCCTATATCTTGTGGTATGCGTAATTCAAAAAACGCATTATCTTGCGTACAGCAGGTTCCCAAGAGCGTCCCGCACCTGGATCATCTCGTAGTGCCGGATGTTCTCATCTGCCCAGTGCTGGGCCTTAACGCTGGCGGGCTCTCCGGGGTATTCATCCGGGGTGAGCGGATCTGTGAACTGCCTGACATCGCGCCCCGGAGGGCTCTTGCGGTAGGCGTAAGCATATACAGTCATGCTCATGCGCCCCTCCGGTTCTGCCGGTAGTCCGGCTCTTCGGTGCGGGCGTGGGTGCGGTCAACGCGGCCATAGCGGCGGGCGTTCTGCTCCCGGTCCTGGGCGGCAAAGCCCAGCCGCAGGAACATCACCGCTGCCAGAACCAAGCACAGGGCCGTGGCAAACTGGCCGTCGGAGATGGCGCTGCCCGTCTGTGCACTGCCCTCGATGCCCATGCCGTACAGCAGACTTGCGGCACCGCTGGCAGCAGCCAGCCAGTACCATACTCTTGATTTAATCTTCATCGTCATCCTCTTTGTTCTCCTTGTTCAGCTCACAAACAGTGCGGTAGAGAAGCGCAGACACCCATGCCATCTGCTTCTCGAGGCTGTGCGGAATAAGTCCTTCCAAAATCTGTGCGATTGCGCACACCAGAAGATGCAGCACGTCGTTTGGATCGCCTCTAACCTCGATGGTCGATTCCTCACTGTTGATGTAAAGTTTTGCCTTCATTCTTCCATTTCCTCCTTGTAGTTCTCATACGGGCGGACGATCTTGCATCCGCGCCGGTGCATATAATCGATAAAACCTTCAATATAAATCGTAGCCTGCCGCCGTTTGGTATCTTCCCGGGGGACTACCCATCCGTCATACTCGCCGTGTGCAACATTATTCCAGAACTTGCTCGGGCTCATCGGGACGAGATTTGCCCGGAACATTTCGCAGCACTCCGCAACGCCTTTCATCGTGATCCTTTCGCTCATGCCGCTGTCTCCTTCCTTAGAACATGCTGGTCTGGCCGTTGGTCTGCTGGATCAGCATCACGGTGTTGGTGCTGGGCTTCCAGCGCTGGATGTACTCCACGGCCTCGTCAAAGCGCTTGCGGGGAATGTTGTTTCGGCTGCTGACACGGAACCACATCTGGAGGTCCTTGTTGATCTCGCAGTAAACCATGCCCCGTACATGGGAATCGCCGTAGGCCGGGGCGTTCTTGCCGCCCAGAGCTTCCACAACAACGTGGTTCACGGCATTCTTGAGGGAAAGCTGCTGGTCATAGTCCACGACCATGTTGTTTTCCAGCGCCGTGATCCGCTGCTCCTGCCTCTGGGTGCGGTCGTCCAGCAGGAACAGCGCCTGCAGCTCCTTGCTAAGCTTGGGCATCTGCGGAGTGGCCAGCTTCTTCTCCATCTCGTTGAATGCCTGGATGTACTTCAGCTTCCACTCCAGCGCCGCCTTTCCGGTAAAGCCCATCACCAGCAGGCTGAAACCGTCCCGGTTCATCAGGTAAGCTCTCTGTTCCCTGCCGTAGCTGTCCGGCACAGTGGTTTCAAAGAACATCTCCCCAAAATTGGGGACATCTTTTTTGATTGTGTCAATGTCACGAATCACATGATCGTGGCGCTTTTCAAAGTTCTCAGCAATCTGGCGGCTGGATGCAACCGGCTCACCGTTCTGGGTAGATAAGATAATGTCTGTCATGTAAACCTCCTTGTTGGGGTCTCCCTTCCCGTGGTATAATCGGGCGGAAGGGAGGTGTTAAAATGGAACAAAATGCTGGGATGTCTGTTTCGGACTGGTCTGGGTTGGTAGCAATGATCGTTTCGTTCTGTGCTTTGCTGTCTCCAATGCTGACCGCGCTTTGTAATAACTGGCATCAACAAAAAATGAAGCGGATGGACTATGAGCATCAGGAGCACGAGGAACGCATAAAACGTGAGCGTGAAATCTACGAGGGTTACATCCGTGCGGCTGGTGCGGCTATTCAGTCGCCCACAGTAGAAAACCTGCAGGAATATGGCTCTCATTCGGCGCTGGCTGCTTACTACGTCCCAAAAGAAATCCAAAAAGATATTCTTGCAATGGATAAACTGATAAGCTACGAAACATCCTTTGGTGATAAACTGGATGAAAAAGTGCAGCTTCTCAATAAAATCATTACAAGATTGCAGTCAAAAGAAGAACTCCCGTTGTAAGAATTCCGATCACGATAGAGTACGGAAGATACCAACCAGAAATCTCCAAAGCCGCTTTCCGTGTGATCAGATTGCAGAGAACCACTGCAATCCAGACAACCAGAATGAGCTTTAACGAAAGCACGGGTGTGGTTCACCTCCTCAGAGTGCGGTTTCCTGGGGCGGTTGCCGCTGCACTTGTATCGTTGTTAACACAGCTTCCAAATTGGCCTCAATGCTCAAATTCAGCAACATTTTCCCGCGGCTGTATTGAGCGAACGAGTAGGCTCTCACGTTCTGGATAACCGTTTCATCTATTTGGCAGAAAATACGATCGTCCAGCTGTGAAATCTGAATCTCTTGCGTCCGGACTACCGGCTCCAGCGGTTCGCCTAGCTTTTTGTTATCATTCATGCTGTCTTCCCTCCTTTTTCTTCCACCATACCCATCTGAACCGGCTTATCCGGTTCGAGGCGAGGAACCATGCCGATGTCTTTCAACTTTTCATAGATAAATCGCTGTCCCGCTTCTGTCCAAACGGTGGTATTAGGGGTCTGCACTCGGCCGCTATTGTGGGTAAAGGGCTTTCCTTTGCGGTTTTTAGTGTAGCCTTTTCCGCTATACTTTGCGTAAAGAACCCACTGGTCGTCGCTGGTTTTCCATTGGATTTTCAGCCCATGCAGGAGATTGTTCAACTTCTCAGCGCTGATTCCATAATCTTTTGCAATGCTGCTGGCAGTGCGGCAGTTATCTCCAATGCACACCGCCCGAGCATACTCTGCATCTGGTTTGAGGTCGTTGTTTTCGGCCAACAAACTGCGGTTCACGCTTTGAAGCTCTTTCACCTTGCGGTCAGCAATGAGCACTGCACGGCGCATCACCGCTTCCGGGCTGTTCCACTGAGCTTCAACGGCAAGAAAGTACTGCCGGGCCTGCTTGCCACGCTCATTGCGCTGGATCATGCATAGCTCCTTGGCCATCGGGATGGTGAGCTGGTGGTCATCAACCGTGCGGCTGACCATCCGTCCGCCCTCGTCCTGAACCCGCTCAATTCTGAGCGGGTTGAAATCCTCGCCCTCGGTAAAGCCGTACTCGCACATCCGGGGAAACCAGTCCTTATAGGCCGTCTTGATCTCCAGGAAGTCGTGCAGCTCCCGGCCGCTCACGGTAGGCCGTTCCGGGTTGTCGTAGCTGACCGGAATCAGCTCTCGCATATCGTTTGAGTAGTTCATGCTTTCTTTCCTTCCTGCTGCTCTTCCAGCAGCTTGTCAACCGTGCAGCCATACAAGGATGCAATTTTGGGCAACATGGCCGTGCGCGGGTTATTGATGCCTGTCTCCCAAAAAGAGATCGCCGACTGGTCAACACCAAGCGCGGCTGCTGCCTGTTTTTGCGTAAGTCCTGCTTTTTCTCGCAGTTCCGCGAAACGCATTCTTTCACCTCTTTCTACAATATTAGTTTTTCTCATTGACAAGCGAAAGAAAGCAAGCTATAATAAAGGTGTCAAACAAATATTTTAGCGGCTTTCTTATTAGTTCTATATTAGTTTCGCTCATCACGATATTAGTATATATCATTGTTATTAGTTTGTAAAGCCCAAAATATTAGTTTTGTTAGTTTTCGTTGTTATGCACAGAAACAAAAGGGGGCTTTTGTATGTTTTGGAACAACTTTGAAGCTCTATGTGCTGAAAAGGGTGTTTCCTACAATGCAGCAGCCGCCGATGTTGGTGTAAGATCGTCTGGAACTGTGACCGGTTGGAAAAACGGAGCAAAACCAAGAGGCCCTGTATTAAAAAGGTTGGCCGATTACTTCGGCGTTACTGTCGAGGAGCTAACCGGCGAAAGCGAGCAAAAAGAAAAGCCCACTCTCAGTGAAGAGAGTGAGCTGAATGCGCACGCTAAAGCCATACTATATAAGTATGAGCAGCTTGATCCTGCGCAAAGGGTTATGTTTGAAAAGATGCTTGACGCTGCACTTGAGGCAGCGAAGGGGGATAAAAATGAAAAAGGCTGAATTTCAGGCTGTTATCAATAGTTCTGTGAACGAATACGCACGAAAAGCAGTTGCCGATTTGGACGCTCATCCTGAACGCTCCGATCTCGAAAAAATAGCAGCACTGTACAAGAGCTCCCTGATCGGCTCCGTTGAGATCGTGATTGACGCTCTGCAGAAAACGGGCGTGTTAAATTTTGACGATTGATTCTTTGGAGTTGGCAAGCTCGTTCAGGCTTTCTCTGATGCAATTGCTCACCGCAACATAGGATCTTTCTTTTTCCAGAAGGTGAATAAAATCTGCGGTTTCCTGCGGGGTGGCAGTGATTTCGATTTTCATAACGTTATCCTTTCTGCGCGGCTTCCAGCAGCGCGTCAACATCGATGTCAAGAGAAAGTGCAAGCTTGATTTTCTCAAGTATAACACATTCCGGGGCCGATTTCATCAATTTTGTGCTATGTTCTTGCACTTTGTTTTCCTCCTTTGGCAAAGTTCTTTGATAATTTGTTTTTTATGGCAGCTGAGCGGCTGCCTATTTTTGAATCTTTTTTTCTGAATTCGGTTAGTTTACAACGCCATTATACAACCATTAAGTGTTCAATGCAATAGCGTTGACTATATTTTTTTGTATTATTTTGAAATGAGGAGAATGTACTATGAAATGTCCAAAATGCGGAAGCGAAGTCCAAGAATCCAAATTTTGTTCGGAGTGCGGAGCGCCGTTGAGCGAAGAGACTGCTGCACAAGAAAAGGCACAGGCAAATTCTAAGAAAAAGCCCAAAAAGAAGCGCGGGTGTGGCACAGTCTTTCTTGTGTTCTTTGCGTTTATCCTTATTGGCGGTTTTCTCACTGCTATCGAAGACCCTCAATTTTCACAATCCGCTTCTGCCGGAAGGCAAGCGGCCTCTATGCAGTCTGGAAGCACCGCAATCCCCAGCGCAGAAAAGCAAGCCGAAATCGATGCAGCCCTCGCAAAGCTAACGAAAAAAGCGGACGAGGTCGAGAATTCTGCTTACTATATGCCTTCCTGCTATCCAGAGTATGCCAATAGCAGAAGTTTTGCTCTTCCGTATATCGGAGAAAAAGACGGGAATTATGGCCTGCTTTGGAAATTCAACTACACCGGATCTGATTGGGTATTCTTCTCAGATGTAGTTATCAATATCGACGGTGAAAAAGCTGCTACAATTCCGTTCAATTACTTCGATATAAACCAGCAGGTGTTCACCGGCGGTGTATACGAAGCCGTCGATGTTAATCCTGCTTCCAAATATGTTGACTTGCTGCAGAAAATTGCAAGCTCTGAAAAAACAATCATCCGATTTGAGGGAAAAGACAGCAAGTACGACATGACCGTTTCTGAAACTGACAAGCAAGGAATCCAGGACGTGCTTGACGCATATAATCTTGTCAAATAACGGAATCGTCGTCCAGCCGCTGCATTTTCTGCAGCAGCTCCCCAGCAAGCTCCCCAGCAAGCTCCCCGCCGGGGCAGTTGGCGGCATCCAGCAAGCGCCGGACGCTTTCCGCCTTGCGGGTTACATAAAGCCGGGCCTTGGTCTGACCCTCGGGCGGCATATCCTCGTAGCACGCCAGGGCGGCGCGGATGTGGGTGCAAAAGCTCTGCATTTTGTCCATAGATCATTCCTCCCAGGGCTTTGGAGTGGGCCGCGTGCCGGTGAGCACGCTGGCGGGCATTCCGTCAATGATGGTCATATCGGGGTCCATGCTGACTGTCTGACTGTTTTTCATTTCATTTTCCTCCTTTTTTGGTAATATTTGCATCTTATGCACCAGATTCTACCATGCGCCAGAGGAAAATGAAATCTGTGTAATTTTTGTCGAATGGCGCAGAGTTTTTCTGCGCCATTTTCCTTTTATAACACGCTGCGTTTAGGGGTGATAAGCATGAGTTATTTTACCGCTGATCAAATCGGGAAGGCGCTTTCAAAAGCGCGGGTATCCGCCGGGCTAAGTCAGAGAGAGATTGCAATCCGCGTCCAGAAGGGAGAGCGGACAGTGCAAAGCTGGGAAAAAGGTGACACAAGCCCAGACAGTGACGAGATCATGGATTGGTGCACAGCCTGCGGAGTATCCCCCATCACGGTTTTTATGGAAGTTATTCACCCGGATCTGTACGCAGTGCCAGACGGGCAGAAAGAAGATGCAGCCATAGATAAGGAACTTCACACGCTGGTGCAGGCGCTTCCACCGCTCACCCGGCGGCTTCTGCTTTTTGTGCTCAAGGGCCGACATGGGAGCAGCCCGCCTGCGGTTATATCTGAAATGGCCGCAAACCTCCACTGCCCTCTCAACAACAGGGTCACTGTGTGCGGCACCATCATCGATCAGTACAGCTTTGCCAAGATCAGAGGGCTTGACCCGTGCCCGGACGAGCCGCATCCTCCGATAGAGGATTTGAAAATCGATTACAAGTCAGGGCGCACAGCGTCAGAGAACGGCGCTTTGGGCTATATAGGGCGCAGAAAGGAGTAGCGTAATGAAATGTATCAGATGCCATGTAAGCATCCCGGATAAGGCCCTATTTTGCCCGTGGTGCGGAAAGCAGCAGGATGCAATGTCCGCTCCCGTGCACAGAAAAAAGCGCCGCCGCCCAAAGGGCAGCGGCAGCGTGTACAAGCTGAAAGGTGTCCGGGCAAGGCCCTATGTAGCCGTGACCGGGAAAAAGGAAGTGCTGGGCACATACGGAACGCCCGGAGAAGCTGTCCAGGCGCTTGACGCATACAACGCCCAGAACACCCCGGCAGAGCGTCTGAAGTGTACTTTTGCGGATGCCTACGAAAAATGGCGGGCACAGCCGAAGTTTTCAAGTCTCAGCCGGGACATGATAAATGGATACGAGCTGGCTTTTAAAAAAGCCGCTCCGCTGTACAGCCGACAAATGCGAGACCTGAAAGCGGAGGACTACCAGCAGATCATAGACCAGATGGTCGCAGACGGTCTCTCCCGCAGCTCGTGTGAAAAGCAGCGCACCCTTTTCAGCCAGCTATGTGAGTGGGCAATGGCCCAGGACATCATAAACAAGAACTATGCCCAGCTCCTTCACCTTCCTGCCGGGGCCGGAAAGGCAGAGCGCACCCTTACGGCGGACGAGATTGCCCGGATCAGCGCCTACCAGACCGACAAGCGCTTTGGTCAGACAGCGCAGATTGCTATGGTGCTTCTCTATACCGGTATGCGCATCGATGAGCTGCTTTCCATGCGCTGCGAGAACGTGCATCTAAAGGAGCACTACATGCAGGGCGGTGAAAAAACGGAAGCGGGCAAAAACCGCATCATCCCCATCCTCGACCCCATTTACAAGATCATCGCCTTCTGGATGATGGACAGCGGGTGCGAGTGGCTGATACCTTCCAAGGCCGGAACAAAGCTGGACAAGCGAAACGTGGCCACAAAGTTCCGGGCCTTGATGCAGGAGTGCCAGATCGAGGGCGTGCACCCGCACACTCTTCGCCACACGGCCAGCAGCAAGATGGTGGAGTGCGGCCTTGAAAAAACCGCCGTGCAAGCTATCCTCGGTCACAAAAATTTTTCCACCACAGCAAACAAGTACGTTTCCCACAACGACCCGGGATACTTGTTACAGGAAATGCGGAAGATGGAATACTGATTTTGTTAGTTTGTTTGTTAGTTTATTCCGGTTTTTCACCGTATTTTACCGTGTTTTCGCAAAAGAAAATGCCGTTCATGTGACTTAACATCACGAATGAACGGCATTTTTTGGAGCTGGTGACAGGAGTTGAACCTGCAACCCACTGATTACAAATCAATAATATTTTTCGTATTTATGTTATTTTTACAGCAAACGTTAGTTTGTTGTTTGCTTATTGTGTTTTTCCAGAGTGATAAAACGTCTGCCTTATTTTACAACAAATGTTGCACAAATTCAACGCATGTATGCGGAGCGTTCTTTTGTAACAGCTTCGCACAGGCCAGAAACAAGGTCTTCCGCCATGTTCCACATGTGATGCAGCTCTACGCCAGCCGCAGAATCCTCACTATCAACGCCGGTAAGGATTTTCTGTGCAATGCGGCGGTTTGCATCAGCGTGCTCCATTTCTTCCCCAGAGAGCTTATACCACTCAGAAGAAGCGTAGGGGCAGACAGTTTTATAGTCCATCGCCATGCCTGCGTAATTCATCGCATCGCTGTACTCTTCGGCCATTTGCTTTGCAGCATGAACAAGTGTGTCCTTATACCCTGCAAACTTTGTTTCGTCCATCATAACCAGATCCTCCTTTTTACAGCTTCTCCACGGTCACAGCCAGGTTGTTCACCACGGCAGCAGTACCGGTCAGCAGAAAGCTCAGGATAGAGCTTTCGCAGCCGCACGCATTGCGCACCAGGAAAGTCAGTGCCAGATTGGTCGGTGCAGCCGCAGCGGCCACAGTCTGAGAAGCGGTAGCACCGATGACAGCCACGCCATCCTTCTGACCGGTCAGGGTCACGGTTCCCGCCGCCGTGGGGGCCAGTGTAGCAGACACGGTCACATGGTAGTAGCCTTGGCCCAGCAGGGTGATGGTGTTGCCGTCCTGCCTGATGTTGCAGCCGAACCGCCGGGAAGTGATGCCGACAGGGATAACGTCGTTTACCGCCACGGTCTGAGCCGAGGTGTTTGCGGTATAAATCGCGGATTTAGACATAAAATATCTCCTTCCTTATATAAAAGGCGGAGCAGCCTTTGCCGCCCCGCCGATCCTCGCCAAAAGGGCGCATGTGTCAGATGTTACCACAGCCGTTGCTGCAGCCACAGAAGGGGCTCGGGCCAGCATTGTAGGAGTAGCCGTTGGGATACCGGACTACGCCATACATCTGAGCCTGAAGCTCCAGCTGGCTGATCCGCTGGTTCTGTGCAGCGATAGTCTGCTCATACTGCTGCTTCTGGAGCTCGGCAAACTTCGCGTCAATATTGGAGTTGATCGCGCAGGTCTGCTTGTCCATCTGGGCTGCCAGGTTGGCAGTCGCCAGCCTGTTGTCGCAGCAGCACTGAGCAAGCTGTGCCTGGATGCCGTTGCCGGTCTGCAGAATGGCGGTGTTGGTGCCCGCCTGAGCCAGAGCGACTTCCTTGCCCAGTTGGCCGACGCTGCCCTGCATCTCGTAACCGAGATTGCAGATGCCGTTGCCGATATTTGTCAGCCTGTCGTTGATCTGGCCGAACTGCTGGCCAAAGAGAATTTCCTGCTGGCTTGCGGCGGTCGCATACTGGCCAAACTCGCCGGTGCGGTTGCCCCAGAAGCCGTTGCCGCCCATAAGGACGAACAGGAAGAGGATGATGATCCACCACGCGCCGCCCTGGCCCCAGCCGTCGTTATCGTTGCCACGGGTCACGGCAGCGATATCGCTCAAAGACATGTTATCCATAGTTGATTTCCTTTCTTGCGAATAGTGAAATTATTTCAAATCGTGGCCACGATTTTTCGATTACTTGATGAAAGGCATGATCTGCTTTGCCATCGCTTCCAGCTGGTGGTACTGCTCATCTGACATTTTGCCGGACTTGCGCAGCTCTTCCACCTGCTTTTTGGGATCTCCCTGGAAAGCGGAGCGGAACTGCTGAAACTGCCGGAGAAGCTGCATCACATTGCCCATCGGGCCGGGCATCGCCGGGCTTCCTGAGCCGCCCAGGAACTGCATCAAAGGATTTGCCATACCTTAACCCTCCTTTGCCCGTGCGGGCCTTGCAGGAGCCGCCGGGGCCGTCTGATACTGCGCCATCACGCGCTCCACCTCGGCCTTTACGGCAGCCTGTATCTTCTGATCTGCCTGCGCAGAGGTCAGATACTGCGTCTCTGCCGGTGTCTGCATCGCTGCCGGGTCGATCTTTGTCAGGCGGTAGTACTCGCCGGACGCATAGCCCATCGTGTCTGCCTTTTTGACAGCCATGACAGGCTCGTTTTGCACCATGATCCAGCGCGTTTCGCCGGGCTGTACCATGACCTTGTCCACATCCGCGATTGTCGGCACCATTGTGAAGGGGCTTTGTCCCCCGCTCTGTGGAGTGGCCTGCTGGGCCATTTGCTGCTGATACTGGCCTTGCCCAAAACCCATCGGTGGCATCCCGCTGTAAGGGTTTGATTGCCAGCCGCCAAAAGGATATGCCATAAAGCTTCCCGTCCTTTCCTGATCTTGTAGTTCCAGTGTACCTTTTTAAACCGCCGAGAGAGTCAACGAACGTACAACGAAGGACAAAAAGAAAAAGCACCCACACGGCACAGGACTGTGTAGGCGCTCAATCATTTGCACTCAATGAGTATAATATTTTCAAAAAGTGCTTGACGTTTGCACTCATTGGGTGTATAATAAAGACAGTGAAAGACACAAACACACAACATGGAGGTACAATTATGAGAAACGCTATTGAAATCGCCGCTGACATCCGCAAGTCCGATGTCTGGGATTACGAGCTGTGCACCGAGCTGTGCAAGGCAGCTGACATGGAAGAAGAGTGGGAAGCTGCATCCGCTGGCGATTACGACTGGAACGACTCGAATCACGGTCCCTCGTTTGAAGAAGTCGTTGAAGCCGCCGCCGAAAAACTGGGCGTTGAGATCTACTAAATAAAAAATCCCCCGCCCGATGCTTGCCACACCGAACGGGGGATTTTGTGAAAGA
>OGFJ01001632.1_pt1 | contig 14074 bp, 12 predicted proteins | sample 1570861 | NCBI WGS metagenome assembly OGFJ01 (sample SAMEA2582060, study PRJEB24529) | metagenome | biome: Human gut stool | place: China | collected 2011
CAGGTGACTACGTAGTCTTTTCCCTCAAGGGTACCATTTCCTTTCTGTGTACAGTGAAGTACTCTGGCAATATCTCTGGCAACAGAAGGTTTCTCTGCTATTACTAATGATTTCATAAAATAAATAACTCCTTATAAAAATCTACAGTCAGGGTTTTTTGATATCCCTGACCGTTGATTTCGGGCAGCTGTCCATTCATTTTTGGCATCTGCTTATATTTAAGATGTCAGGATCAAAAGGTATTTTGTTCTGCGCCTTACAGCTCCTGCAATTCTCATATTTAAAAGTATAGCATAGATAAATTCCTGTTTCCAGCTATTCTTTAACTTTATTTCATATTAATTTTATACCCGACTCCACGAACCGTCTCCACCAGTTCACCGGCACTTCCCAGTTTTTGTCTCAGTGTTCGGATATGTACATCAACGGTTCTGCTCTCTCCGTCAAACTCATATCCCCAGACCTGATTCAGAAGCTGGGTTCTGGAAAGCACAGTTCCACTGTTTTTCAGAAGCAGACATAATACTTCATATTCTTTTAATGTAAGATTTACATTCTTTTTATCAACAGTTGCAATATGTCTGGAAGGGCAGACATAAAGGTTTCCTGTCTGATATTCTTCTGCGCCGTCATCTTCTGTTCTTCTTAATAATGCGCGGATTCTTGAGATCAGTTCCATCATTCGGAATGGTTTTGGAATATAGTCATCTGCCCCGCTGTCAAGGCCTACCACTGTATCATATTCACTGCTTTTTGCTGTCAGCATGATAATAGGAAGTTTACGTGTATCCGGACGCATACGCAATTTCTTCAATATGGAAATCCCATCCTCTTCCGGCAGCATCACATCAAGGAGCAGAAGTGCAGGTTCTTCCTTTTCCAGGGCTTTCCAGAAGTGAGAAGGTCTTTCAAATCCCTTTGCCTCAAATCCCTGACTCTTCAGTGTATAGATCACCAGTTCGCGGATACTCTCATCATCTTCTACCAAATATATCATTTTTCTATTCTCCATCTACAATTATTTACTGAATACTGTAGCCAAAATCCACAGTGATTTACGGAAATAGTAAATCGTTTTCAAAGATTACTGCAATTTCTCCGACTCAGTTAAGATCAGTATAATAAAATGGAGTAAAATCTTTGTTCTGCTTTGTGTTAAAATTTTGTAAAATGCTACACTTTATTGAGAATTTTTTTATAAAATTTTTATATACTTTATGAGAAAATTTATTTGTAAAAGCAGTATGAAGATGTTATGATATGGTATGAAATAATTCTCCAAAGAAGGTGAAATTTTGAAACGTTTTATTTCCAAATATCGGCATGGACTTGTTATTGCTTTATACAGCATTATTTATATCCTGCTTTTCAGTTATCTGGAGCACAGGCCGGTTCACAGCTATCATATCGTACATACTGTATTTGATGACTGGATTCCGTTTTGCGAGTTCTTTATTGTTCCTTACATACTGTGGTTTCCATACATGATCCTGGCTGTGATTTATTTTATATTTTTTAACAAAAACAAACATGAATACTATCAGCTGGCATTTAATCTTATGATGGGAATGACTGTTTTCCTTATTGTTTCTTACGTTTATCCCAATGCTCAGCACATACGTCCCACAGAGTTTCCAAGAGACAATGTTTTTACAGATGTGGTAAAATGGCTGTACAGTACAGATACTCCTACGAATATCCTACCCAGCATTCATGTGTTTAACTCTCTTGCAATCCATATGTCGCTTACAAACTGTGAAGCACTGCGAGATAAGAAACTTATAAAAGCAGCATCTTTCACCCTGACTGCACTGATCATCATGTCTACCATGTTCCTGAAACAGCATTCTGTAATTGATGTATGCATGGGTGCAACGCTCGCATTATTTGGCTTTCTGGTTTTTTATCCAAGAAAAGTCTCCGCTCCTTCACAGACTGTCTGCTTCGGAGAAGTAAAAAGAAAAAAAAGTGAAAACTAAAAAGATTTAAAATAAAAGCAGAATCTTTGAAATACATTTTGTCTTTCAGAGATTCTGCTTTTTGCAGTTATAACAATTTTCCGCTATTTAGAGCACATCAGTTAAATCCATAAAATTTCTGGCTAATCTTGTAGGCTGCCACTGACATTTTCCTTCCACCTCTTCCCGGAAGATTCATGACTCTTCCAAAAAGACTGTGACGCAATTTTCTGTAAACCTGTTTATCCTCTGTCTTAATATACTCCAGCAGTTCTTTCTTTTTATGAAGAGACTCTTCTGTATTGGCACGTATAAGCATAATAGAGGAAATAGTTGTAATAATATCCAGGTAACTGAACATGTACTTTTTCAGGTGCTTATTTGTACTTTTGCAGTTAATATAAGCATTTACCATAAGTTTATTCACACGGATCTGCTGGTCAATTCGTTTAATCATCACTTTCTCATTCACAGACTGGTCATCTCTTCCAATAAAATAACGATAGAAGTTTACATCCAGATAATACATATTCTTTACATAAGGAAGAGGTTCAAAAGCAAAGAGGTTATCTACATAAAATGTATGCTTTGGCAGTTCCAGATTACATTCATGAAGTAATTTTGTACGATAGATCATGGAATGCATCAGAAGATATTTGCCCTTCGGCATATGTTTCACTTCTTCCCATCCAAATATTCTGTCCTGTGGCAGACATTTCCGGTACTGCATGATTTTCTTACGGGTTGCCCCCTGTTTCTCATATACGAAATTACTGATCAGAAGGTCAACTGTCTGCGGACCTCTGAGCAGTTCATATAAAGTTTTCAGAATCTGTACATATGCTTCTTTATTTACCCAGTCATCACTGTCCACTACCTTGAAATACAATCCTGTAGCATTTCTGATCCCTGAATTGACAGCTTCTCCATGACCGCCGTTTTCCTGATGAATTACCTTTACAATTGTCGGATATTTCCTGGCATAAGCATCTGCAATCTCAGCAGTTCTGTCAGAAGATCCGTCATCTATTACAAGAATCTCTACTTCTTCTCCTCCCACCAGCAATGACTCTATACAGTTCTCCATATAATCCTGTGAATTATAGCATGGAATCGCAATACTTAACAGTTTCATCTTGTTTCCTCCTTGATATACTTTGCATACGCTCCAAAAGCAGATGGAATTGCGTATTGTTTACCTGACTGTTCTTTACTTACAAAAATGAGTTCTTTATCCTGTGTTGTCTTTAGGGATGATACCTTTATTCTGTATGCCTGCATTCTCCATTCAATATGGGAGAAAATATGTTTCGCAGGCGGAAGTTCTTCTATATATAATGGATCAAGTCCCAACTCTTTTACGTACAAAAGCGCATCTTCGCTTTTTAAATGTCCCTGAATATTTGGCAGTTCATATAAGCCTGCCAAAAGTCCTTTCTCAGGTCTTTTCCTGATAGCTGTGCATTCTCCGTCCTGAATGATAAACACAGTCCTGTTGTCCTGTGTTCTGGCTTTCTTAGGTGCTTTTACAGGAATCATATCCGCTTTATCATGTCTGTGAGCCAGACAGGTAAATGCAATCGGACATTCTGCACATTTCGCCTGACCGTTGGGAACACATATCACAGCTCCCAGTTCCATCAGTGCCTGATTAAAGTCTCCCGGACAATCTGAGGGCATGATCTGCGAAACCTGCTGTTCTATTTTTCTGCGGACAGACTGCCGGCTGATGTCTTCCGTACTCTCTGTAATTCTGGAAATCACACGCAGTACATTCCCGTCTACAGCCGGAACCTTTTCCCCATATGCGATCGATGCAATGGCACCGGCTGTATAACTTCCTATTCCCTTTAACGACAAAAGTGCCTGATAATCTTCAGGCAGTCTGCCATTATATTCATCTTTTACAGTTTTCGCCGCTTCCTGCATGTTCCGAACGCGGTTATAATATCCCAGTCCCTCCCATAACTTCAGAAGTTTCTCTTCAGGACATTCCGCCAGTGACTGAATATCCGGGAGTTCTGTGATAAATCTCTGAAAATAGGGTTTCACTGCCTCCACTCTGGTTTGCTGCAGCATAATCTCCGACACCCATGTATAATAAGCATTGTCCTTATCTCTCCATGGAAGAATCCTCTTATTATCCCTGTACCATTTTACCAGAGGCTGCACAATCTCTTCAAGTACCATAATTTATCTTTTCCTCGTTTATTTACTGTTCACTCCATTCTCAGTAACGTAGCCAAAATTCATTCCAGATTACCTGTGGCAATTGGATTTTGGCCTGTATGTCATTTTATCACAAAACAGGAAAAAACGCTAATACATAAAAATAAAAAGGACCGTACACATTTTACCGTATCTCGATCCTTCTTGCCTTATTCATTATTTTTTACATTTTAATCTCAAATAACACACAAGCCCGACAATAATGATCAGAAGTGCTGCTATGTAAGCTATTTTAAAGGCCAGTGATGTAGTAAAAAGATCTATAGCAGAAACAACGCCAATCAAAATAAGCGCAACTCCACTTGCTTTTGCCATCTTCTCTTCATCATAAAGCTTTTTACTGATGTCCGAGTTTCCACCTTTCAGGAAAATATCCCCATGTCCTGTCAGAAGCATTATTCCTACTATGAAAGCGGCAATTGTCAGTATGATGTTTAAAGAATCAAAATTCATAACCTTCCCCTTTCTTTCTGCATTTTACCATACAGAACCTTTTTTCTTTTTATAGAAATCCGGGACTATTGTTTCGTATACAATGATCCCGGAATATCCATACCTGTTTTTATTTTTCAGAAAACTGTTCAATACCTCCAATTAAAAGATTACAGAAAAGTAATTCCTGATCAATATTAATAGAAACATACGATTGGAATATTGCAGTCAATAATATTATAAAGTTCTGCTGCTTTCTCCGGCGGCATATTGATACATCCATGCGAACCGCCTTCCATGAAACGATCTCCACCAAAGTATGGCTGCCAGTTTGCATCGTGGAAACCAATACCGCCATTAAACGGCATCCAGTACGTTACCGGCTGTTCATATTCGTATTTACCATTTGCCAGTTGTTTACCTCTGAGCACATCCGGACTCTTCTTATAATAAAGTGTATAAATACCGGCCGGAGTCTGACGGTCAGAATATCTCATATCACCGGAAACAATATCTGACTCAAAGATATCTTCTCCGTTCTGGTAGAAATACATATGCTGTTCGGACAGATCCACTTCAATATAAGTATTTCCTATATCATTGTAACCATGTGCATTGGCTGTCATAGAATAAACCGGCTCTCTGGTTGTCTGTGTCCCTGACTGGATTTCCTGTGTCAGCTGTGCAACCTCTGAAGCCTGGTCTATCTGCCATCCATATGCAGAACCGTATACACTGACAGTTCTCCCACTTGTTGTCTGGAACTCTCTTTCAGTTCCCACCGTATCATGGGCCGCTGCAAGCTGCGCCACATAATCTGCGATGTGCTGTCTGAAAGATGTATCATCCATGATCAGCTGTCCTTTTTCATCAAAATTCAGCCAGTCTTTGATCGTATTGCCATCCAGGGTTTCCGTTTCATCTCCAAAAGTATACGTAATGCTTGCTTTTGTGAAATTGTTACATGCATTAAGAGACGCCTGCAGATCCGGATTGTCGCTGGTGATATCTGCTTTTACATACACGTCCGGCTCACTGTCGAAATCAACCGAAGTTTTATTTCCCGAAACAGCTTCCGAAAGCACATTATAAGCATTTTTCAAATCCAGCTTACTTCCCTCTGTCTCCGGAACAATCTCAAACTGCGAATCTCCATATGCGACATATGCATTCTCAGGAGCTACCTGATTCTCTTTCTGTGCACAGTTAAGTGCCTTCACCTGTTTTTTCAGCTTTTCTTTATCGTAAGTCGTATTCTCAGCGGCTGTATAGCTCTTCTTTTCAAAAAAACCTCTGATCCATTCATAAGGTTTCTGATCTTTCAGAAGTTTCAGAACACTTCCATCAGAAACATAACTATAACCGATCTGATCTCCGCTGATCGTCTGCGGATCCAGATTTCTGGAATCAACCTCTATGGAATAATTCTCTACTGTCTTCGCAATCTTCTGTTCTGCCTCATAAGCAGTTTTACCTGAACAGTCAATACCATTGATTGATGTTCCTTCAAAGAATTTATCCGAATAATAATATGACATACCTGCATATGCGGCTCCGGCACTTACAATAACCATTGCCACTGCGATTCCTGTAATTTTTAATCCTTTATACTTCTTACGAACAGGTGGTTCATAAGGTGCAAGATCTTCATCACTGATCGGTACATACGAAATTCTCCCCGGTCTTGCGGATTTATGGCGTCTGCCAGTTATTTCCGTACTGCCATTTGGGACTGTGTTGTTTTTTTCTTCTTTGTTGCCCATCTATTTTCTCCTCAACATAAATGTTACCGTTCATTTTTCCTGAAGCATATTACTTCTGAATCATATTACTGTTGATTCCGTTAATTAAGAGGCTTGCTATAATTCTTAATAATACGCTTCACAATACACAGAATTTATGTACTGATCACATAAACCTGCGCTGCATGTTTCATTATAACATAATTCTTCCAATTTGCACCTACTATTCACCTTTTTCTCATTTTTTATTACTGTTTGCAGGTAATATCCCCGAAAAATGTTTCTTTGGCAAATCCCTTGTGATTTTTCTTATTTTTACAGGCCAAGTCTGCGTTTCATATCCTTCATCACATAGAAATACATGACGATCAAAAGTCCTCCGGCAAGCACCCATGCCATCGGACTGGCCATACATGCTCCAAAGTAACTCTTATGAGCCGCCGCGACCATAGCAGTGATTCCACGTCCTGCCAGTTCTGCAACACCGGCAAGCATGGGAAGCAGTCCGTATCCCATGCCCTGGATACCATTCCTGAGTGCATTGACAAAGTGAAGTGGTATGAAAAATACTGCCACGCATTTCACATAAGTATCAACCATAGGAATGACTTCTGCGGCATTATCTGAAATAAACAGATAAGACAGATATTTGCCAAAGAAGAAAATAATCACACCTGTAACAATGGCATAGGTAATTCCTATAATATGCGCACTGTTAAATCCCTGTCTGACTCTGTCCAGTTTACGCGCTCCTATATTCTGTGCATTATATGTTGCCATTGTTGTTCCAATCGCAACATATGCCTGTGTAAAAATATTCTCTATCTTATTTCCGGCTGTAAATGCCGCTACTGCATAAGAACCAAGAATATTCAGCGCAGACTGTACCATCATGGTTCCGATCGCAGTGATGGAATACTGCAGTCCCATGGGAATGCCCACAAGAATTTCTTTTTTGGCAATCTCTGAACGAAATCTCCAGTCATCCGCCTTCAGTCTCAATTCTGGTACGTATTTTATGATATAAATCAGGCAAAGCACTCCGGATACTCCCTGTGCTGTAATCGTCGCCCAGGCAGCCCCGGCAACTCCCATATGGAAAACAATAATAAACGTCAGGTCAAGTACTATATTCAAAAGTGCCGCCAGAATCAGGAAATACAAGGGTGTCTTACTGTTTCCCAGTGCTCTCAGAATACTGGCCAGGATATTATATAATACCTGTGCAAAAATACCTCCGCATATGATCATAATGTAGGTATATGCATCCTGAAAAATATCCTCCGGTGTATGCATTAATGTCAGAAGCGAGTGCATCCCCACCATACTGACAGCCGTCATTATAACCGAAATGATAATTGAAAGTAACGCCGCATTTCCCACTGACTGACGCATCTCATCCATCTTTCCTGCACCGAATTTCTGTGAGGTCAGAACTGTAAAACCGGCTGTCAGTCCCATAAGAAAACCTATGATCAGAAACATGATCGTTCCTGTTGAACCAACCGCTGCCAGCCCTTTTGTTCCTACAAATTTTCCTACGATTATGGCATCTGCCATGTTGTAAAACTGCTGGAATACATTACCTATAAATACAGGTATCGTAAAGTCAAGTATCATCTTCATTGGTTTCCCAACTGTCATGTCTGTCTGCATTCCAATAAACCCTCCCAATCCTTTTTTAATCCTCTTTATTTGCTGTTTTCGATATCTGTTTTATCAGATATCAGAGCGATTATAGTTGAAAAGATTTTCCATTTCAAGATGTGTTTTTTAATTCCATGATTTTCTACATAATCACCAAAAACAAACAAAAAACCCTCTGATTTGTGTCAGAGGGTTTCGTCAATATCACGAACTGCTGATGTCTGCAAAGCAGTTCTCACAGTTTTTGTATTATATTATTTCTCTACAAGAAGTGATTTTCCTGTCATTTCCGCAGGCTGTTCCATTCCCATAAGCTGGATCAGTGTAGGAACGATATCTGCAAGACATCCGTTCTCGCGCAGTGTATATTTCGGATCTGCATTTACAAGAATAAATGGTACAGGATTTGTTGTATGTGCAGTCCACGGAGCACCTGTCTCATAGTCGATCAGCTGTTCTGCATTTCCATGGTCAGCACAGATAAACATCTGTCCGTCCACTTCCTTAAGAGCCTCTACTGCTTTGCCAACACATTCATCAACAGTTTCCACTGCTTTGATGGCAGCTTCCTGTACGCCTGTATGTCCAACCATATCCGGGTTTGCAAAGTTGATCACGATCACATCATATTTGTCAGATTTGATCGCATCTACCAGTTTCTCGCAAACCTGAGGTGCACTCATTTCCGGCTGAAGATCGTAGGTTGCAACCTTCGGAGATTTAACCAGAATTCTGTCTTCTCCTTTGTTCGGCTCTTCCACACCGCCGTTGAAGAAAAATGTAACATGTGCATATTTCTCTGTTTCAGCAATACGCGCCTGAGTCATATTGTGTGCTGCAAGATACTCACCAAATGTATTGTGAAGCTGAACCTTGTGGAATGCAACCTGTTTATTCTGAATGGTATCATCGTAATCTGTGAAGCATACGAAAGTAACCTGTGGTCTTGCTTTTCTTTCAAATCCCTGGAAATCATCATCGCAGAATGCTCTTGTGATCTCACGAGCACGGTCAGGACGGAAGTTAAAGAATACAACAGAGTCTTTATCAGATACAACACCTGTTGGCTGTCCGTCTTTCTCGATTACTGTAGGAAGAACGAATTCATCTGTTTTGTCATTGTCATAGGATGCCTGAACTGCTGCTGCAGCGTCAGTTCCCTTTACACCTTCTCCGGATGTAAGAGCATTGTATGCAAGCTCTACACGATCCCAGCGGTTATCGCGGTCCATTGCATAGTAACGGCCGGAAACGGTTGCAATCTCACCTACACCGATTTTCTTCATCTCAGCTTCCAGAGCCTCTACAAACTCTTTACCTGATGCAGGAGGTGTATCACGTCCGTCAAGGAAGCAGTGTACATAAACTTTCTCAACGCCCTCTTTCTTAGCCATCTCAAGTAATCCATAGAGATGTGTATTGTGGCTGTGTACACCGCCATCAGAAAGAAGTCCCATAAAATGTACAGCGGAATTGTTCTCTTTTGCATTCTTCATTGCTGCAAGAAGTGCTTCGTTCTTAAAGAAATCACCATCCTGGATCTCTTTTGTGATTCTTGTAAGTTCCTGATATACGATGCGGCCTGCACCCATGTTCATATGACCTACTTCAGAGTTACCCATCTGTCCATCCGGAAGACCTACTGCAAGTCCACTTGCATTACCTTTTACAAAAGGATATTCTGCCATCAGCTTGTCCATAACAGGAGTCTTTGCCATATATACAGCATTGCCTTCTTTTTTGTCATTCAGGCCATATCCATCAAGAATCATTAATACGGTTGGTTTTTTGCTCATAATGTTCTCCTTTTATATGTGTTCATTATTGATTGCTGTATGTAACTGTACACAACTGTACATTTTAGCATACAGCAACTGAAATTTTTATATACAGATGCACTTTATCGTTCATTGCATGCCTGATAACACGCTTTTGTGCCCTCTTTATATAGTATCAAAATTTCAGGATTTTTCAATTCTTTTTTTTATGTATTTGGCTTCTTTGTTTAATTTCGTTTTACCAACTTATTAAGTGGATATTCATAATCTGCTTTTTTGCGCATCTCTGTATTGAATAACTACTTCGCAGTTTATAACAATAAACGATATCTTATTTTCCGTAAACACGAATGATTGTAGAAATCTTTCTTACAGAATCTCTGTTTCTCAGTTCCTCGATTGCAGTTCTGAAATCACCTTCTCTTACTTTCTCAGTGATCACAACTACTTCCGCACACCCTTCCACCTTGGTATCTTTCTGGATAATCTGTGCAACACTGACCTGATATTTGGCAAAAATAGCAGTCATCTCGGCAAGAACACCGCAGCGATCCTCTACTTTGAGACGGAGGAAATAACGGTTATGTGTATCTTCCATTTTCTTAACAGGGATATTCTTGTAACAGGTACATCCGATTCTGCCGCAGCATCCTGCAAGAATATTTCTCACAATATCAAATACATCACCCACAACTGCACTGGCTGTAGGAAGTTCTCCTGCTCCTCTTCCGAAGAACATGGCATCCTCCACTGCATCTCCATGGACAAATACTGCATTATAGGAATCATTTACAGTTGCAAGCGGATGGGAACTGGGGATCAGCATCGGGCACACATATGCTTCAATTCCGTCTGCTTCGTTTCTTGCAACACCCAGAAGCTTGATATCACGTCCCATTTCTTTCGCATAATGAATATCTTTTGATGTGATCTTGGCAATTCCCTCTGTATATACATCGTTAAATACCACACGTGAGTTAAATGCCACAGATGCAAGGATCGCTACCTTACGTCCTGCATCCAGACCTTCGATATCAGCAGTTGGATCAGCCTCCGCATATCCAAGTTCTGTTGCAAGTGCCAGGGCATCCTTAAACTCCATGCCTTCCTGAGTCATCTTTGTCAGAATAAAGTTTGTGGTTCCGTTTACAATACCCATAACTTCTGTCATGTGATTTCCTGCCAGACACTGTTTCAATGGTCTGATAATCGGAATTCCTCCAGCTACTGCTGCCTCAAATAAAAAGTCTACTTTATTCTCATGTGCCGCTTCCAGAAGCTCATGTCCATGAACCGCGATCAGGTCTTTGTTTGCTGATACTACATGCTTTCCTGCTTTCAACGCAGAGAGAATGTATTCCCTGGCAGGGTTGATTCCCCCGATCAGCTCAATAACGATCTCAATCTCCGGATCATTTACGATTTCGTCCCACTGACTGGTAAGCATAGAGGTATCTTCAAGTTTAGCTGCTGCTTTTTCTATATTTCTGACAAGGATTTTCTTGATTTCAACTTTACAGCCAATTTTAGCTGTCATTTCTTCTTCCTGATTCTTCAGTACCTTATATACACCTGTTCCTACTGTTCCAAATCCTAACAGTGCGGCTTTGATGACTTTTTCACTCATTTCACAGGATTCCCCTTTCTTATTCGTTGATTTTTATACTAGGGCAGAATCGGCTATTTGTCAAGTTTGTCTGCGTTTTTAAGCAAAATCTCCACCATGTTTTCGAGTTCTGTTTTCTTTTTGCGAAGCCATTTTATATACCAAATTTTTGTCATCACTGCCGCCCAGACTGAAACGCAGAAAATGCCTGCCAGGATCATATAAAACAGTCTCTCTGTTCCCTGATGCGGAGCTCCGTTCAGAAAACAATAATACATTGCCGCTGATAATACAGCCATACAAATTCCCGTAGTTATCTTTTTAATCAACTTCATCATTATCACTTTCCCTCTTATAGTGTCGTTATAACGACACTGTTATAACATTCATTTTAACCCGATAATAAATAGTAATCAAGAACAAATTGGACGGTTATTAAATATGATAAGTTATAGGAAATTATGGAAAACTATGAAAGAGCGAGGAATCAGTCAATACGCTCTGTATACGCGTTATGGCATCAGTACTTCTTTTCTGGATAAACTCCGTCATAATGAAAATGTGGAAATCCGCAGTCTTGATATCTTATGTTCAATCCTTGACTGCGATTTCGGTGATATTGTAGAACACATTCCGGATAATGCTGAACCTGAGGAAAAATAATTTTTTCGGGTTCAGTATCAATATGATGTAGTTGTGTCCTTTTATAGAACTATTTGTTCTTTTTTGTCTTTCTCATGATGTTAGGTCAAAAGGTATTTTACCCATAACCTGATATCTTCTCATATCTATAATATATTTTGCTTATCATATCCTGCAGAAAGTCAGGCGGATATTCGCAATCTTCACGGGGGACTTACCTGATTCGGTTAAAACATTATTTATAATGTTATCCTATAAGTCCATTCACAAAAACATAAGATTTTTTCATTTATTTATGATATACTTATTACTGTCTCCTTCGTTCTCAGTAACGCAGACTTATCTATGGCATTCTCTTCAGGCGCATAATATCATCCGCTTCGCAATTTATCAGTTAAATAGTGCGTTCAGGAGATTTGCTGCAGATTTACAAAATATTTTTACCTGAAAGGATTGTAGTATATATGAAATATGATGTAGTGATCATCGGCGCAGGACCTGGCGGTATTTTCTCTGCCTATGAACTGATGAAGCAAAATAACGATTTAAAGATTGCTGTTTTTGAGGCTGGAAATCCTCTCAGTAAAAGACATTGCCCAATTGATGGTGACAAAGTAAAAACCTGTATCAAATGTAAAACCTGTGCCATTATGAGCGGCTTTGGCGGTGCCGGTGCTTTCTCTGACGGCAAATACAATATCACAAATGATTTCGGCGGAACACTTTATGAACATATTGGAAAGAAAAACGCTCTTGACCTGATGCGTTACGTAGATGAGATCAATGTTGCCTACGGGGGACAGGACACAAAAATGTATTCTACAGCCGGAACCAAATTCAAAAAACTTTGTATGCAGAACAAATTAAAGCTTCTGGATGCTTCCGTACGTCATCTGGGAACAGACATTAACTATGTGGTTCTTGAGAACTTATATGCAAAATTAAAAGAGCATGTTGATTTTCATTTCAACACTCCTGTAGAACGTCTGGAAGTGCTGGATGATGGATACCGCATTGTTACAAAGAATGATACCACTGACTGCAGTAAATGTATCGTATCCGTAGGCAGAAGCGGAAGCAAATGGATGGAAAAGATCTGTAAAGAACTTGACATCCCAACCAAATCAAACCGGGTAGACCTGGGTGTACGTGTAGAACTTCCTGCTGTTATCTTCTCCCATCTGACAGATGAACTGTATGAGAGTAAGATTGTCTACAGAACAGAAAAATTCGAAGATAATGTGAGGACTTTCTGTATGAATCCTTATGGCATCGTTGTAAACGAAAATACAAACGGCATTGTCACAGCAAATGGCCACAGCTATGAAGATCCGTCCAAACAGACAGAAAATACAAACTTCGCACTGTTGGTAGCCAAACATTTCTCCGAGCCATTTAAAGACAGTAATGGATATGGCGAAAGCATTGCCCGTCTTTCCAATATGCTGGGCGGCGGTGTGATCGTACAGCGTTTCGGCGATCTGGTGCGCGGAAGAAGGAGTACGGTTGCACGCATCGAAGAAGGTATGGTACGGCCTACTCTCGCAGCTACTCCCGGCGATCTGAGTCTTGTTCTTCCGAAACGTATCCTTGACGGAATCATGGAAATGATCTATGCTCTGGATAAGATTGCTCCCGGAACAGCTAATGATGACACCCTTCTCTATGGCGTGGAGGTTAAGTTCTATAATATGGAAGTTGATATCGATGAAAATCTGGAAAGCAGATACAAAGGCCTGTATATCATTGGAGACGGAAGCGGTGTAACCCATTCCCTGTCCCATGCTTCTGCAAGCGGTGTATATGTAGCACGCCAGATTGTTGAGAATATGTAAAAGACCGGAGTTCTTCTGATGGATACCTCTAACTACAGCAATCAATAACCTTAAAGTCCCCATCTGTCTCTTACAGTTGAAACAGATAGGGACTTGTTTATTATATTTTCTGGTATGCCATCCATTTATCCATTCCCAGACGTTCAAATGAACCGCAGTACTGAAATCCGCATTTTTCCAGAAGTTTCTGCATGGGGATGTTATC
>OGFJ01001651.1_pt1 | contig 13992 bp, 6 predicted proteins | sample 1570861 | NCBI WGS metagenome assembly OGFJ01 (sample SAMEA2582060, study PRJEB24529) | metagenome | biome: Human gut stool | place: China | collected 2011
CTGAAGATACCGGCTGGCACGGTCAATGAAAATCAGCAGCTTCTCATTGTTCTTCGGTTCGGTAAGAATATCGGGGTATTCACGAAAACACATTTCCCACCGCCGGACAAAATCCTCCTGCGCTCCCTGAATCTCGCACATCATGGCTTCGCCATCTGCCAAACGGCGAGGTGAATAGATGCTCTTGACGGCATCCTTGAGATTCTGTTTTTCTTCCTTGTTGAGTCCTTTCTTATGCCCCTGAATGTTTTGCTTAAAGGTCGTTATAAACGCATTGTCCTTTGAATAAGAATCCGTGATACTGGAATCCCGTTCGGCTTTAGGCTTACGCAGCTCTGCCACAACTTCGGGACGCTTTTCCTTTGGAACCTTTGCAATCGAGGAAATTTCACGGTCGGTTGCCCGGATCTTTCCACGCAGGATTTCTTCCTGCGCTCCGGGTACTGCTTCCTCCGCTGCTTCCACACTTTTTGCAAATTGCTCTGCACGGTAAACATAGCTTTCGGATGTTCCATGTTCCGCAGCAACCTTCGACCGTGAACCGTGCTTTGTGCGGTCTGGTTCATTTTGAACCAGACCACTTTCAGATGCCAAGGTGTACTGATTACCGTGAAACGATTTGATTTGCTTTTCCGCTTCTGCCTGCTTTCCGATCAGGAACTTTTTCTGTTCTGGGGTCAGGTTTCGCCGCCCGAGCTGATTTTTACAGATCCATACGAGTGCTTCATAGCGGTTAGCAAATTCTTTTTCGATGACTTCAAACGGAATGAACGGATATTTCCGAAGGACTTGATAGCGCGTGTGTCCGTCAACAATGTAGCCGTTCCACGTGATGATCGGATTCAGTACACGTTCTTCTTTTAGGATGTTCATTTCCAGTTGGTGAGTTTCCTCAAACGACGGAGGGTTGATTTGATTCTGGAACCCCGGATCGATTTTAAGCTGGCTCAGTTTTGTCATAGGCAAACCATCCTTTCTGAAATGAAATGGAATATCATTGTTCTTACGCCGTTCTCTCTGCATGGTGTTCCTGCCCCTTTCCAGCGGCGTTTTCCGGCTCGCTCTTGCGAGATCATCGCCGGGTATTCCATGCAGACGGTCATGCGGTTTTCAAGGTTCGATGAAGGCTCTGAAATTAGAATAACACATTCATAGAAGATTTTTAGGAGGTCGTACCTCCGGTTTTTGATTATAAGAAAGCGGAAGTAGTGCTTCCGGTTTTCTGCTGCAAACCACTGAAAAAATTGTATCACATCGTAAATTTTATTTTTAGGAACTGGTAGTTCCGATTTTTAAAAAATACGAAGTGAATTTCAAGGCAAAATCGGAACTACTGGTTCTGGTTTTTCGTATCAACGTGATTTCAAATTTTGGGTGCCGTTCTCTCTGCACGGCTTTCCTGCCCCCTTTCAGCGGCGTTTTCCGGCTCTCCCTTGCGGGGTCTTCGCCGGGTATCCCATGCAGACGGTCATTCGGTTTTCAAGGTTCAATTGGTGTCTTGCTGGTAGCTTATCACACTTTCAAAAGAATTTTTAGGACCTATTAGTTCCGCTTTTTACATTCAAAACCGGAAGTAATAGGTCCGGTTTGATGCGATATTGAATGAATCAACGCCGATTTTCCTAAAGCAAATTTTTCTCAAGAAAATTTGCTTATTCAGCGTCAGCGAGGAAGCACAGTCAGCGCAGTTCTTGTGCAGAAAAATAACCGTCCGCTTCAAGTTAAACTTGAAAACGGACGGTCTGGCTTGCAAAATAATTTTCAAAATTGGATGGCAGGTTGAAAGGCTTCATAGCGCCCGCAAGCAATGCAGACGTATATACATCTGCTTATTTTGCTCTGCAAAATACTTGTTGGGAACACCCAAACCCGTGAACTGCATCCTGTGGATGCAGGCTGTGCGATTGCATCGCTGATTCGTTCAAACTCATCGCAGCCCTATATTATCGCTCACACTCCCGATCAGGATGTCAAATGCAGAAGCGGCCATCTGCATCTACGCAAACAGCCGCTTCATGATTCATTTTGTACCGGTCACTGCAGCACCTTATTCATCAACTCCTGATAGCTGTCCACATGGTCGTATGTCACAAGTCCATCTGACAATTTTGCAAAGAGCTTCTTGGCGCAGTCGATCTTGGATTTCTCGATCGGACGCAGGTTCAGGCTTTCCATCGTGCCTTTGGTTTCTGCTACAAAATAGATGTGTTTCACCTTGCCCTCATGGAACACGATTGCCCAGTCCGGGGAGTAGTGTCCAACCGGGGTCGGAATATAGAAGCCTTTCGGCAGTTTTGCATAGATAAAGACTTCCTCTGCACCGTCCAGATTTTCCGCAAACTTCCGTTCCACGCTCTTTTCCGCTGTGCCATCGGTGAAAACGTAATCCTGAATCGCCTTTTGTGCCTTGTAAGCCTTATCCATCGTCAGAGCGTGTTTCTCTGCCGTAAAGATACTGCTGTCGTAGCTGCCCTCAATGGTATCATAGGTGATATGCTCCACGATCATGGTAGCTTTCTGCTCCTTGACCAGCCGGATCACCTTTGCGATAAATTCTTCTGGGTTGTTCTGGTACATCGCAAAGGTCGTCGGCTTGATGCCCTGCAAAATCCGTGCAACGGTATGCCGGGTCAGCGTTGTGCCCTCTGCAATTTTGCCGATCAGGTCATACGCAACCTGACCTGCGTAGTCATGTTCTAATTTTTTTGTTCTGCTCTTGGCATCGCTGAAGCTGCTGCCTTCTCGCACCATATCGGCACTCAGAACATCTTTCTGACCAGCATAGGTGACGGTATATTGCAACCGACTGACGTACAACTCGCTGTCGATGTGTACGATTGCTTTCTGAATCAGTTCCTCAGAATCAAAATCCACCGTATAGGCGTATTTGTGGTTGATCGTCTGCCAGAGCTTCTGGAACTCGGCTTTTTCAAACCGGTCGTTCAGCGGATTTTCCAGCACTTTCGGCTTGTTGCCATCCTCAAACATGGACTTGAGCATACTGTCATCATAAATTGCCTGCACAAGCGTGTGCACGCCCTCTTCAATGGGCTTCAGCGTTTCCGGCACCGGTGCAAGTGTTCCGGCCTGCACATCGTCCCGGTAGTCCTGCGTGATGTTATCCTGCTCATCCACATAGTTATTGCGGACAAGATACTGATAAATTGTCCGTGCCTGACGGTCATCCACCTTGACGGTTTTGCCATCCAGCCTGATGGTCTTGCCGGTGAAATATGCAATGTCTGCCTTTCGGGGGCGGTCATACAACACTGCTTCGGTCTGCTTTTGCAGTCCGTCTACAAACCCTGCATAGCTCTCGCTGGCAATAACGGTCAGGACGTTAATATCCTGCACCTTATCTCCCAGCACTTCCGCATCCATGCGGTTTCCGTCCTTATTCACGCACAGACGCAGACCACGGCCTACTTCCTGCCGCTTCTGCGTGGTGCTGTCGCTGTGCTTCAGGGTGCAGATTTGGAACACATTCGGGTTATCCCAGCCTTCCCGCAGGGCAGAGTGGGAGAAGATGAACCGGGTCGGCTCTTCAAAGGACAGCAGACGTTCCTTATTTTTCAGGATCAGGTCATAGGCAGAAATGTCATCCGACATATCTGAGCCACGCTTGACCGAACTGTTGACGCTGTGACCTTTCTTGTCGATGCTGAAATAGCCCTTGTGGACATCATGCACATCGGTTGAATCCAGATAGGCTGTATAAGCAGGGTCGAACAGGGTGCGATGCTCATTCCGAACCGAAAGATACTCCTGCTCAAAAATCTTGCCGTACTCGCCCAGCAGCTCGTTTCCGTCTTCATCGTACTGGCGGTATTTTGCCACTTCGTCGATGAAGAACAGCGAAAGCGTCTTGATGCCCAGTTTGAAAAGTTCCTGCTCTTTTTCAAAGTGCGAAAGGATCGTTTCATGAATCTGTACCCGGCGCATATCGTTTTCGGAAACGTCACCGGTAACATCGCCTTTGCGGATGGTATCGCCGTTCGTAAAGGTCACAATGCCCGTGATCGGGTCGATTTCCGACACTACGAAGCCCTTGTACTGCTCCATTTCCCCGGAGATGTAATAGAGATTATCGCCCACATCCAGCGTATGGAACTCTCGCTTCGTACCGTTCTGGTGGCTGACCTCCAGCTCTACTTTTGCCCGTGGCGGATTCTTCGGGGAGATGATGATGCTTTCCAGATACAGATACTTGTCCGTACCACGCAGATTTTTGACCTCAAATCCTTTGACTTCGATTTTCTTGACCAGTCGCTTATTGTAAGCGTCCAGCGCATCCAGAACGTAGATCAGATTGTGCTGCTTGGCGTGGGTAGCAGAGTAGTTCAGCGTGAAAAGCGGATTGAACTTTTTCAGGGCTTTCTGCGTGGCAGAGTCCTCTTTGCCCATCTTCTGCGGTTCGTCCAGAATCAGGACCGGACGGTTGGCGGCAATCACATCAATCGGGCGGCGAGAACCGAACTCGTCCCGCTTGGTGTAGATAATACGCGCAGCGGCATCACCCTTGCGGCCTTCCACGTTCTTGTCCTCGTTCATAGATGCCGCAAACGCCTGCGTGTTGATGATCATGACGTTGATGCCGGAATTGCTGGAAAAGGAATCCAACTGATTCAGGTTGCTGCTGTTGTAGATAAAGAACCGTGCCTTTTTGCCGTAGCACTCCATAAAGTGATCGGCAGTGATCTCAAAGGACTTCTTTACGCCCTCACGGATGGCGATACTCGGCACAACAACGATAAATTTGCTCCAACCATACCGCTTGTTCAGCTCGAACATGGTCTTGATGTAAACATAGGTCTTGCCTGTGCCGGTTTCCATCTCGATATCCAACGAGCATCTTCCCAGTGGGGCAACCAGCTTTTCCGACTGATGGATGTTTGCTTCTGCTTGCAACGCGCGGATGTTCTGAAGCAGCTCCTGGTCGGTCAGTTGGAGTGCTTCGTTCTTAAAGCCGGAATCGTTGATTAAATCCTGCAATTCCACCTGTGTTGCATCGTCCCCGTTGGAAACAAGGCTCAACTGCTGCGGCTGTGCAGACAGGTTTCCCATATCCCGCAGGTACGACACGCCTGCATTGTAGGGCTGACCCTGAAAGACCCGTGCCACCGCATCCACAGCATCCGTCTGGTACTGCTGAATCTTAAAACTAAACTTCATCTTTGTGGTTTACCTCCTGCTCCAGCATCAGGAACCGGTCAAAATCGCTCTCATACAGGCGATCCTGAATGACACGATACTTTTCGTATTCGGTTTCCGCATGGAGTTTTGCCTGCTCTGCGCTGATTTTACCGGGGCCTGTCAGCAGCTCGTTGCCGTTGAACTCCAGAAAACCGTCCAGACGTTTTGCCCAGTCCTCCATGCTCATGGGGATCTTGCGCTCCGCCTGCAGCTCGGCATAATCCAGATAGAGCGACACAATGCGCTCCAGATAGTTCATTTCCTCTTTGCTCAGGTAGTTTTTGGCTACCGTCACATCTGCTTTCAGGATTTTCCCATCCGGCGCATTTTCCCATGTGGTAAGCCCCATGTGCTCCTTGTTTGCATCGGCACGCTCCACGATCAGTTCTGCCGCCGTGTGGCGATGCACAGCATAGTGCATCTTGTTCTGAACCGTCTGGAAGAACAGTCGGGTCGTCTTGGCATCCTTGTCGTAATCAAACGCTGTTGCGTACAAATCCGTCACTTTCTGGTAGAACTTGCGCTCCGACAGGCGAATTTCACGAATCTGCAGCAGCTGACGCTCAAAATATTCATCCGTGAACATATGGCCTTTTTTCAGCCGTTCCACATCCATCGTCCAGCCCTGAATGGTGTGGTCCTTGACGATCTGACCCGCCCACTTGCGGAACTGCACCGCTCGCTGGTTGTTCACCTTGAAGCCGACTGCAATAATCATTTGCAGATTATAGTGATCCTGTTTGCGGTTAATCTGACGGTTGCCCTCCGTTTGAACTGTCAAGTATTTCTTGACAGTTGCCTCCGGCGTAAGTTCCCCATCCGAATAAATGCGTTTGATGTGCTGGGAAATTGTCTGCTTTGACACATCATATAATGCCGCCATCATCTTCTGTGTCAGCCAGATGTTTTCATCCTCATAGCGCATTTCATAGCTTGCGTTGCTCTCACCCGTAGAAGCCACAAAGGTCAAATATTCTGCCGCGGAACTACGGATCAGTTTGGAGTTTTGAGAGTGGAGTGTGGAGTTTTTTTCTTCGCTCATACCGTATCATCTCCTTTTGCAAATTTTGCGCTCATGGTTTTGGTCGTAGAAGAGAGCATTTTCCGGAGTTCTTCACAGTCTGCATAGAGCGACTGATATTCTTCCGCTTTCAGATAATCTGTTTCCGCCAGCAAGTCCAGCCAGTAAATCGTTTCCGCACATTCTTTCAGCGCAATATAGATTTTGGAAAGGAAATCCTTTTCGCTGATGGCGCACGCACTTTCGGCAATGTTTGCACCAATGCTCGTCCCACTCCGTAAAACCTGTTTGGACAGGACAAACTCTTTCTTTTCTGCGCACAGATATTTATAAAGATTCACGATTCTGACCGCAAACCTCTTGCTTTTGAACTTTACCGTTTTGCTCTGCTCCATAAACATACCTCAGTGTGGAATTTGGAGTGTTGAGAGTGGAGTTATCCGCTTTTGCTTTAACTCCACACTCCACTCTTCACACTCCACACTCATAAAACTTTTCTAACTGTTTCCGGGCTATACGTTTCAAAAATCTGGTCAAAGTTTGTTGCAACGCTGTCGTTTGCCATGGAGCTGTCACGGAAAACAGCATAGTACGGCTTCATCTGAGCAATCGCCTTGACAGTTTCCTCGGTCACATCATGGTCAAAGCAGGCCAGTAAGAAGCCCTCTGCCACGTTGAACACCTTTTTGCCTGCAATCTCTTTCACCTCAATGGGGCTGGAAAGCAGCACACCCAGATCCAGCATCACCTGGAACAGCAAATCTTCCGGGGTACGGTCAGGTTTTACGTTATCCACCAGCGAGAACATATCCTGCTGCTGGGTCTCCTCCGGCGTGTAGTAGACGTTTTCCATATTGCTGCTATCCAGACGCAGGCAGCGGAAACCCACATCCAGTGTGGAGTTTGGAGTGTTGAGAGTGGAGTTTGTGTCAAGCCGCACTCCATCCATTGACAGCTGTCCCCCCGCAGACAAAATTTGCTTGCCCGCACGGCGGATGCGCTCCTTGCCGATTTCGCAGATGTTCTTATAGCCAGCCTTGTACGCTTCGCTCTTCTCGTCCGTCTTTTCCGGCAACTGCACCATGATAAATTTACGGTGTCCACCATCTTCGGCATTTTTGCTCATTACTGCATGAGCAGTTGATGCCGAACCTGAAAAGAAGTCAAGAACTACAGAATCCGATTTTAAGTTCGCAAGAGTCAAAAGTCGTTGCATTAGGCGCTGCGGTTTAGGACCACTGAAAAAGCCGCCATCAAGAAGTCTGGAAACTTCTTGTGCTCCTTCTTGGCTGTGTCCAACATCCTTGAAAAACATAATAGAGGTTGGTGCCATGCCATCGTGTTTCAAGTCAGTAAGGAATCTCTTTATTCTGGGCACTCCGTTTCCATCTGGTCCAAACCAAATCCTATTATCTTGGAGTCTCTCCAAAAATGCTTTTTTGGAGAGACTCCAGCAGCGACCTGCTGGAGGCTCTATTACTCGCCCCGAAGGAGCGGTAATAGGATAATCGCACTCCGCATTATAAGTCTTTACTGAAATATCACTTGACATCCATACGCCACGAGGATCGTTATCAGGATTTGAATAACGAGCATTTGCTTCCTCAGTTCTTGGCAATCTACCAATAATGAATTTCGTTATATCTCTTGCGTACATTAAAACATAGTCGTGGCTGTTAGATATGAAGCGGGCATCGTTCTTTGGCGAAAATGCTCTTTCCCACACCAACTGTGCTAAAAAGTTTTGTCCACCAAACACTTCATCGCAACATTTCTTAAGATTTTCCTGCTCATTATCATCAATACTGATAAAAATCACGCCATCATCTGCCAGCAAATCCTTTGCTATCTTCAAACGCGGATAAATCATATTAAGCCAGTCCGTATGGAAACGGCCATTGTTCTCGGTATTCGTCACCATGCGATTGCCGCTTTCATCGTAATCGCCGGACTTCACTCTCCACTCTCCACACTCCACACTGAAATCGTCATTGTAAACAAAGTCATTCCCCGTATTGTACGGCGGATCAATGTAGATCATCTTGACCTTACCCAGATAGGTCTCCTGCAAGAGCTTCAGCACTTCCAGGTTATCGCCCTCAATATAAAGGTTCTCACTGTCAAAGCCACCGGGCGTGCCATCCTTGCCCACACTGTCTGCCACAACCGGGCGCAGCGTTGCCGTAATGGGCGCATTTGCCGCCAGCATTGCCTTTTTCTTATCCGGCCATGTAAACTGGTAACGCTCTTCCCGACCCTCCACGATGGAGTCGGAAAGCTCCTGCCGCAGAACGTCAAAATCAATGGCGTGTTCTACCTTGCCGTTGCGTTTCACCTCGGTAATTGCATTGGGGAATAGCTTGCCGATTAAATCTATGTTGCGCTGTACGCCGTCAAGGCTGTGCATTTTTAGGGTGTCCATTTGCTGACTCCTCCATTTCCTGTTTCGGCTCCAAATGTATAATGAAATCGGTTATCAATATTGCATTCAAGGAAGCTTTTTTATTAGGGTACTTTTTGTATTTGCTATGTGAAACGCCGTTGCGGTTTGGAACACCTTCTACCACTTCATCTACAGTATTACAGTCACAAACAATCAGCTTCTCATAAAATTCTCCGAACACGGGGTCAAAATTATTTTCTTCTATCAACGCAACCAACCCTTGACCAGTTTTCTTCTGACTATAGCGGCCAGTGATATGTAACTTATGGTGAATTAGACCTTCCCACATAGTTGACAAACACGCTATCGATAGCGCATACTCTCCTCTAATATGCGCTTCAATCGCTTGCCCAAGAATTTTTTTAATATGAGGTGCGAGATCAGAATTTCTCCATTCACGTTTGATATCTTTTAGTTCTTGAGTAGTGTAATAACTGAGAATCAGTTTATCGATACGCTTTTCTCTACGCTTGCTACACCCTCTGCTAGAGAACAAAACCCTGTAGATATCTTCAACCAACCCAAAATCTGCTGACCAACTTGCATACGGGAACCATTTGCATTCATATAATGCCGCCAGACAGATTTCATCAATTTTACGATAATAGGAGTCAAAAACGCTATCCTCAATATGCAAATTCTGTAAGACAGCCTGCAGTGGAGAAAAATCAATACTGGATATCCATTGCAATGCCGGTGAATTTGCAATTTGAGTTGCCGCAACAGTGTAAGACGCTAATATATTTTGGGTTGATTGTGTAATGGATTGAAGGAAGTTGTTATCATATAGATTCTGAAAGGCATTGACCGTGTTGTTAGCGAGAAGCCACCTGTCAGCATTGAGCGTAACTGATGAAATTGCAGAGGATAACGTTGAAGCCGCCTGCGTTACAGCACTACAATTTGATGCTAAAATAGCAGTGGTTCTTTGAAAATCCTGTACTGCAGGACTACTCACAACTTGTTGAAGGCTATTTATGAGTGGCACCGCTGCACATTGAATTTGCGATTGCTGTTCAACAAATGGTGTAAGTGCCTGTGATAAATTTTCTGTCAAAGCAATGCTCTTTTGCAACGATTCGGGAAGAATGGGCATGAATTTCTTTTCGCTATCGATAATTACACCTCCAGTTGCCGTCGCACAATTTGCAGTTCCTGTACCAGTTCAAACTTCTTCTTCGGTTGCTTTTCCTTACGGATTTTAGCTTCCAGTGCCACAATCTGTTTTTCCAGCTGCTCACGCTGCTTCTGCTGCTCTACGCTGTCTTTCAGGGATGCGCTTTCTCCTGTGCCAAGCGCATCGCCTGCAATCTGACGGACAAAGTTCTCGTATACGGCATCCAGTGTAAGCCCTTCCAGATGCACCGGCAGGTCATCTTCGTCCAGCCAGTCCGTAGAATAATAGCGGTCTACCTTAAAGGCTGTCTTGCCCGCCGCAGCCTCCTTGTAGCCGATGACAGCACGATACCTGCCCTCGTATTCCAGCAAAAAGAGGATGTGATACGGAATTTCCCGGTCGATCTGGCGCAGCACACTCTCGTCCAGCTCCGGGACAGACAGCCGCACCTCGAATACCTCGATCTCCGTCACTTGCCCACCAGCAGCCAGATTCAGGGTAGTGGTCGCAATCTTATTGCGCCAGTAGATGATCCTGATCTGCTCGACAAAGGCTTTCTTCATAGCCGGGGTGACAGCGATGTTCTCATAGAACTTCTGCTTCGGGATGCGTTTATTGAACTCGGTAGATACAGGCAAGTCCAGCACGTTTTTCACCTCTATGTGTTCATTTCACAACAAGAAAGCAAATCAACTCAAAGTCATCCAGCCCGGACACCTGACTGAGCAATGCCGTTGTTCCGCCCGCAGAGAACAGGCTGTCGATATCGCTTTCTTCCTTAACATCAATGATCGAATCAATGGCTTCACTCAGCAATTCGGACATTTCTGCCATGTCCTTTCCGTCGTCTGTTTCCCGATTGAAGCGTTCATACACCTCTTTGATCGGCTCAGACTTTCCACGGCACAGCAGCCGGATATCGTCCAGCATCTTTTTGGGGTTCAGATAGTCGCAGACGATCTGCCCATCCATTCCGATGTAGACCATGTAGAACGGATGGATACGGTTGCGGTTATCCGCATTGACGCTGTTATTGATGTTTTTCAGAACGAAGATCACGCCCTCGGCAATTCATCCGTAGCTGGAACCACCGCATGAAGTCCACGGGGCTTCTTGTCCAGATCGCCGTTGTGCTTGATGTAATCCAGCAGGTCGAGCCGGAACTCGTTCAGTCCCAGATCCATGATGGAGATGCCGTCCGACATATCCTCGATGTCAACGACCTCTTCCTGCAAGCGTTTCAGCTGTGCCTTGCGGTACTCCAAATCGCCCTTTTCTTCGGGGTTGATAAGGTCATCATCGCCGGTAGAGGTCATAACGGTGATTTTCATGCGGGTCTCCACACGGGATTTCAGGTTGATGTAATCGTCCAGCGTCAGATCGGGCCAGAAATTCACAAGCTGGATGTACTGGTTCCTGCTGCCGATACGGTCAATTCGTCCAAAACGCTGGATGATGCGCACCGGGTTCCAGTGAATGTCATAGTTGATCAGATAATCGCAGTCCTGCAAGTTCTGACCTTCAGAAATGCAGTCTGTCGCAATCAGCACATCAATTTCCGTGGTACTACCGGGCATCAGAACATCCCGGTCTTTGGAAACGGGAGAGAAGCAGGTCAGCACGTTGTTGAGCGTTGCCTTGAAGCCCTTGATCGTGGTGCGTCCATCAATCGAGCCGGTAATAACGGCGGTGTTCAGCCCATATTTCTGCTTTACAAACGTACTCACATTGTCAAAAAGGTACTCTGCCGTATCCGAAAATGCAGAGAAAATCAGCACTTTCCTGTTGCCGGCATTGATCGGATGCTCAATTTTTTCAGACAGCAGCTTGAACAGCTCTTGCAGCTTTGTGTCATGCTGCGGCGTAATGTCTGCCACCATAAAGGTCAGCAGCTCCAGAATTTCTGCATCTTTCCGAAGCTCCGTGCGCCAGCTCTTCCAATCCATATCCGCAAGGTCGATTTTGACTTTCTTGCCGACGGTGAAAAAGCCAGTATTTTCATCGTCCATGTCAAAATCATCTCCGGTCATGTCGTACATATCCAGATCGGCATGGCCGGAGCGTTCAAACTGGTCAATGGACTGAATCGTACCATCAATCAGCTTCTTGATGCGCGTCAGGGTCAGCTGGAACGAGTGTACAGAGCTTTCCAGCCGTTTCAGCAGGTTAATACTCATCAACCTGCAAATGCCCTGCTCACGGCCTCTCTGGGTCAAATTCTCGCCCTTATTGTGCGTCAGCTCCTGATACTTCTGGATCTTACTTGCGAAGATATAGTTGGAGGGCATATAGACGCACAAGCTCAACTGTATCAGCTGCTCGTAAATCTCGTTGTAGTTGATGGCATTATTCAGGTCTGTCAGACATGGACGGACAGAGATCGGCTTCAATCGCTCCGGGAACTTTCCGATAGCGTTGGTGTTGTAGTACTTCTCGATATGCTTCCGAGAACGTGCGATGGTCACACTGTCCAGCAGCTCAAAGAAGTCGAAATCCAATGTCCGCAGCAGCGCATCCGTGGTTCTCTCTTCTGGTTTCAGCTTGCTCCATGCGTTAAAAGCTTTCTGCGCCTGCTTGAAGATGTCCTCAATGCTCTTTGAGGTGTTCAGCCTTTCATCCAGATACTCGGAGCTTCCCTCATAGGCAAGGGCGAGCTGATTTTTCAAATCCACAAAACGGTTGTTGACCGGCGTTGCCGAAAGCATCAGCACCTTGGTCTTAACTCCGGCACGGATCACCTTATCCATCAGACGCTGGTAACGGTTGTCCTGTGTCTTGCTATGAGTTCCGATTCCATTACGGAAATTGTGCGATTCATCAATGACGACCAGATCATAGTTGCCCCAGTTCAGGCGATCCAGATCGAGGCCATTCGATTTTCCGCCGCTTCTGGACAGATCTGTGTGGAACAGGACGTCATAGTTCAGCCGATCCGATGCAATCGGGTTGTTCACATAGTTGTCCTTGTAGGTGTTCCAGTTTTCCGCCAGCTTTTTGGGGCACAGCACAAGAACCGACTTGTTTCGGTTCTCATAATACTTTACGACAGCCAGTGCTGTAAAGGTCTTGCCAAGGCCAACACTGTCCGCAAGGATGCAGCCGTTGTACTTTTCCAGCTTATTGATGATGGCAAGCACCGCATCCTTCTGGAAGTCGTACAGCAGACTCCAGATTTTGCTCTGCTTGAAGCCGGTTGCCTCATTCGGCAGTTCGTCTTCTGAGATGTCGTCCAAAAACTCGCCGAATACATGATACAGCGTCATAAAATAGATGAACTCCGGGGAATTTTCAGCATAAGCCGTGCTGATATTCTCCAGAACTACATCTGTGACATCCTGCATTTTGTCCCGGTCGTTCCAAAGAGTATCAAACAGCTTCATGTACTGCTGTGCAAACGGAGCCTCCATGCAGTTGACCATGTTGTAGCTGTTATTTCCACGCTCACAGCCAATATCGACTGTCGTAAAGCCGCCAATCGGCATATAAGCGGTCTGTGCTGCACCGGAATCCACCGTCATGAAGCCAGCCATATTTTCGCCGGTGGTGTTCGATTTGAACGTTGCCTTTTTCCTGATCCAGTCTGCGCATTCCTTTGCGATGGCTCTCTGGGTCATCTCATTGCGCAGTTTGATTTCAAACTCTGTACCGTAAAGGCTTGTTTCCCGGGAAATGCGGGGAATGTAGAACTCCCGCTTCTGCTTTTCCGCCTTTTCCTTCACAAACGTAGGGGATGTAAAGATAAATTCAAACTCATCTATGGTTTCCAGCTGCTTCTTCAGCTCTTTATAGGCATACATCGAAAAGCAGGCTGCCGCAATAGACACCCTGCTACCTTTTTTGATTTCCACCCGCAGATCATCTCCAACGGTATTGGTTATGTTATCCAGAATTTTCATATCATCCACCGGTTTTATGCTTATCCACATTCTTTTATAGCCTTGACTATGAAGGCGCTCTTACAAAATTCCATTTCTATTATACCACCCACTTTTTCCCCTGTAAACGAAAAAGCTGACGGTGTGTAGCGTGCAGCATCCATCAGCTTTTCGTGATACAAAAATCGGCACCCGCTTTTCAGCGAGTGCCGATTTTGTTACCCTATAGTGCGCTTTGATTTTTGGCGTAAGTGGCGTAAGTTTGGCGTAAATCCGCTTTTGCGCGCTCCAAAAATCAAGGATTCATGCGGTTTTTTGGCAGCTATTAGTACATGCCGCCCAT
>OGFJ01001660.1_pt1 | contig 13944 bp, 10 predicted proteins | sample 1570861 | NCBI WGS metagenome assembly OGFJ01 (sample SAMEA2582060, study PRJEB24529) | metagenome | biome: Human gut stool | place: China | collected 2011
GGCTGGGCAAACGGGACATCGTGGTGGTGCTGGGCGATTTCGGCTTTGTGTGGGATGGCAGCAAGGAGGAACAGAAAAAGCTCGACTGGCTGCGCAAGCGCCCCTATACCCTGCTTTTCCTTGATGGTGCCCACGAGAATTACGACCTGCTGGCCCAGTACCCCGTCGAGGAGCGGTTTGGCGGCAGGGTCCAGGCTTTGGGCGGTAATGTGTACCATGTCTGCCGTGGCAGCGTGCTGGAGCTGGAGGGAAAGAAATACCTCTGCTTTGGCGGCACCGAGAGCCCCGATAAGGAAGAGCGGGAGGCCGGATACAACTGGTGGCCGCAGGAGATGCCCAGCGATGAGGAATACGCCGCCTGTGAGACCAATCTCGAAGCAAACGGCTGGCAGGTAGATTATGTGCTGACCCACGATGCCCCAAGCAGATTCCTTGATTTTACTTCCCTCGCGGTGGGCGAATCCAACCGCCTGCACCTGTTTCTTGATAAGGTCCTGCTGAAGCTGACCTACGAAAAGTGGTTCTTTGGCTGCTACCACAAGGATGTGGCCCTTTCCACCAAAAGCCGGTGCGTCTTTTGTGATGTCATCCCCATGGGCGAGCGCCACGCGAAGCGGTAAAAAGAAAAGGTGCCCATGACTTTCAGGCCGGTGGTGTACATCATAAAAAGACGAAGAAGATCGTGAACACTCTATTGGGTTCACCAATAAACAGCAGGAAGCCCCCTTGACAGTGTAATCGTCAGGGGGCTTTCTGCCTGCCAGGGATTAGTTCTTGAGTGTCTGCGCCTTGCGCCAGATCTGGACCACTTCCCAGTAACTTACAGAAGCATCTGCAGTTTTATTGGAAGGAAGCAGCTGGTTCTCAGAAGCCCAGGTGAGAGCCTTCTGTGCATTGGTGGCATCGTTACCCAACGCAGCAGCGGGAGCAGGTTTGCCGGCATCATCCCACACCAGTTCGGCAAGTTCGGTGGCATTGGCGGGGATCGCTGCGTCATCGGGGAGAATACGCTTCAGATAAAGCTCCGTGCCGATTCGGCAGCCCTGCCATGTCAGCACGGCGGCAGCACCAATGACCATAACGGTGCCCAGAATGCCAGAACCACCATCTTCGATGGAAGCGTCTTTTGTCATGGCTTCAATCGTTACACCCTTTTCACCTGCGGGCATTTGAAAGCGCAATGGATTTTGTTTGACATCGATCGAATCGTCCAAACCGCTGACCAACCATTGATCGAACGCAATGGCGTCGCTCTGGCTGATGTAGGTGACAGTTACACTGGCGTTTTCAGGCACCTTTGCAACCAGATCACCAATCTCGTTTCTCTCAGCATGGATCTCTTCGCCATTATGCTCAATAAAAACGTCAGCATTCTTAATGGTCAGGGGATAAAGCTCTGCAGTGGGAACAATGGGAGCAGCTTTTTGGCGAATTTCAAACGTGCCTCCGTCCACGATGGCAGAGATCAGATTGGGACTATTGGAATGGATCTTTACCTTTACGGTATACCTGCCTGCTTTTGTGGGAGTGATGACTTCTTCTCCCATATCGTTGAGATAGACAATCTCAAGTTTGATCTCGTCAGATTGTAAAAGAGCATTCAGCCTGCTGTCCGCCCGGACAGTCACTGTGGCCGTATGATCCTTGCCTTCCTCTTCCACAGCATCCGCTGGCAGGGTGACAGCGAGTTCGTTCTGGAAAGTATCATTGGTGATGGTAACGGGGTGGATCGTGATCTTTTCCGGAATGTCGATTCGGACGGTATCACCCTGAATGATTCGCAGGGTGTATGTTCCGACATCTTTTGGAAGCTCATTGAATTCTTCTTCGTTTGAGGTGCCTGCGTTCCTGACATATCTTACAATGTAATCTGTGATGCGTGTATCCTTGGGCTCGATCCTGATATCGATATTGTCCCCATAGGAATAGTCCGCTAGACCGCTGATGGTGAAATCACCGGTGTCATAATTTGTGTGTTCGACAGTGGTCAGAGTTACGGCTGTATCATCCTGACCTGCAACAAAAGTATAGGTGGTATTGTCTGCACTCACAGTGCCGCTGCCCCCTGCCCAGGTATAACGATCTCTGTATTGAGGATCGCTGACGGTCAATTCTACAGTTTTACCGATCGTGACAATGAATTTGCCATCGTTGATGGGAACGCTGCTGCCATCAACTTTGGCGGTAACGGTACGGATGGCGCTGGTTACCGTAACATCAATAGAACCAGGTGCTACAGGGACATTTTGTAGGCCAGAATTCGTGGAAATAGCGTTCCATTGAGAACGAGAGCCTGAATACTCTATGTTATTCAATGCTGTGCAATTGGAAAATGCATCCTCGGAAATTTTTGTTACACTGCTGGGAATTGCGATCCGTTTGAGCCGCGCGCAGCCAGCAAAAGCATCATCGAGGATCTGTGTGATACCCTCCGGGATATCGATGCTCTTTAAACTGATACAACCTGCAAAAACTGATTCCGGAAGTTCTGTGATCCTGCATGAGAGTTCAATGTCTTGCAGAGCGGAACAATTCATAAAGGTACCCGTTCCAATAGAAATCACAGAGTCTGGCATCTTCACAGAGGTCAGATACAAACAACAATCAAAAGCATGAGTTCCAATTCTTGCCACAGCATTGGGTGTTTTGAAGGCAAGATCTTCCCTTCGAGAAGGATAACGAACTAAGGTGTAATCACCATTTGCTGATTTTTCGTACAACACATTGTCTATTGCCGGATAGCTTTCGCTGTCTGATGTGATCGTTGAGAGAGCGAAACATTCGGAAAATGCATCGGTTCCGATCTGTGCCACATTGGCAGGAATATGAATTTGAGTCAATGCAGTTCCGGTAAAAGCCCGCTCTTCAATGGCAGTTACGCTGTCTGGAAGAGTAACGGTGTGCAAGCTGTAACAATAACTGAACATGCCGTCCGCAACGGATGTTACACCCTCTGGAATGGTGACAGTATCTAATTCTTCGCAATGATGAAAAGCCTCAGAGCCGATCTCTGTTACAGAATCAAGAATGGAAATATCTGTTAATACGCTGCAAAACATAAAGGTCTGGCGGCCAATCTTTTTCACGCAGGATGTTTTATTGTCCTGGATAGTAACGCTTTTCAGTGAGGTGCAATTATAAAAAGCATTGCTGCCAATTTCTGTTACAGTGTCGGGAATCTGGACACTTGTCAGGAAGTACTTGTAATTGCAGAATACCCGGTCCCCGATTTTTGATACAGGATATGTTTGAGTACCTTGTGTTACCTGAGCAGGGATCGTGATCCTATGTTCATTGCCCGTATACTTTGTTATTGTTGCAGTATTGTCAGCATTGAGGATAAACTGATAAGAACCATCTGTATATGCCATAGGGGAATCGCTTGCAAAAACAGTGACAGTGCCCACAGGGAAAAAGGTCAGCAGCATACTGAATGTCAGAAATAAGCTGAGTAGACGCTTTTTCATAAGAAAATCCTCCTTTGTATTTCGTAAAAGACTTGTCCAATGTGCGTCATAATGCGAATGAATATGACGCTTTACGCAAAATATTTTACAGTAGATGAAAATACAAAGTCAATATAATGGGACATGCTTTGTGAGAGAACACAAAAACTGAGAATTTTTTTATACGGAAGATACAAAAAAGAACCGAGTCCTGTGATATATATGGGCTTTTGCGCACTTCCCAATCAGGGATTCACGGGCTTTGGGGGAGTGATTGGTACGTGCAGAGTTTTCCTGGAGCCTGTTGCAGCAGGTTCATTGAAGGCTCAGCATACAATAAAAAAATGAGATAGGCACCCCCTTTCGGGGAAGTCTATCTCATCTTTTCATTGGCACTGTTTTGCAACAGCCCCTTCTCATTATCTTTTACATTTTTTCGGGGACGTTGATCTTGAACATGGTCAGCACATTGAAGATAACGTTCTTCACACCGATGCACAGGGCCAGGCGGGCCTGCTGCACGGCGGGATCTGCACCCTGGATGCGGCAGTTGCCGTAGAAGCGGTGGAAGGCGCTTGCCAGATCAATGACAAAGCGGTTGATGCGGCTGGGGTCATACTTCTCGGCAGCCATAACGATCTCCTGCGGGAAGGCGGCCAGCATCCGGATCAGGTCCATCTCGCTGGGGTCGGTCAGCAGGGTGGCATCCACCTGCTCGGCACCGGCAAAGGCCACGCCCTCGCTCTCCATCTTCTTGAGGATGGAGCAGATGCGGGCGTGTGCGTACTGGACATAGTACACGGGGTTGTCGTTGTCGGTCTTGACGGCCTGATCTAGGTCAAAGTCGATGCCGCTGCCTGCGTCGTGCATGTTGAACAGGAAGCGTGCGCTGTCGATGGGCACTTCCTCCAGCAGGTCGGTCAGGGTGATGGCATTGCCGGTGCGCTTGGACATCCGGACAGGCTGACCGTCACGCATCAGGTTGACCATCTGCATCAGTACAACATCCAGATCGTTGCCGTTCAGGCCGATGGCATCCATGGCACCCTTCATGCGGGCAACGTGGCCGTGATGGTCGGCACCCCAGACATCAATGGCCTTGGCAAAGCCGCGGGTGGCCAGCTTGTTGTAGTGGTAGGCGATGTCGGCGGCAAAGTAGGTGGGGATGCCGTTGGCACGGACGAGGACTTCGTCCTTGGCCTCCTCCTCGGTGCCGTCGTCGGTCTTCTTCTTGTTGACGGTGCCGTACTTGGCAGCGTACTGTGCGCTGCGGTACATGATGGCACCGTCCTCGGCCTTGTAGCAGGCACCCAGCTCCAGCAGCTTGTCCACCACGGCCAGCACAGCACCGGACTCGTGGAGGGTGCTCTCGTGGAACCAGACATCGTAGTCGATGCGGTACTTGCCCAGGTCGCGCTTGAGGGCGGCGATGTTCTTGGGCAGGGCGTAGGCAACGAGGGCGTCCTTCAGAGCTGCGAAAGCCTCGCTCTCGAAGAGGGTCTCCTCGTCCATGCCTTTGCAGGAGGCAACGTATTTGTCGCCGTTCAGCTCAGCGAACTCACCGGCCAGCACCTTGATGTCGCCGCCCTGATAGCACTCGGCGGGCAGGGGATAAGCCTCCTCGCCGCAGTACTTCTGCAGGTAGCGGACAGCGAGGCTCTTGCCGAACTTCTGGATCTGGTTGCCTGCGTCGTTGATATAGAACTCACGGGTCACGTCGTAGCCGGACCAGTCGAGGACAGCGGCCAGACAGTCACCCAGAGCGCCGCCGCGGGCATTGCCCATGTGCATGGGGCCGGTGGGGTTGGCGGAAACGAACTCCACATTATACTTGGCACCCTTGCCGTGGTCGGTGCGGCCATACTCCTTGTTGGCGCAGGCACCCAGTACCACACCGGCCCAGTAAGCCGGGGACAGGAACAGGTTGATGAAACCGGGGCCGGCGATCTCGACCTTGGCAAACACGCTGTCGGTCAGGTCAGGCAGGTGGGCCAGCAGGGCCTCTGCGATCATTCTGGGGGCCTTGCGCCAGGTACGGGCACCGGCCATGGCCAGGTTGGAGGCGATGTCGCCGTTCTTCACGTCGGCGGGGATCTCCACGATGAAGGCGGGCAGCTCGGCTTCCGGCAGGGTGCCGTCGGCCATGGCGGCCTTTGCCGCAGCGGTCAGCAGCGCACGGGCCTCGTCCAGTGCAGCCTGCCGGGGGTTGTAATTCTGGTAGGTCTTTTCAAATTCAGTCATTGGTCGGATTCCTTTCACAGTATTGGCAGATTCAGTTCACATGGGTCACGGTCACTTCCAGGCGGTTGCGGCTCACAAGGTCAGCGCTGTTGGCATCCAGCAGATAGGCGAACCGCACGGTGCCGCCCTTTTCGGTCAGTTCGTTCACGATCTCGTCGGCGGTCACGCCCAGGGTCATAGAGCCGAAGCCCGTCTCGTAATGGCACAGGTTGCGCTTGCCTTTTTCGATCTGCAGCTGGGTGCCCACCCCGCCGTTTTTGCCGAACCGCAGCATGACCACCCGGCTGCCGTCCACCGCGATCTTCAGCGTGGTGGTGCAGCCCTCGTAGCCGGTGGTCTCGGTCTCTTTATAGGTAATATAGTAGCTGCCGCCCTTCTGCACGAACTGGCCGCGGGTCATCAGCTCCACAAACTCTTCTTTCTCCTCATCCTCCATCGGCTCGTCGATGTGCTGTTCGATGCGGCTCTTGATGCGGATGATGTAATCTTCCTTCAGCGGTTTACTCACGTTGCTATCCCTTGTCAATATTTGTCAATGGCGATCTGCTCCACCGGGCCGCCTTTGTACTCGCCCAGGAACAGATCTGCCGTCTGCACAAAGCTGTCCGGCACATCGCTGACGTAAAAATGTGCCTGGCCTTCGTTTTCCTGCGCCGCGCGCAGGCCCCGCTCCGACAGCATCCGCTCCAGATGGTGGGCTGCCGTCTTGGCCGGGTCCACCAGCGTGACCGACTGTCCCATGAACTCCCCGATCATGGTCTTGAGCAGCGGGTAGTGGGTACAGCCCAGGATCAGGGTGTCCACCCCGGCGTCCCGCACCTCGGTGAGGTACTGGGCGATCACCAGGCGGGTGACCTGCTGCTTTTCCTCTTCGCTGTGATCCACATACCCGGCTTCCACCAGCGGTACGAACAGCGGGCAGGGGCGGGCGGTGATCTCCACGCCCGGCACCAGTTTGCGCAGCAGCGTCTCATAGCTGCGGGAGCGGATGGTGGCCGCAGTGCCGATGACACCGATGCGGCGGTTGCGGGTGGCAAAGGCAGCCTCCCGGGCGGCGGCATCCACTACGCCCAGATAGGGCACCGGCAGCCGGGCCGCCTCGGCAGCCGGGTAGGTGCTGGACACCGTACCGCAGGCCGCCATGATGCATTTTACGTTCTGGGACAGCAAAAAGGCGATGTCCTGCCGTGCATACTGCAGGATGGTCTCCGGGCTGCGGCTGCCATAGGGCACACGGCCGGTGTCGCCAAAGTAGACGATCTCCTCATGGGGCAGGCGCTTGCGCAGCTCCCGCACGCCGGTCAGGCCGCCAAGGCCACTGTCAAATACGCCGATGGGGCGGTTATCCATGCTGTTTTTCCGTCCTTTCCAGGGCAAGTTCGATCAGCCGGTCGATCAGGGCCGGCACCGGCAGACCCTCGTGCTCCATGAGCTTGGGGTACATACTGATGGACGTGAAGCCGGGGAAGGTGTTGATCTCGTTGATCATCACCCGACCGGTGCCCTTTTCCACAAAGAAGTCGCAACGGGCCAGACCCTCGCAGCCCAGGGCGGTGTAGGCCATGGCGGCGTAGGTCTTGACCTCGTCCAGCTTTTCTTCGGGCAGGTGGGCCGGGATCACGGTCTGGCTCACGCCGTTCTTGTATTTGTCATCGTAGGTGTAGAACTCAGCACCGGCCAGGATCTCGCCCGGACGGGTGGCCACAGCGGGGTCGGAGCCGATGACGGCACATTCCACTTCCTGGCCGTCCACAAAGGCTTCAAACACCACCTTGCGGTCGTTTTCCAGAGCCAGTGCGATGGCCTTTTTCAGCTCCTCACGGTTGGACACCTTAGAAATACCCACGCTGGAACCGGCGTTGGCGGGCTTGACGAACACGGGCCAGCCCAGCTTTGCCTCCACACCAGCGCACACACCCTCCAGGTCACTCTCGATCTGCCAGCGGTTGGCGGCCAGCCACTTGGTGTGCGGGATGTCGTTGGCTTCAAACAGGGCGTTGGCCACCCCCTTGTCCATGCAGGCCGCACTTGCCAGCACGCCGCAGCCCACATAGGGGATGCCGGCCAGCTCCAGCAGCCCCTGCACCGTGCCGTCCTCGCCCCACAGGCCGTGCAGCACCGGGATCACCACATCCACATGCAGCTTTTCCACATGACCTTCCGGGGTGAACAGCACCATGCCGTGGTCGGCGCGGTCCGGGCTGAGGATGCAGGGCATGTTGCCGGCCAGCTCTTCCCAGCTGCCGTCTGCCATCTGTGCGGCAGTTGCCTCGGTATAGAGCCAGCGGCCCTCCTTTGTGATGCCCACTGCGAGCACCTCATACTTGGTACGGTCAATATTGTTGACAAAGTTTCCGACCGAAACACGGCTGACCTCATGCTCACTGGACATACCACCGAACAGCAGGACAACGCACAGCTTGTTTTCAGACTGCATGATCACTCTCTCCTATTTATAAAGCCCGCAGCGGGGCGGAATCAAACCGGTAAAAACGCCGTTTCGCCTTATTATACAATATCTATGCGCGCGATGCAAGCGAAATGCAAAAATGCCGTCCCGGCCGCCCGGCCGGAAAGCCTGCAAAAAATTTTCCGGAATTCGCGATTTTCCGCTTGACGGATGGAAAAAGGCGTGATACAATGATATCACCTCTTTTGCGGGGTTATTAAGTGCGCCTGTTTTACAGGTGCTCCCGCAACCCGAGGGAGGTTCAAAACAACCGTTATAATGGAGGTGTCAACAAATGACCGTTAAAATCACTCTGGCCTGCACCGAGTGCAAGCAGCGCAACTACAACACCACGAAGAACAAGAAGAACAACCCCGATCGTCTCGAGATGAAGAAGTACTGCCGTTTCTGCAAGAAGCACACCGTTCATCGCGAAACCAAGTAAGAGAAAGGCGGACGCACTATGGCAGACAAAACCGAGAAAAAGCCGGGCTTTGTGGCCAGAGCTAAAACCGCTGTGAAGAACTTCTGTGCACGCGTTGCCAAGTTCTTCCGTGACACCAAGAGCGAACTGAAAAAGGTGGTCTGGCCCTCCAAGGAGGACGTCAAGACCAACACTGTCGTTGTGCTCGTCACTGTTGCGATCGCAGCGGTCGTGATGATCCTGCTGGATGCCATCTTTGGTGGCATCCTCGGCCTGATCATCGGCGCCTGAGAATCATCTTGAAACGGAGGGTCAACCAAAATGGAAGAATCAACCAAGCTGGTAGATGAGTCCACTGAGGCTCTTTGGTATGTTGTGCATACCTATTCCGGTTATGAGAACAAGGTCGCAAACGACCTGCAGACCATGGTGGAGAACCGTCACCTGCAGGATCTGATCTGCGACATCAAGGTTCCCGTCGAGATGGTTCCTGAGATCGACAAGAACGGCAAGCAGAAGATGGTGGTTTCGCTCGTGCCGTTCATCAGGCCGAGCCAGTAGACATCATGGACATATGGGAAGTACCATTCGTTTTCCGGAACGTCGACGAAGGGCGTCTTTGCCATGTCGAGGAATTTCAGCCCGTGCTCCTTTGCGTACTGCTCGGCATAAGTACCGGTCGTGCCGTAGACGGTGGTAATGCCGGATTTAACAGGAAGATTTGCAGGAAGACGCTCAAGGCATGCGGGCGTGTAAAGGTCGTTGATGATTTGGCCCCACTCCTCGGTGAACGCGCCATCCTCCACCACGCGGACATAGTCGCCGAGAACGAGTGAGGTGTTGTAATTTTTGCAGGTGCCTTCCACCTTGGTGATCGGCATTCCGTTGACCGCAGAGTCCATCACGAAAAGATTGCCATTGAAGGACGGATCGCGCAGGCTGACAAGGTAGATCGCCGTCAGCTCGTTGCCGTCCACGCGGAACACGCCGCTGTTGGCCGGCACATACTGGCTATCCGGATGGGCGTCCATCGGAATCAGGTCGCGGGCAAAGGCTCTGTGCTTTTCATAGCCGACACAGGTGTGACTGGCAAACAGCTTGGAGCCATAGGCGCTGCACTCCGGCGAAAGAGAGAAGTTTTGGGGCAGATAGTAGTAGTCGAGGGCATGGGCCCCCACGAAATTTTTCTCGATGTTGACCTCATTGTTGGGCAAGCTGACGAATACCAGATCGAATCCGGCAATGGAAATATCGTCGATAAAGGTCATGGTGTCCGGCAGGATAACGCCGACAACGCCTTCAAGATCGACCAGGCCAAAGGTGTAGAGACTCGTAACAGGGTATCCGTTCACATACTGCGGGATCTCCAGCACTTGCGGCAGGCTTCCCCTCACCGTGTTGCGGATTTCCGCATAGCCTTCCTCCGGATAGACCCAGTAGACAACGCCGTCGATCACGACCTCGTGATGCGTCGCTGCAAAAACCGTCGGGACGGCGGACAGCAGAAGTGCAAAGGCAAGAATCAGGCTGAACAAACGTTTTTTCATTGTGTCTGCTCCTCTCATTTTTGTGATGTCTCCATTATACCTGTTTATTCTAAGCTCGTCAATGCAAAATGCCCTCGTGGGAAACATTTGTCGTTTTTGGGGAAAACTGCCAGCATGGATTATCCGCAGGGCAGGCATTCCTAAGTCCGCTGGTGCAGGCGGGGGCGGTTTGGTGAATAGTGAATAATGTAACGGTACAAGCATGCTCCGACCCTACAACACAAAACACCGCCCGGTGGGAGCTTTGCTCCCGCCGGGCGGTCGTGCGAAAGGGGGTCGTCTGTTTGACTCAGCCAATGGCCTCGGTGCGGTAGATGAACTTCACGCTGCCGTCCATTGCGGCGTCCAGGCCGGAATAGGTCTGGTAGTCGCCGGAGATACCGGCCAGCGCGCGGGCGCGCTCCAGCAGCGGCTCCGCATCGCCGTCCATGGCGTCGACGAGCTTCTGGAAGCCCTCCTCATTGAGCTGCTTCAGGCCGTCGGACAGCTGCATCGCGCCGTCGCGCAGAGCCGTCACGCCGTCGATGAGGGCGGATGCGCCGCTGCTCAGCGTGGCCGTTCCGTCTGCCAGCTGGCTTGCACCGGCATAGAGGCTGGAAGCGCCGTTCTGCAGGCTGGCTGCGCCGCTCTGCAGCTTCGCAGCACCCGCGGCCGCGCTGTCCACGCCGCCGGTGTAGGCCTGCAGGCCGGCATAGAACTGATAATAGCCGTCAAGCTGGGATTTCAGGGCGCTGATGCTAGCTGCACCGGAGCTTGCCTGCTCCAGAGCAGCCGTGATCTGATCCTGCACCTCGGGAGAATTCATGTTCTGGTCGATGAGCGTCTGGATCTGCGCCGCAGTCTGCTGGTCGATGAGGGCCGCGATATCGGCGCTTGCCATCTGCGCGGCGGCCTGCTGGGAGATGAGCGCCTGCACATCGTCGGAGGCCATCTGGGCGTTGATCGCAGCCTCGATCTGTGCCTGCTGCTCCTCCGAGATCGTGCCGTCGGCAATACCGGCCGCATATGTCTCCGGGGTCAGGCCCATGGCCGCAAGGACCTTCGCCGTGACCTGCTCACGGACCGCAGCCGTGACCTGCTCGGTCACATTCTGCTGCACGGCGGCAGTAACAGCCGCGCGGATGGTCGCTTCCTGTGCATTGACGGCAGCCGTTACCTTGGCAAGAGCCGTCTGATAAGCCTGCTCATAAACGGCAGTCTGATCGAGAGAAGCCAGCGCGCCGTTGAGTACCTCGGCATAGTTGCCGATCGTCAGCTGCGGGATGCTGAGGCCCGCTGCGTTGATCTGCGTCGTGGCAGCGGCCAGCAGAGACTGGAACACCTGCTGCGCGCCCGCATTCAGGGCTGCGCTCTGGCCGGACAGGGTGGAAAGGCCGCCGTTCAGGGTCTGCATGCCGTTTGCCAGCTCGGCAGCGCCTGCGTTCAGGCTGCCCGCGCCGGTCTTCAGGGCGGCAGCGCCGTTGTTCAGCGTGCCGACGCCGTCCACGAGCGTCTGGGACTTCTCAAGCAGGGTCTCAAGGCCCTCATACAGCTCGGAAGAGCCGTCGAGGAGCTGCTGCATGGCGTCGGTCAGCTTGGCAAAGGATGCCTTCAGGTCGTCGACCGTCTCAAAGTCGCTGTCCTGCAGCGCGCTGAAGACGGAGTTCGTTGCGAGCGTCAGGGTCGTGTCGAGTGCGAAGTCCGTCACGTCGGCGCTGACCTCGACATAGTCCGGCAGCTCCAGCGTATCGCGCTCGATGTTCAGGTCGTCCTGCAGGCCCGGGAAGGCGATGCCGACGACAACGGTGTGCGAGCCGTCATTCACGACGCGGCCGTTCGTGACCTCGATGTTCGTGAAGCGCTCGTTGTCCAGCAGCATACCGGTCAGCGCGGCAAACGGGACATAGAGCGTCTCCTCCTTGCCGTCCACGGTCGCGGTCGTCGTGCAGTGGTTCTCATAGTCGAAGCGGATGGTCACCTTGCCGCTCTTGCCCGCCAGCTCGGCCGGGGCAATGTCCTTGCCGTCGAGCTGGTAGCTGATGTTCATGGTCACGGGCAGCTCCGTTTCGCTCTTGCCCTGATAGTAGATGTCATTGCCCTGCGCATCCCACGTCAGGCTCGTGCCGTTCGCGGTCCACGTCTCGTCGCCCTTGACGTTCTCGATGTCCGTCAGGTCCGAGACGTCCTGCAGGCTCGTTTCCTTGTTCGGATTTTTGAGCCAGTCGCTGACGATCACGCTCTGCTGCTTGCCGTCGGCTCCGGCGATGACATAAACGGTCTCTTCCTTCGAGGCGCGCTCCTCCGCCGCAGCGGAGGCCGCCTTCGTATCCTGCGGGGCGTGCAGCGCCCCATTCTCCGCATGGACCGACGCGCCGGTGATCGTGCAGATCAGCGCAGCGCACAGGCAGCCGGAGAGAATTTTATATCCGGTCTTTGTCATGATCTTCGTTCCTCCTGTCTTCGATTCTCAGCGGGCAGAAGCATCCTGCTTCTCCGCGTGTTTTCTGGAATGATTGCAATGGCGCATGCCAAGCGTCGTGGCGCACACGAGCCGGTCGCACAGAAGCAGCAGTGCCGGCAGGATGAGGATGACGCAGAGCATACTGACGATGGCGCCGCGCGCCATAAGCATGCACATCGAGCTGATGATGTCGATGTCGGAATAAATCGCCACGCCGAACGTTGCGGCGAACAGGCCCATGCCGCTGACGATGATCGAGGGGATCGACGTTGAAAGCGCGGTGATAACGGCAGGCCGCTTCTCCTTGCCCGCAAGGCGCTCGGCCTTATAGCGGGTCGTCATCAGGATGGCGTAGTCCACAGTCGCGCCAAGCTGGATCGTGCTGATGCAGATCGGGGCGATGAACGGCAGCGACTGGCCGAGGAAATGCGGCAGGCCGAGGTTGATGAAAATGGCCAGCTCAATGACGGCGATGAGCAGGAACGGCAGCGAGATGCTGCGCTCCACGAGCAGGATGATGAGGAAGATCGCGAGGATCGACACGGCATTGACGACCTTGAAGTCGTGGTCGGTCGTTTCGCTCATGTCCTTCATGCACGGGGCCTCGCCGATGAGCATACCGGTCGGATCATATTTCTTCAGAATGGCATTGAGCGAATCGATCTGGGCATTCACTTCGTCGCTCGCGACCTTGTACTCGGAGTTGATGAGCAGCAGCTCCCATTTGTCGCTCTTGAGAATAGAGCGGACGGAATCCGGCAGGATCTCCTCCGGCACGCCGGCGCCGACGACGGATTCGAGACCGAGGACGTATTTCACGCCGTCCACCTGCTCCATATCGGAGATCATGCTGCGCACCTGCTTCGACGGCAGGGACGCGTCCACGAGCAGCATGTGCGTTGAGGCAATATCGAACTCCTCGGAGAGCTTGCTGTTTGCGATAACATACTCCATGTCCTCCGGCAGGCACTGGCCCATGTCGTAGTACACCTCGTCGTTCGTCTTGTCATAGGCGAAGTAGAACACCGGAGCCAGTACCACGAACAGCGCCAGGAACACCGGGAACACCTTCGTCACGCCCTTGGCCAAGCCATCCATCTTCGGAAGGATGGAGCGATGGCGCGTCTTCTGCAGGGGCTTGTCGAGCAGCAGGATGAGCGACGGCAGGACCGTCACGCAGGACAGCACACCGAGCAGGACGCCCTTCGCCATCACGATGCCGAGGTCGCGCCCCAGCGTGAATGACATGAAGCACAGGGCCAGGAAGCCCGCGATCGTCGTGATGGAGCTGCCGACGACGGACGTCAGCGTGGCGCTGATGGCGTGAGCCATGGCCTCGCATTTGTCGGGGTAGATCGCGCGCTGCTCATTGTAGCTGTGCCACAGGAAGATGGAAT
>OGFJ01001663.1_pt1 | contig 13910 bp, 15 predicted proteins | sample 1570861 | NCBI WGS metagenome assembly OGFJ01 (sample SAMEA2582060, study PRJEB24529) | metagenome | biome: Human gut stool | place: China | collected 2011
TTTTTCAAAAAAATGAATCTGGAAACTGTCGCAAATTAGGGGGTTGGTTCATTTTCGGGGGTCAATTTAAAGGACGCTTGACACTGCTGAGAGCAGTACTGCGAACCCCGATCCGAGTGCACTATCGTGCCTGCTACGGGGAGCCGTTCCTGCTTGCGCGTCTTTACAGCCATGTCAAGGGCGGTCATGATGAGCTGCGTCGTCATTTTGGTGTCGATAGCCCATCCCAGGATTCTCCGGCTACCCAGATCCATGAATGTTGCCAAGTAAGACGGTCCGTTGGGCGTCGGCAGGTACGTGATGTCCGAAACCCAAGCCCGATTGAGCCTTCCGGTCTTGAAATTGCGATTGAGTAGATTGGGATACACCGTCAAGTCGTGATTGCTATCCGTTGTCTTGTAAGGTCGCTTGCTGTGCCGATACCCGATGAAGCCGTTGCTTCTGAGCAGATGTTGGAGGCGAGAAACGCCGACCCGAATCCCCTGCCTGCGCAAAAGCTCATGGAACTGTCGATATCCGGGAGTGTAGCCAAGCAACCCCCGCAGACGGCGAACGCTTGCCATCACGGTTTCATCGCTGAGCATTGCTCGTTTAGGCTCATGCGGTTTCTTTCGGGGACGACCTTCTTGCCGGCCGAGCCATTCGTAATAACCGCTGGTGCTGACGCCGAGGATTCGACACCGCTCTGACAGAGGCATGCCGCAGAGCTCGGGATCCGCAAGGGTCTCACGAATGAAGGCGTACCTCACTTGAGGCCGGTCGTGCTGAGGTACGCGCGAATTTTTTTAAGAGCGCACACTCCTGACGAGAGCGGGCAAGCTCGGCTCGCAGGCGGGTGATCTCGGCCTGCTCGGGGGTGACTTCGCGGGCCGATTCGCTGCTGGAAAGCTTGCCGTTGCGTGCATCACGCAATCAGGCGTAGAGGGTGTTGCGGTCAATGCCGAGTTCATCAGCGACATCACATGCACGACGCCCCTCGTTCTGAACGAGGTGGACAGCATTGAGCTTCATTTCGTTTGTGTATTTACGGCGAGGTATAGCCATGAGAAGGACTCCTAACAAGGGCTGTAATAGTGACCTATTCCACCCTTATTAACAAGTCCGGAAAAAGGACCCTCATCCCACAGATCATCTTGACGATCTTGCGTGGGCGTGAAATGAAGATCATAAAGTCTTTGCCGGCGTCAACATCAATACCAAACAAACCGGCAGCGGTCAGCGAAAGTCTTTCGTAACCTGCGCACATGTCAACAGGGGCGATGATCAAGGTGATGCGGCCGGTGTTGAAGTTGAAATTCATGTCGACCTCCGTGCAGCCGCTACCATCTGCAAGGCCAGAGCTTCGGGATGCTCAGTGTTGAACTCGACCACTATACCATCAGGCAAACGCATGCGAAACAGCTGCTTTGCACTGTAATGACGAACCTCTGAAGGCAATGAGTAGGATGCTTGCGCTCTTCGGTTTTGACCCAGGAAATCGGAGAGCATCTACTGGTCGATCTCAGCGACACGAATACCGCCGTCCTGCTCATTAATTGTCTGACTATCGACAACCGTAATTTTTTGGTCGATTGTCGGAACTGCAGTCAATTCATCATCGAGAGCGAGATCAACGTCTTCCTTCTCCAGGATGCTGAAGTTGCGATACGTGGTGGATTGGGCCGGAAGCGGCTTGTCACTCGGCCATAGGTTTGGCAATACATACTTGAAGAAATAGCCCTTTGATACTGAGCTGGCTTGCCATTGACGGTAAACGCTTTGCCATAAGCGGATGTCATTGAAAAACATGGAGAGCATCGGAAAATTAAATTGCGATGCTCGTATTTTTCGACCTCCTTTTGCGCCTATCGAAAACCTTTGGGGTGCTTACAAAGCTTCGTGCGAATGCTCAAGATTTCTCAGTGATATGGGGCAACAACGGCAACTGCGGCCAGCACAGCTTCCATCAATGGTTAAGAGAAGGCACCTGGTGCACGAGCATCAATCTCGTGAAGGTTGAAGATGCCGGCCATGCATACGACAAGATGGCGCGGGTGCTCAATGCGAACACAGATGCTCAAGCCGAGGCTCTCGTGACGAGAGAAGAAAGAGTTTTACAACAGTCTCATGGTATTCACACTGAACAAGTTGTGCCCCGAATTGCTCGGCGCCTTGATGTCGCTGTACGAGTACAAAACTTTGCTGTTTGGCTGGCTGCTGATGATTACCCCCTTCGATCAGCCCGGTGTCGAGTTGGCCAAAAAATTAGCCAAACAGTTCGAATCGTAATCTTCAGAGGGGATCAAAGGCACTTCCTGTATATCAAGACTTGAGCTCTAGGCTAGCAGTGACATCAAGGAAGTGCCTCACGAATGCACCTATTTTTTAGAAATCTAGGTCGCAGATAAGGCCTTCTTTTTTAGCCATATCGAGCGCGGATTCAATTACTTTGTCCATATCGTAGTAACGATAGGCTCCGAGTCGACCACCGAAGATGACTTTCTGTGCATCCGGGCGCGACTGAGCAAGTTCTGCGTATTGAGCATAGAGGCGCGCATTTTTTTCATCATTGACGGGATAATAGGGCTCCTTCGTCGTATCCCAATCTTCTGGATATTCACGGCTGATGACAGTCTTTTCAGGATTGCCAAGTGCCCCGAAAACGAAGTGCTTATGCTCGATGATTCGCGTGTATGGCACTTCACGCTCTGTGTAATTGACGACAGCCACACCCTGGTAGTTAGCTGTCGGGAGCACCTCTGTTTCGAAGCGTACCGTGCGGTATTCGAGCGGACCGAAACAGTTCTCGAAAAAGGCATCAATCGGCCCTGTAAAGATCACCTTGCGAGCGAGAGAACTCAGGTATTCCTTGTCAAGGAGGAAGTCGGTATTGAGTCGAACCTCGCTCCCTTCAAGTAGCTTCGCAACAAGCCGCGTGTAGCCTTCTTCCGGGATACCCTGATAACGCGCATTGAAATAGTTGTTGTCGAAAGTGAGTCGCACGGGCAAACGCTTGATGATCGAAGGCGGCAAGTCTTTGCAGTCGCGCCCCCATTGCTTCTCCGTATAGCCCTTAATGAGCGTTTCATAAATGTCGGTGCCGACAAGACTGATCGCCTGTTCCTCAAGGTTCTGCGGTGACTCAATGCCTGCCGATGCGCGTTGCGCTTCGATCTTTGCGAGTGCTTCAGCGGGCGTCTTCACCCCCCAAATCGCGTAGAACGTGTTCATGTTGAAGGGTAGGTTGAATAGCCGCCCTTTGTAATTCGCAATGGGAGAATTGACAAAGTTGTTGAAGGTGCTGAATTGGTTCACGAACTTCCAAACAGCTTCGTTTGAAGTGTGAAATATGTGTGCTCCGTACTCGTGAACGGGGATCCCTTCAACTTCGTGGGTATAGATATTTCCGCCGATATGGGAGCGTTTATCAATAACCAGACATTTTCTCCCGGCTTTGCAAGCTAAATTTGCAAAAACAGCTCCAAAAAGTCCCGCACCGACTACAAGATAATCGTAATTAAATTGTGATTGCATCTTTTAAAACCCAAAAGAAAGATCTATTGAATAAATATTCACAGATCTTAAGCCGAGACAATCAATTATTATTATACAAATCTCTCGTAAAAACTTTATCTTTTACCGTTTCCAAACAGTCGTTCCATCGATTTGTAACGATTACGTCGGAGTTGTTGCAAAATTCTTTGAAATCAGTAAGAACTTCAGCTGTGAAGAATTTATCTTCTTTATAAGTCGGCTCATAAAGATAAATCTTTATGCCGTTTTCGGACAAGCGACGCATGATGCCCTGGATGGCCGATGCACGGAAGTTGTCGGAACCGCTCTTCATGATCAGACGATATACGCCGACAGTCTTCGGTTTCCGATCAAGAATCAGTTTCGTGATGAAATCTTTGCGGGTTCTGTTCGCCTCGACAACCGCACGAATCATGTTTTCTGGCACATCCTTGAAGTTTGCCAGAAGCTGCTTCGTATCTTTAGGCAGACAGTAGCCGCCGTAACCGAAAGACGGATTGCAATAGAAGTGACCGATGCGAGGATCGAGGGTTACGCCATTAATGATGGACGCACTGTCAAGGCCCTTTGCGAGAGCGTAGCTATCGAGTTCGTTGAAGAAAGCAACGCGGGTTGCCAGGTAGGTATTAGAAAATAGCTTGATCGCTTCCGCTTCCGTCGAATCTGTCAGGAGAACCGGAATATTCTCTTTGATCGCGGAATCGGCGAGCATCTTCGCCAACTTTTCTGCTCGCTCGCTCTTCTCCCCAACAACAATGCGAGACGGATAGAGATTGTCGTAAAGGGCTTTGCCTTCGCGGAGGAACTCGGGCACAAAGATCAAATTCTTATAACCCTCTTCCTTCTTCTTCTTAGTATAACCGACGGGAATAGTGGACTTAATGACAATAATTGTATTCGGATTAAGCTTTGAAACAGCTTCGATCACCGAATCCACGGAAGAAGTGTTGAAGAAATTAGTCTTCGTGTCGTAATCCGTTGGAGTGGCGACGAAAACGTAGTCGGCATCTTCAACAGCTTGCGTTAGGTCGGTAGTTGCAACGAGATCAAGATCTTTTGTAGTCAAGTACTCTTGAATCTCGTTATCAACAATGGGGCTAATTTTTTGGTTGATTTTGTTGACTTTTTCTTCAACAATATCGACGGCTTTGACTTCGTGGAGCTGCGCCAAAAGAACAGCATTAGAAAGCCCTACGTAGCCAGTCCCAACTACAGCGATTTTCATTTCATCCTTCCTTCTTAAGGCAAGAAACTTTTCAAAAGAACACCAAACAATTTTAAACGAAGAAAGCTGATCTTGTCTTGAGTCCAACCTTCTTCGAGAAGCGAAAAATCAATATTTCGAAATGCCAACAAAAACAATTGAAATTGATTCTTAAAATTTCTCAAATCGGATAAATGTCGATTCGAAAAATTTATAAAGTTTTTTGTCATCAAATAATGTAGATGACTTAAATTTTGATCCCTTGAAATTTTAAGGATCAATGAAATTGCGTTGATTTTTTCTGAAATTAGTATAGGGTTCCAGGCTATTTTTTTATGTTCCTTACGATAGGCATAAACATAATCGGTTATGGCATAAAAGACCTTGGATTGGGTCATTGCCTTTACGAAGAAAACCGGATCTTGCATCCTTCGATAAGAAGGAAATCTAATTTTATTCTTTTCTAAAAATTCTTTTCTATAGATAAAACGGTAAAATCCTCCATCATATTGGTAGTCAACATACTTCTTAAGCTCCTCTTTTTCAAAGAATTGACCTGGGAATTTATAGTTTATTTCACCAGTATTCGAGTTCAGAATATACAAAGAACCTCCAACAACGTCATAGTTGTTTGATTCAGCTATTTTTGTTAATTTTTTAAGGCTGTTCGAATCTGGGTAAAAATCATCCCCATCAAGAAAAGCGATGTAGACTCCCCTTGCTAATTCAATACCTTCATTTCTTAATATGCCGGATCCTTGCTTTTTCTTATTTTTTATAATTTTTATTCGTGGATCGTTTGGAATATTCTTTAAAGTGTCATCTGTAGAGCAATCATCAAGGATAATTATTTCTATTTCGCGAAGAGTTTGTTTCGTTACGCTTTCAACGCAGTTCACAATAAATTGGCCGCAGTTGTAGACAGGAATAACAACTGAAACCAAAATTCTATTCATATTTTTTTGAGACAGAAATCTATAATTAACAAAGAGATGGCGAGTAAACCTGAAGTTAATCACTCGCCATCTCATGTTTTCGATTGAAAGAGCAAGTTAACTGAAGTTACTCCTCAAGCATTTTAGCTAATTTTTTGGCGAACTCGACACCGGGCTGATCGAAGGGGTTAATCTTCAGCAGCCAGCCAAACAGTGAAGTTTTGTGCTCGTACAGCGACATCAAGGAGCCAAGCAATTCGGGGCACAACTTGTTCAGAATGATAACCATAAGACTGTTGTAAAATTCTTTGTTTTCTCTCGTCACGAGCGCCTCGGCCTGAGCATCTGCGTTCGCATTGAGCACCCGAGCCATCTTGTCGTGTGCATGGCCGGCATCTTCAACCTTCACGAGATCGATGCTCGTACACCAGGTGCCTTCTCTTAACCATTGGTAGAAACTGTGCTGGCCGCAGTTGCCGTTGCTGCCCCATATCTCCTGGCCCGTTCTGGTTCGGACTCCCCCGGAACCGTCCGCAAGCGTGCACTTGCCGAGCGACTCCATCTCGAGCTGCTGCAGCCAGGCGGGCATCATGTCTAGCCGGCAATCGTAGGGCAGGAGACACATCGAAGGAATTTCAAGCTTTGTCGAGTCCCAATATGCCAGCAGGGCCATCAATATCGGCAGATTCTTCGACACCGGCGCCTCGATTGCATGCTTGTCCATCGCATTGGCTCCGCGCAGGAAAGCTAGAAAAGCTTCACGCCCCAATCCGACAGCGAGCGGCAGCCCGATCGAGCTCCACACCGAGAACCGTCCCCCGACCCAGGGCCATATTCGGAAGCCGTTTTCCTTTCGAAGACCGAACGATTCCGCTGTATCGTCCTTCGAGGGAGACCGTCACGATGTGATCGTTCCGCTTATCTCCAGTGATTCCAGCCCGAGCAAACCACTCTCCGACCATTTCGGCGTTCACCATCGTTTCGCGTGTGCCGAAACTCTTCGAGGAAACGACTGCAAGCGTCGATTCGGGACGGCAGCGGTTCAGAATCCGATCGAGCAGCGTGCCATCAACCGTGGAAAGAAAGTGAAGGTTAATCTTCGGATTCAACGGCTGCAGCGCATGCCACACAGCGTGCGGTCCCATTTCGGAGCCGCCGATGCCGATGTTGATCACGTCTGTGATCCTTCCTTCGCTGCGGATCCGCTCGGCAAAGCCGAGCATTCTCTCGCGCTCCGCAAGGACTTCTTCATAAAACGGGGCTGAAGTATCAAACGCTCTCAGCGAAGTGTGGAGTGCCGGTCTGTTTTCAGAAATGTTTACTACTTCGCCTGCACACATCCGGCGAAAAGCGTCCTGCAGATTGACTTCTTCGGCGTAATGTATTAGGTTGTCCAAATCCCATTGTGTCAACCGCTGACGGGAGAGGTCCAGCGTGATTCCGCAAGCGGAAACGCTCGTCTGAGTGCTTGAGTCTTTTAGGAAGGGCTTATTCATGGTTTTCATCTTTCCGTTATTGGATCTTTAAAGCAGAGTCGACGCGAAGCATCTCGGCCGTGAAGCACTGCCAGATGTGCTCGAGCGATTCCTTCGTGTCGCCTACGAAACGTACGACCACTACGGGCGTCGTATTGGAAGCGCGTGCAAGCGCATACCCGTCCTTCCACTCGACACAAACCCCGTCAATCGTGATGACGGAGTCCGCATCGGGAAAACGACATTCCTTCTGGAACGCGGCGATGAACGCCTTGTTCCCGTCTTCTTCCGTCGGAATCTGGATTTCCGGCGTATTGACGGCATTAGGAAGTTCTTGAAGAATGGGCGATAGTGATTCGCTTCTCGAGAGAATCTCAAGCTGACGCACTGCCGAGTACAGACCGTCGTCGAAGCCCGTCCAGCGTTCGTCGTTGAAGAAGAGGTGGCCCGCCCTTCGCCGGCAAAGGGCGCAGCGGCCTCGCGCAACTTGGCCTTTACGAGCGAATGACCGGTCGGACTGATTACGGGTTCGCCGCCCTTTGCGCGGACCCAGTCTACAAGCTTGCGCGAGCACTTGACGTCGTAGACGATCTGAGCGCCCAGATGCTTGCAGAGAATGTCTTCCGCAAAAAGCCTCATGAGGCGGTCCGGGTAAATGACTGCGCCGGCATTCGTCACAACGCCGAGCCTGTCGGCGTCGCCGTCAAGAGCAAAGCCGTAATCGGCGCCGACTTCCTTCACCTTGTCGATCAAAGCCTCAAGATTCTCCGGTTTGGACGGGGCCGGATGGTGGTTCGAGAAATGTCCGTCGACATCGCCGTAAAGCGGAACGACTTCAACGTCGTGTTCGATGCGGCCGGATTTTTCTGCGACGCACCAACCCTCCCGTTCGATCCGTTCACAAATGCACTGAATCTGATCGGCAAAGAGCGTGACGCCCGTTGCCATCATCTTCAGGCCGTTGTACTCCGGTGGATTGTGCGAGCCCGTCACGGCAACGCCCGTGCTGCAATTGAAGTGCTTCGTTACGTAATAGAGAACGGGAGTAGATACGGAGCCGACGTCCAGAACATCCATGCCGGTCGAGGCAATGCCCTCCACAAGGGCGTTCTGAAGTTGTTCACCCGTGAGTCGGCCGTCCCGGTCGAAGCAGAAACGCTTGACGCCCGCGTCATGCGCCATGGTGCCGAGCTCGCGACCGACAGCTCGAACGGCGTCCTCCCTCAGCGTCCGGTCTACAACGCCGCGGATGTCGTAGGCCTTGAAGATGGAAGCGTCGACTTTCATGCTTTTCTCATTTGTTTTCTGCCGCCCCGATCAGTCTTCGGCAATGCTGAAGCCGCGCTTGCGGGCGAAATGGACCGTCGCGTCGACAAAGCCCTGCTTGGAGCCGCAGTCATAGCGCCTCCCTTCGAAGCGGTAGGCCGAACAATGCACGTCGCCAAGAGAGGCGGTAATAGCGTCCGTGAGCTGAATTTCGCTGCCTGCACCGGGCTTCTGGTTTGCGAGGTACTCGAAGATTGAGGGTTCGAATACGTAGCGGCCAATCACGGCTTCCGTCGAAGGTGCAACTTCCGGATCAGGCTTTTCAACAATGCTCGAAACGTCGAAACGGCGTTCTTCGTCCGTCGCAGAAGTGGAAACGATGCCGTAGCGCTTGGTGTGCTCGCGCGGCACCTGCTGCACGGCGAGTACATTGCCGCCGCCTGCGCGCTCGCGAGCTTCCGCAAGCTGCTTGGTGACGGAGACATCCGCATCCACAAGGTCGTCGGCAAGGGTCACGGCAAACGGTTCGTTCCCAACTACAGGACGGGCACACAAAACGACGTGCCCGAGACCGGGAGACTCCGACACTGGCGAATGTAGAGGCAGGTAACCCCGGCAGGGACGATGTCTTGAAGCGTTTCCAGAAGCTCCATTTTGCCCATTTCCTCAAGCTCGCGCTCGAGTTCGGGGCGATTGTCGAAATGGTCTTCGATGGCGCGCTTAGTACGGCCCGTGACGAAGATCATTTCGGTAATGCCGGCCGCCGCCGCTTCCTCAACCGCGTACTGGATTAGAGGCTTGTCGACGACGTGAAGCATTTCTTTGGGTATGGCCTTGGTGGCTGGAAGGAAACGGGTGCCCAATCCGTTAACTGGAAATACGGCCTTCATTACTTATCTTTGAAATAAACAAATAATTTTCTTTTAAATAATTAGAAATCTTAGAAACCAAATTCAAATATTCGGATATATAATTTTCAACAGATGCTATTGCAAATAAAACAACTTTTGTTTCTGTTTTTATTAAATTAAACCCGTTTTTTAGACAAAAATCATTTAATTTGGATAAGCAAACCATTTCCATAACATTTCTGCCAATCAGAGTTACACCTATTTCAAAGTTGTTTATTTTACTTAATAGAATTGTCTGCTCTAATGTTTTACCTTTCTTGCAAAGCTGGGGTTTATAGCGCAAATCAAAATAAACATTTTCGGTGAACTCCTTCGAATGAAATCTTAATACAGGATAATCCACTTCCAATTTTATATAAAAATTATCAGGGATACTCTTAATCAGTTGATTATACAGTTGTTTATTGAATGTATTGCAAAAATCTCGCCTAACCGAATCGTAATAAGTTGATCTGGATATTTCTAATTCCGGAATCTCTATATTTAACAAATGGCACAAATCAATCAAATTCGTGGAATATTGTGGAAATATTCTCCTTACTTCGAAATTGTTCCAAGGCTTATCTACATATACAAAATGTATTATTTTGGCATCAAGTCCACCAGAACACTCTTTATTGGATTCAGCAACCCAATAATTATATGTGATACCACTGTTCTTACTTTTAATATCTAATTCAGCGAAGAGGATACCAAGTATTGCTTCTTCGTAAGTTATTTTAATAATACTAGAATATTTTTCTAGCAATTCGAAACATCTTTGAGTGAGATTTTTATATTTTGGGAATAAGTCATTTATATATAATACACCAGCATTAGGTGTAAATCTACCATAAAATTTTGCATCATGAGAAGATAAGGTGCTATTGATTGGTCTAGCGTTACGATACAATAACGGACCAAAGTTCTTTATATCATCTATAGGTTTTTGAATTAGTAAATCCGCGTCAAGCGCTAATACATGTTTATATTCATTCAACAAATCAAATATTTTAAATATTGCAAATACAATATCTGAATATCGAGTTGTAAACTTATCATTAATTAAAGTCTGCTCACTTTTAGGTAACTCAAATTCATGGAAGTGAACTTGCTTATGAAATTTCTTAACTATTTTGTTGATTAAATCTAAGTTATTAAAAGATCGTTTTGAATAATATATAATATAATCACTTACTAAAGTTGGACTATTTTTTTCTAAAGCCAGTATTACTTGAGATATTTTTAATCCAAAATCGGTAGTACATCGAAAAACAACTGCAAATTCTTTTTTCACTTTTTTACCTGACAACTTCATTATATAGATTTGTCGTATTTTTGGACAAGTTTTAGTTCGGAAGCTGTAATTTTCATAACTGGCCAAAATACTCTTGGGCCAATATTTCCAGCTAAATATTCAATAAAAATTCTGGTTGCATCAAAAGAAGGTTGGACAGAATGCGGATTGTCAGCATCTACTTCAACAATCAAAAGAGTTAGATTATCTGAAATTCTGTTTGCTCCTAAATTCCATTTAAAATCGAGGTTTTTTGATAGAAAATTTAATTGATCTCTGTCTGTTTTACTGCTAATATTAATATAAATGAAAAATTTAGCATGTTTATTTTTAAAAGAATCAACTGCTGTTAGTCGTATATCATTTTCTTTTAAATCAAATCCGGATTTCAAATAATAATTTAGTTTTACAAAAGAACTATCGGACAGGCTATCAATAAATGTCGGTATATTAAATTGAGGATTGTAAGCTATAATTTTTATATTTAAATATTTGGCGATATATATTGCAGCATAACCTCCATTTGATGAAGAGATTATATACGTATTTTCTTCGCTGACGTCAAACTTTTTTTGAAAACTCTGAATTAATTTGATTATCTTTGATATATTCTCTTTATTCTTTGAGCCAATAAAAAAGGCCGGTGCAAACGAAAGTTCTTTACGAGTTGGATCGTCGATTAAAACCGAATTAAATTCTAACCATAGGGGCCAAGTTGCCCGAGTAAATTTTGGATACTCAACATTTGAATCGCCTATAGCTGAAAGGAAGATATATAACCGTTCTTTTTTTCCATAAAAAATATAATTTTCGAAAACTGTCCCGTCAACATCTATTGACACTCTATCTTCAGAACAACTTGCTAGATCATCTAGTGTAATTTTTTTTGCTTCACTTGCAAGTCTTTGTTTAAGTTCATTCTTATCTTTAGGCTTAATATTCATTGTAAATTAACATTCAAAATTAATAGGTAATGTTTATTTTTTTTTACTTCGAAATGTCTTCAATATGATTCTCGGAATAAAAGTTATTATTCGTCCAATTTTGTAAGATATTCCATTCTCAAGTTTATTTAGCTTTGCTTTAAGTTTTTGGAATTCATTCCTTAATAATTCGATTTCCGAAAGATTTTGTTTTTTATACTGATTATTATCGATTATTATTTCATGATTAGAGGTTTTAATTATAACTGACTGAATCTTTGGGTTAAATTTCTCGGCGAATCTTCTTAATGGCTTTATAATATATTGCTTATCCGGATCTAGTCGATAACCCGCTTGATTTAATAATGAAGTGCTTATATTTTTATTAATCTCGAAAAGGGTTTCCAGTACGTGAATATAAGAAAAGTCTATATACTTTAATAAAATTCCAATAAATTCAACATTTAAATGGTCGACTGCAATTCTGTGTAATGTGGCCAAATTATTTGTTCTGGAAAATTTTACTTCGAATAGAATTCCTTCAAGAAGATCTATTATCTTTTTTTCATTCCACTTTAGTTCGTTTTCTCCCTTTCTATAGCGATAAACAATTTTTGGAATAGCATAAAACTTCCCTGCTGCTTGCATACATGCCAAAAAGAAGGGGGGATCTTGAAAACGTAAAAGATCAGGGAATTCGATTTTATTCTCTTTAATCAATTCGCGAGAATAGATAAATCGATGATATCCGTAATCAAATTGATAGTCAGAGAAATTAATAAAACCTTCTGTTTCAAAAGTATACTTTTTGTAGTTACCTTGAAATTTAGTTGTAACAATGCCTTTTTTCGAATTGCTGAATGATCCTCCACAAATCTTTGCGTGATTAGTTTTAGCTTTAATATACAGTGATTCAAGGATGTCATTTTCTGGATACCAATCATCAGCATCCATGAATGCAAGATATTCCCCCTTCGCAAAGTTCATCCCAAAATTACGAGCTTTACCAGATCCAGAGTTTGGCTGACTTAAAAGAGTTATTCGATTATCTATTTTACAAAATTCTTTTACCTTATCTAAGGATGCGTCAGAGGATCCATCATTGACTACTATGACTTCAATCTCTCGTAAAGTTTGATTTAAAACAGATTTTAATGATTCTCCAATAAATTTTTCAGCATTATATAGCGGAATAATAACAGATATTTTTGGTGTTCTATTTAAAGACGAAGAAAATATTATCTCTTTTGAATTCGCTCCGAGTTTATAGTCTACAGGTTTCCTTTTTAATTGTTGAGAGATAAATTTATCAGTATTATTTAAAATAAGATCAACAGTTTTTTTCCCTCCTTCAGTGAAAAGACTAAGATCTAATTCACCTCTGGCTTTCGATTTCAACAAATCTTCTTTAAATTTATACGCAAAACGTTTCTTATCCTCCCCTTCACATTTATTCAACGATGACATATAAGAACGATATCTATATAGTTGGAATTCTGGTATTAGATCACTATTTTTGTTACCCTCAAATAATTTTGAATAGATGTAATCATATTCGTCACAAAAAGCATAAATTTTTTTATTGCTATAAACCGATGAATTGGGATTGTCTCTTCGATTCATGTAATAGGGCTTATCAACAAAATATGTTCTTTCGGCCAAACTAAAAGTCTGGAACCAAAAATCGGTATCTTGAAAGGATGCACCCGGAGTCTCGTTGTGTCTTATATTGTTATTGATCAGAAATTCCTTTTTATAAATACCTGACCAGGTATTCATAACAAATTTGAATACCTGTTTCTCTTTTCTTGGGTTAATAATGCGGTTATAACATGAAATATCATCAGTTAATTTGTTCAAATATAGAACTTCTTTTCCTTCTTTATCATGGTTAAATCGATAAAAGTCAGCTTTAACAAAATCAAGGTTATTTGCATGTGCTATTTCATACAGTTGCTCAAACATTTCCGGTCGTACATAGTCATCTGTTTCGACAATGCCTATATACTCACCTGTTGCCGCATCTATCCCTAGATTCATTTGGCGGCCGTAACTTTTTTTATCGGAAAGAAGGACTTTGATTCTTTTGTCTTTTTGTTCAAAATCTCTGATTGTTTCTAGCGTTCCATCATTCGAGCCAGCATCTACACAGATAATTTCAATGTCAGTTAAAGTTTGATTGCAGACGCTTTGCAGGCAATCTTCTATATATTCATGTACGTTCAACGAAGGCAAAATTACTGTAACTTTAGGCATAACATCCTCACAATTTCGATTTTTAATTACAGATCCACAGCAACCTTAGTTGCGACAGCAATTTGATAAATAATCTGCATTAAGTCTTTAGCCAAGAGCATTCCCTTGGTATCAACTTTCGGCAGTACCATAATTCGATCTCCGGGGCTAA
>OGFJ01001666.1_pt1 | contig 13894 bp, 8 predicted proteins | sample 1570861 | NCBI WGS metagenome assembly OGFJ01 (sample SAMEA2582060, study PRJEB24529) | metagenome | biome: Human gut stool | place: China | collected 2011
ATCGTCAGCTGTAGGGGCATGCTTTGCCTGCCCGAAGACACAAAGCAAACTGTTTTTCGGGCGAGCGAAAACCTCGCCCCTACGACTAAATGATGGCATTATCCACGTTTTGACACAACTTCTTTTTTATATTGCCTTTCGATAAGTCTTACCAAGTTGTTCCCTGAAATACTCCGCTTTCATTGTAAGGGACCAAATAACCGTTCATGGTCAACGTATTTCCGGAGAAGTTCGGGTTGATGGTTACACTGGCCTGATTGGTACCACCGGTTAACACGATAGAGACTGTGGCTGATACGGCAATACCGTTAATGCCGTAGTTGTAATAAATATTGCCATCCTTGTCCTGGCGCATACTTATACCGTTTACGCTTCCTTGTACAGTGACACCGCCCAAACCGTTCGGGCTCCAGTTATACACAAAGTTAGTGAAGGCGGTCTGAATAATTCCTTGTCCGTCGTTTACCTCCACATAGTTGGTGTTTGAGGACACAAAACGCATAATACCGTTACGGAATACTACGTTATCAGCTTCCAAAACAAAGGAACCGTTTTTCAAGGCATCGATAGCTTTCATGAAAGACACGGAATCTTGCTGTGCTTCCAAGGCCTTCTTTTCCTGACGTTCTTTTTTCCATGCTTCGCGTTTGGCATCTTCTCTTTGTTTTCTGGTTTGTGCATTTGTTACTCCGCTGAAGCAAACAAGTAACAATGCGGCTAAAAATAATACTTTTTTCATAATTAAGCTGTTTAGTAAATCAATAATATCTTTTGAATATTCTGATAACTAAAACAGCCTTAACCATGAATTGTTTAACGAATATGTGAATTTATATAACGATAACGTTTGTATTTAATCTATAAAGCGTCGGGTTAGATTTTCAAACTCATCAATACGCCGGTCACGGAGGAAAGGCCACCAGCGACGAACATTCTCACTACGGGTCATATCCAGTTCCACTACCATATTTTCTTCATCCATATTGCTGGCTTGTGCCAGTATTTCTCCTTGAGGACCTGCCACGAAGCTATTACCCCAAAATTGGATACCATTAGTCTGACCGGAAGGATCGGGCTCATGTCCTACACGGTTCACGGCGATAACCGGCAGACCGTTTGCCACGGCATGTCCACGCTGCACGGTTACCCATGCACCTAGTTGACGGATTTTCTCTTCTTGAGTGTCTGTGCTTTCCCAACCTATAGCTGTAGGGTATATAAGAATTTCAGCACCTTTCAGTGCCATCAGCCGTGCACCTTCGGGATACCATTGGTCCCAGCAGACTTGTACACCTAGTTTTCCCAGTGATGTCTGAATAGGTTCAAATCCCAGGTCACCGGGAGTAAAATAGAATTTCTCATAATAGGCGGGATCATCGGGAATATGCATTTTGCGGTATTTCCCTGCTATACTGCCATCTTTGTCAAAAACGACGGCTGTATTGTGATATAGCCCCGGAGCACGCTTCTCGAATAACGAAGTAACCAGTACAATACCGTATCCGGCAGCCAACTCACTGTAGAAGCCGGTAGAAGGACCGGGAACCGGTTCTGCCAAATCAAACATATCCGTATCTTCTGTCTGACAGAAGTAAGGGGTGTTGTGCAACTCCTGCAATACAACCAGCTGTGCACCTGCTGCCGCCACCTGTTCTATATTGTGGTGCAGTTTGCTCAAATTGTGACGGATATCATTAGTGCATGTCTGTTGGATAATTCCTACTTTAATCGTTCTTTTCATACATATATTTATTAATATACACCTTCGGGATATTGCATGGTGACGCAATGCAGCGAGCCATGTTGCTTTATTAAAGCAGTGCAGTCAATACCTACTATCTCTCTTCCGGGAAATGCTTCAGCCAATACTTCTTTGGCGCGCATATCATTCACAGAATCAGCATAAGTAGGATAAAGCACAGCTTCATTCATTATCAGAAAATTGGCATAAGTTGCCGGCAAGCGATGATGTTCCTCATCATAAACAGCACTTGCCATAGGTAGCGGAAGCAGACGGTATGGCCTGCCGTCCAAAGTACGGAACGCTTTTAGTTCTTCTTCCATCATTGCCAGTTCCTTATAGTGTTCATCTTTTTCATTGGTGCACTTTACATACACAATGGTATCATCCGGACAGAAACGTGCCAATGTGTCCACATGGCTGTCTGTATCATCACCTGCCAGATAACCGTGTTTCAACCATAGAACCTGTTTTAAGTTAAATGTTTCTTTTAGAAAATCCTCCACTTCCTGTCGGTTCATTTCATTTCTGTTTTTAGCCAGCAAACATTGCTCTGTAGTCAGCAGGCTTCCTTTCCCATCACTTTCTATGGAACCTCCTTCTAAAATAAAATTCCGGCAGAAAACATATTCACCTTTCAGAACAGGATGGTGAAAATACAGTTCGTTATTAATCTGGTTATCATAATTTGCGGCAAACTTCATTCCCCAGCCATTAAAACAGAAATCCAGCAGCAGGGGAGTAGCGTCTTCTTTCAACAGGGTGATAAAAGCATGATCGCGTGCCCAAGTATCATTTGTGTTGATTTTTGATGTGACTAGTTTTTGGATATCAGCTCCATAATTATCTATACTATCTCTTATGGAATCGGGGTCTGGAGCCACAATCAACAAACTCTGACGTTTCAAAACCTCATAAGCTATCTTAAGAAAACAGTCATTCACTTCGTCCAACATGTATGCCCAGTCTGTGTCTTTATGGGGCCACGTTAGTTGAATCAAACTTTGTTTATGCCATTCGGCGGGTAAATAGGACATATTCATATTTTTAAATTTGTCTTGCAAAGATATGAAATAAACTTTATAGGTTAATTAGTCATCGCTTCGTTTTTGTAACGAGCTTTTCCGTCTTTTCCATAAGAACCAGCGGAACAGTTCATCCCAAGTATTGAAATCTTTTTTATACATGAGACCTACTCCTTGAGTGGTCAGGGTAGATTTAGTAAAATAGCGGTCATTGGTCTGATTATACCCTCTCAAACGGAAATCTCCGTTTTTTGTCAATAACCATATCGCTTCAAAGTCTCCTACGAAGTTGCTATTTGCCATCACATTCTCCTTATAGCCGAAGTTTCCATTTATCATCAGCCTGTTATTCAATAACCTGCCGGACAACATAGCTTCTGCTTCCACATCTGTCCAACCTTTTTCACCGGTACTCAGGTTGGCGCCTATGTTCCAGTTTTTATTGCCCATCCATTGGGACAACATATTGTTCAGCTGACCGGAAAGTGTACTGAAGGCTAAAGAACTGGTTGCATTAGAGGATTGGTCATTATTGGCATAATCATAGGTGTAGAACTTACCAATTCCCAGCAAATAAATAATCTGTGTATTCATTTGTTCTTCCGTACTGGTAGCACTACGTACCAATTCCCGGTCTTCCTCGCTTACAGTGGGCAGTTCCAAATCGAATTTAATATCCGGATTGGATAAATTTCCAGTCAGATTCATCAGACAGTTTACCTTCACCGTACCTTGGTTGCGCGAGGGATCTACTACCAAATCACTTAAAGAAGCAGAATTAACCGTGTATACCGCCTGTAAATCAAGATTCGCCTGATAAGGGTCACCTGAGAAAGTCACCGTGCCACCTGATTTCAAGGTAAAGTCCTTGCGTATTACTTCCTGCATGCTTAGTTTATACATACCTTGATCTATGACATAGCTACCGAACATACGGAAATCACCTTTATTGAAAAAATTCACTTGCAGGTTTCCATTTCCGGTTGCTGTAATATTATCTCCCGCTACAGGATCCATGATAATTTTCATGGTAGCGCTGGGAGTTGCTTCTATCAACATGTTGATGCGGAGATCCATAGGAGGTCCGTCGTCCTCTTTAGTCTTACGCACATTAGAGTGGTGGTAAAGATTGGTTTCCACATTATCGTGAATGCGCTTGGGGGTTTTGTCTACAAAAGTGATAAACTGATTGCTCGCTGCTTCCGTGGTTACTCCGGTTATATAAGTGAAGCTGGTATTGTTGCCTGTGGTCAGTGAAGCGTCCACTGTCATCGCATTATTTCCACCATCCAGTACCACATTTCCTGTACCATATACTTTTCCGTAAAAAGGCATATTCCCGGCTTCGTAGGTATTGTACATCAACAGGTTGTTGCCTCGTATATTGAAATGGTACATCAGATTTTTCAGCTTTGTGTGATGCAGATAACCATTTACCAGTCCGTCATGTCCCTCACGGTCATAGACTTTTACATTCCTGAAATCCAGACTGCCCGAAGATATATGTATGGAGTCATCCCGGATTTGGAAATAAGTGTTCAACACATCAATTTTAGCATCCATTTTGGCCCTCACTTCACCTTCCAGATCCAAATGCTTGAAATCGCCATATAAACGGACATTTCCGTTGACACGGCCATTTATTTCACTGAAAATTCCTTCTATAAAAGGTTGTAAGAATCCCAGATTGGTACTATCTGCCCGAATCGACAGATCAAGACCTTTTAACTTGGGAGAGACATACCCTGTCACATGAGTGGAGGAAATTCCTTTTTCCGCTATTTGGGCATCCAGTCGTACTCCGCCCAATTCCTTATCCCATACACCTGCAATGTTGGCTTCTCCTAATAAAGAACGGTTCAGACAGAATTTGTGCACATTCAGACGGGTCCGCATCACCGGGTTCTTCATGACACTTTTCAGATGAACCTTTCCGGTTACAAGTCCGCCGAACTCTACATCGTCAAACTGCACAATATCCAGTACATAGTCCAGCTTGATATTTCTCAAATCCACCCGGCAGGAATCACTTTCCTTCTTGGTCAGTTTACCATCTATCCTTAAATACTGGTCCTCATGTTCAAACAGGAAATTGTCAATGAATACGCGTCCCGAATCTATGGCGATATGCGAGGGATGAATGTTCCATACCGTATCATTCAGCACTACTTTTGTGGGCTGTATGTTTATATCTGCCTGAAGAATAGGGTGGGGACCTTCCGTTTTGAAGAAACGGGTATCGGCGGCAAATTTACCACCGTAAGTCACATCAGTATTGTTCCCCCAGTTAATTGTTGTTTCCAAATGATCGTTTTTGGCATTGGCTTCCACCGAGAAGTTAAGCATTGCACCACTTTTCATCAGCATACCGCCTCGCAGTGAACATTTGAACCGGTCAGAAGGATTCTCACAAAATAAAACGCCCGAATCATAACGTGTTCCATTGTATCTGAATTCCGGAAAATGTCCTTCTACGTGCAACTTTTCCTCGCCGTCGTTAAAATATCCTTTTAAAGATGCCGGCAGGTATAATTCCAATGGAATCTGAAATAATTTGGATAGCACTTCGGCATTTTCCAGGCAGATATCAAACTGGAAGTTATTGTGAGGCTCAGGCATATTATCCTTTATAGTCAGTAAGGACGGAATATAGCGTTGTACCGTCTTTACCACGCTGGCCGGAATGGTGTGGTAGGAATAGTCACCTCGTATCACCGCTGTCATGAAGGATGAATTTATGCGCAACTCTTTTTCACCGCTTACCTGTCCGGCTGTAATAGTCAGATTGTCAAGGAAACACCCTCCTTCATCGGGAGCGTTTAATTGCAGGCTGTCCAATGAAATGCGCCCGTTCATGTCGTCAATGGATTTGCCGGTGAAATCAGCAGTGAGGCCCAGTGAAATACTGGCATTCTCATATTTGTCCGACAGATGGAGGTCGTGAGGGCGCAGGTTCTTTACGGATGCCTTCAGGTTAAAGTCAGGGATTGTTTTGGCAACATTGAAATTACCGTCTATCTGGACAGAACCGTTTGCGTCGTCCATGGATAAGCGCCCGTTAAAGCCTCCGTCCTTATATACGCCATCCAACATGATATTTTCATATTGATATTGACTATATTCAAAGGAAGATATGATTCCTTTGATGTATGATTCCGGATATCGGTTCTTATAGTTGAAACCTTTCAGTTCCACATTGAAATCCACCTTGCCGAATTTCTTTTCCTGATTAAGTAATTTTCCCAAATCCAGGTCTGCACTCGCCACACTACCCGAATAGGTTCTGCTCATACTTTGTTCATCAATGCTCATCATCACGTCCGTTTTCACCATGCCTGCCCCTGTATGGAACAAGCCTGTCAGTGTGAGATCATGCAGATAGCCCGCCGCTTCCCCGTTAAAGCGAATATAGTCCAAACGTTGCAAAATGGGAGGAACCTTTCCCGTCAGGTTCGTCATCAGAACGTTTATGCCCTCTTTCGTCATGGTCAAGTTACCCAGTTTGCCGTAAATGTACATATCCATGCCTGCATCCCAGTTACTTAAGGCAGCTTCCCCTGCAATCATCAATCCGTGGTGGTTAGTCAGCCGCAGGGTGGGGCAGTCCAAATGTTTGCCGTGACCGGAGAAAACCAGATTTAGATCCAACGGTTCTTCAAAGCGTGACAAGGCAGGCACAAAAGGAGCCAAATCTTTCAGTATAACGGAAGCCTTCAAAGAGCCGTCATATCTTACATTTTCTGTCATTTGGGGCAATTCGGGCAGGCTGTCATACTTCAAGGTCAGACTGTCTATCTTTAAAGCGGTATTTGAAAGTTCCACACCAAAATCCTTAATATCCAAACGTTTATTGTTGGCTGTAACTTTCATGGCGAACTTCTGCAATGAAAAACCACATTGTTCGTCAAAGCTGACCCGCCGGATGGCGGCATTCAACGAGTCGCTGCGCAATGCCTTCAGTGAAAGCGTTGCAGCGAGATTCTTCACCGATAGATGATGGGCATTGAACTTTCCGGGAGTTTCCGGTTCCGATAATATATCGTATGTCACTCTGCCACGCCTTATCAGCACGGAATTAATTCGTAAATCCAAATTAGATTTTGTTTTAACCGTATCTTTGGACGCGAAAGCGTCTAACACAAACTGGAAATTAGGGGCAGATTCCGGAGTTTCCCGGTTCAAATTGACCGTAAATCCAAAAAGCTGGACACTGCTGATGGTGACTTTACCGTTCAATAAAGGCAGAAGGTCGAATTTTGCCGATAAGCGGGCTACTTTCAGCATCTCCTGGTTCTTCCGGTCATGCAAAAGGACATCTTCCACAATGATACGGTTTAGCAAACCCATATCAATCCGTCCTACAGAAACCTCCGTATTCAGTATGTTTTTTAATTCCTTAGTTACAAAAACAGATAATTTGCCCTGAACATACGGTATGTTCAGCAGCACAATTATTCCCAGGTAGACACCAATCAGTGTACCTAGCAGAATACGCACAGTGTATTTAAGACTCTTACTAGAAATCATTGTTTATTTTGGGCTAACAAAAATACGAATAACGTATGACGTAGCCCAAAATAAACGATTTTTTTTACTTGTTTTTATGCAATCTTTTCAACTCGAAGGAGAAAATGACACGGAAACATCCGATAATAAGAAAAGTGATGGACAGCATATAGAGCACGGTAACAGCACCAAGTCCAGGTTGCCAGATGATAGCCATAGAGCAAAGAATAGCCAGAATGCCAAACACCAGATACCACCCCCAGTCCTTTGTGCCATAGCGTTTCAAATCTGTGGAATAGCCACACAATGTAAACCCTCTGAACATCAGCCAGAAAGCAACAATAAACGGAATCAGTTCCATGCTGACCAACGGATAGAATACCAGATAAATACCTATCAGCAAATCAATAATACCTCCGGCAAGATACCATCCCCAACTACTGATTGTTTTTTTGTTTCCGGCAGCAAAAAAGACTTCCAGAATGCCACTGACCAGAATCGAGATACTGAAGATGACACTCAGTGCCACATAACTGCTCACAGGAGCGAACAATAAGCATAGTGCTACCGCAATGTAGAGCAAGCCCAGCAACAGGGACATCCACCAATTTTTTACAGCGTAGCCTAAGCCACCAACTAATTCATTCATATTTGTTAAGTTTTAGGTTATAATTTGAACTAATAACGCCCCCCTTGCAAAAAGGTTTACCTGCAAATACAAAAAAAGTCTTTAAATACCGCCGATTGACTTTTAGAACTCAAAAAATATTCCGAACTTTGCACGCTGAAAACCAAATTGATAGTTCTATTTACATTTTGAATAAAAATTGAATAAAAAAAGAATGAAAGATAACAAAATCCCTTCACCGTTAGTATCCCTTTTACCCGTATTCGTACTTATTTTATTATTGTTTGTCACTATCCGTACATTTGGAAGTGATGCCTTGTCCGGTGGCAGCCAAGTCTGTCTGTTAGTGGCTACAGCAGTTTGTGTGCTGACAGGTATGGCGGGATTCCATCGTCCATGGAAGGACTTCGAACTGGCTATCACCAATAATATAGCCGGGGTAAGTACCGCACTTATTATCTTGCTGATCATCGGAGCTTTGTCCGGAGCATGGATGGTCAGCGGTGTAGTCCCTACATTAATATATTATGGCATACAGGTTATTCATCCTCATTTTTTCCTGGTATCCACTTGCATTATTTGTGCGGTAGTATCTGTCATGACAGGCAGCTCATGGACTACCATCGCCACTATCGGCATCGCACTGATGGGAATAGGGAAGGCGCAAGGTTTCGGTGAAGGTTGGATTGCAGGTGCGATTATCTCCGGAGCCTATTTCGGTGATAAAGTTTCTCCGCTTTCGGATACCACCATTCTGGCATCGTCCGTAACGGATACACCGCTGTTCACTCACATCCGTTACTTGATGATTACCACCGTTCCATCACTTGTCATCACTTTGATAATCTTTACCATAGCCGGATTGTCACATGAAGCCACTGATACCGGTCATATCGCCGAATACACCCGTATATTGAGTGATAAGTTCCATATTTCATGGTGGTTGATGATTGTCCCCGTTGTCACAGCGATACTGATTGCACGTAAAGTGCCTTCCATCATCACTCTATTTGTTTCTACGGCTCTGGCTACCGTCTTTGCCTTGATTTTCCAGCCCGGACTATTATGCGAAATCGCCGGACAAGGAGTCGAAGGGATTGCCGCCTTGTTCAAAGGAGGAATGGGAATGCTTTATGGTGGAACCCAATTGGAAACCGGTAATGCGGAAATAAACGAACTGATATCCACTCGCGGAATGGCGGGTATGATGAATACCATCTGGCTGATTATCTGCGCCATGTGTTTCGGAGGGGCGATGACAGCCGGAGGAATGCTCGGCAGTATCACTTCTGTCTTTGTACGTTTTACGAAAAAGCGGGTAGGAATGGTGTCGTCCACAGTTGCATCGGGCTTGTTCCTGAATCTTGCTACAGCAGATCAATATATATCCATTATCCTGACGGGTAATATGTTTAAAGACATCTATAGTGCAAACGGTTATGAAAGCAAACTGCTGAGCCGCACGACGGAAGATTCTGTTACAGTCACTTCGCCATTGATACCCTGGAATACATGCGGTATGACACAGGCTACTATCCTTAGTGTTCCCACCATTGTGTATCTGCCTTACGCATTCTTTAACATTATCAGTCCCTTGATGAGTATCACAATTGCTATACTGGGATATAAGATAAAGAAAAAAGCAGAACAGCCGGGCCTGTCATAATAATGATAGGATCTGATGATTATATATCTTTCACGTGAAAGATTAGCAGGGTTCAAAAATAACTTGTACATTTACCCACCCTAATAAATCATTTTATATTTTTACAATAATATGAAGAAACACATCACATTCGCTCTTCTGTTTGCGGCTGCATTGACAGCCCAGGCACAACAGGGAGGCATTTCAGGTGAAATGCTGAATCAAATCAAACAAAGTTATAAGGCAACCCCTGCCGACAAAGCCATCCGCAACGCCTTAGGCGGAACAAGTATCAACACGTTGGCATTGAACCAGGAGAACCGTGCCGATTTTGATACGGAGTTTTCACACAAGGTGCTATCCAAGGGAATAACCGACCAACAATCTTCCGGTCGTTGCTGGCTTTTTACCGGACTGAACGTACTCCGCAGCCAGATGATTGCCAAATACGGACTGGATGAGATGGAGTTCTCACAGAACTACTGCTTTTTCTACGATCAATTAGAAAAAGCAAACTTATTCTTACAGGGAATCATTGATACCAGTGGAAAGCCCATGGACGATAAAATGGTGGAATGGCTGTTCAAGCATCCCTTAAGCGATGGGGGACAATTCACAGGAGTATCGGATATTATAGAGAAATACGGACTGGTCCCCAAGAGTGCAATGGTGGAAACTTTCAGCAGTGAGAATACCGGAAAGATGAGTAGTCTGATAGGACTGAAACTGAAGGAATTTGGTTTACAACTACGCGAAGCCGCCGCTACCGGAGCGAAGCCGGCCGAACTGGAAAAGAAAAAGACAGAAATGCTGGGAACGGTTTATCGTATGTTGGTGCTGACCCTTGGCGAACCTGTTTCCACCTTTACATGGAGTCTGAAGGGTGGGGAAGCGAAAGAATATACTCCGGTGTCTTTCTATAAAGAGTTTTTGGGAAATGATTTGACCAATAACTATGTAATGCTGATGAATGATCCCAGCCGCGAGTTTTATAAATGTTATGAAATAGATTTTGACCGTCACCGTTATGATGGCAAGAATTGGACTTATGTAAACTTGCCGATAGAGGATATTAAAGAAATAGCCATAGCTTCCATCAAGGACAGTACCATGATGTATTTTTCTTGTGATGTAGGCAAGTTCCTTGATAGTAAACGTGGCTTGCTGGACCCTGATAATTATGATTACGAATCATTGATGGGAACTACTTTCGGCATGGACAAGAAACAACGTATCCAAACTTTCTCCAGTGGCAGCAGCCATGCCATGACCTTGATGGCGGTGGACTTGGATAAAGCGGGAAAGCCGAAAAAATGGATGGTGGAAAACAGTTGGGGCAGTGCCAGTGGATACAGAGGACACCTTATCATGACAGATAAATGGTTTGATGAATATATGTTCCGTGTTGTGGGCAGCGAAAAAGAATTTGTGAATTTGATTTCTTTTTCTGCTTTCAGTGTGAGGTTGGTTACGTTAAACTTGTTGGCATACGCACCTTCCCATGGGGTAAGACCGACTTCTGCCGACCAGTCCAGGCCACCGAGTTTAAAAGGTGCGCTGATGCCTACATACGTGGAATAAGCTCTGTCACCGTTCTCCTTCGTATAATCATCTCCGGCAAAGTAAGTGTTCCAACTCAGTGCCAGCGGACCAAAATCATATCCCAGAGTGGCTTCGAAGATGTGTATCGTGCTATGTGCGCCATACTTGAAGTAATCTCCCGTATATCCGCCATCCTCTTTGTGATAGGAGAACCAGTAATCTGTAACGGATACGTTGAAACCGCCTGTATTGTAACCCAGTGTGAGGTCAATTTCCCTTGCATCTTCCTTGTCGATGCCTACCGAACCCCAGGCAGCCAGTGATAAACCTTTGTAGCTGACTCCCATGCTGGGTTGGATACTTACACCACCGCAGTCTGTTCCACGCCAGATGTAGTTGCTTACAAAATCTGCACCGACTGAGGCTTCCACTTTATCCTGTGCCTTTGCCGTGAAAGGCATTGTTGCTGATAATAGCGCGATGGCTATCATTCGGAATTTTACGCTTTTCATTTTCATACCTATTTACCTGTTAAGTTTAGAAAAATATTTATACCAGCCATTTTCTGATTCGTCTCATGGCTTCCACACAATCCTCGTGATTCCCGAAAGCGGTCAGGCGGATGTAGCCTTCTCCGCTGGGGCCGAAACCTACACCGGGTGTTCCTACTACATTGGCTTCGTATAACATCTGTTCGAAAAAGCGCCAGGAACCGATGCCATTCGGTGCTTTCAGCCAGATGTAAGGAGCGTTCACGCCGCCGTACACTTTCAGTCCGGCTGCTTCCAGACCCTCTTTCATGGTTCGGGCGTTGTTCATATAGTAGTCGATGTTTTCCTTTATCTGCTGCTTGCCTGCCGGGGTGTAGATGGCTTCGGCAGCCCGTTGGGTGATGTAACTGGTACCATTAAATTTGGTACATTGACGGCGGTTCCAGAGACGGTTCAGTGGAATGCGTTCACCGGTCAGGGTGGCGGCTGTCAGCTCTTTCGGAACTACGGTGTATCCGCAACGGACTCCGGTGAATCCGGCTGTCTTCGAGAAGCTGCGGAACTCTATGGCACATTTCTTGGCGCCTTTTATTTCGTAAATGGAGTGGGGGACGTCTTCTTCCTGTATAAACGCCTCATAAGCGGCATCGAACAGAATCAGAGTGTCGTTGGCGAGTGCGTAGTCCACCCATTTTTTCAGTTGCGACTTGGTTAGCGTTGTTCCCGTCGGATTGTTCGGGTAGCAGAGGTAGACGATGTCAATCCGCTTGTCCGGTATCTCGGGAACAAAGTTGTTTTCGGCGGTACAGGGCATGTAGGTCACGTTGCTCCATTTGCCGTCTTCTTCCAATACTCCAGCACGGCCACACATTACGTTGCTGTCTATATATACCGGGTAGATGGGGTCTGTCACTCCCACGCTGTTGTCGTGGCGGAGGATATCGCCTATGTTGCCCGTATCGCTTTTGGCTCCATCGTTTACGAATACTTCCGTAGGGCTAAAATGAATGCCTCTCGGAGCATAATCATGTTTGATGATCGCTTCAATCAAAAAGTCATATCCCTGCTCGGGACCGTATCCGTGGAAGGTACTGGCATTTGTCATCTCATCCACTGCCCTGTGCATCGCCTCGATGCAAGCCGGTGGCAGTGGCCGGGTAACGTCTCCGATACCCAGGCGGATGACCTCTTGTTTAGGGTGCGTTATCCTGAAAGTATTCACCTTTTTAGCTATGTCTGAAAATAAGTAACTTCCCGGTAGTTTCAAAAAATGTTCGTTTACTAATGCCATACTTTCTTGTTGTTTTAAGAACGTTATTTAATTATGAATTATAAATTATGAGTTATGAATGGGCTGCGCCGTTGGGGGGGGGTATTCATCATTCATCATTTATAATCATTTCTCCGTCAAATACCCGGATTGCTTCTCCGGTCATCCATACGTGATCTGTTTTTTCATCCCATTCGATGGCAAGTGAGCCTCCATCCATAATGATGTCTGTCTTTCTTTCGGACTTTCCGGTCAGTGCGGCAGCTACTGCGGTGGCACAGGCTCCGGTTCCGCAAGCTTGGGTGATGCCTGAACCTCTTTCCCACACCCTCATCCTGATTTTTCCATCTTCCAGAACCTGGGCAAACTCTACATTGATGCGGTCGGGAAATAACGGATGATTTTCCAGTTTTGAGCCGATGCTTTCAAGGTTGATATCTTTAATATCTTCTACGAAGATTACCAGATGAGGATTTCCCATTGATACGGTGGTTCCGGTGAATTTCTGTCCGTTGGCTTCAATGGGTTGTTCTTTCATATCGGTGGGACGTCCCATATCCACGGTTACGGTGTTTACTTTTCCGTCTTTTACATGGAGCTTCAGTATTTTGATGCCCGACAGGGTATCGAGAGTAACGGCTGTTTGGGAAGTCAGGCCGTATTCATATAAGTATTTACCAATGCAACGACTGGCATTGCCACACATTTTGGCTTCGGAACCATCTGCATTGAAGATGCGCATACTGAAATCTGCCTTGTCCGAACGACCGATGAGTACCAGGCCGTCGCTTCCAATTCCTGTATGCGGGGCGCTCCATTCAACCGAAAGTTTTTCAGGGCTTTCGATGGGATATTTCAGGGTGTTTACATAAATGTAATCGTTGCCTGCTCCGTGCATCTTAGTGAATTTTATAACTCTTGTCATTTTGTACTCTGTTGGTGAATTAATCTTTCTTTTTGTTTTGATACCACTCCCAATATGTTAAAATCAAAATATTATCATTAATTGCATATAAATATTTACACTAATCTAATTCGCAATAAAC
>OGFJ01001678.1_pt1 | contig 13763 bp, 9 predicted proteins | sample 1570861 | NCBI WGS metagenome assembly OGFJ01 (sample SAMEA2582060, study PRJEB24529) | metagenome | biome: Human gut stool | place: China | collected 2011
GCCATGCCATGTTATCGATCAGAGCGCCGCCTGCCTTGACCAGCAGGAAGCCAACGGTGTATGCTGCGCCGGAAGTCGGTGCACCGGGAACGCCCATAACGCCCGGAGCGAGGGCATAACCAAGACCCATCAGGATGCCGCAGATCGGCAGCACAGCGACGGGAAGCATCAGTGCTTTGCCCAGTTTCTGGAGATACTTCATCATAAAGCACATTCCTCCTTAAGAAATGTTTGTGTTTACAGACAGTCTCTGGTTGCAGACCGTCCATAATTCCGTAATAGAATATTAACATACTTTTGCAAAAAAGGAAAGTCCTTTCCGCGATAAATCTATCAAATTGCGTCAAAAGTCCTTATTTGCGTATTTTTGCGTGAACATTTTTTAGTTTTCGTGCACAACCCTCGGCTTTATGTTGAAAAATCTTTTCTTTTCTCCGGCATTTTGCCCAAAGGCTTGCATCCCAGACGGGAATCGGGTACTATACTAGTATAAGGAAACACAGAATTTTGAAGGAGGTTTTCCCCATGGAATGGACCGACATCCGCCTGACCGTGGCCAAGTCCGACGCCGACAACGCCGAAGCCGTTGCCACCATGATCGCCGAGGGCGGCATCTATATCGAAGATTACAGCGACATCGAGCAGCAGGTGGCCGAGATTGCCCATGTGGACCTGATCGAGCAGGAGCTGCTGGACAAGCCCCGCGACCGGGTCATCATCCACATGTATCTGGAGCCGGGCGCTTCCCCCGTGGAGACCCTGGCCCTGATCTCTGCCCGCATGGAGGCTGCCGGCATCGCCTACACCGTGGAGACCGAGGGTGTGGAGCAGGAGGACTGGCAGAACGGCTGGCGCAAGTATTACCACCCGTTGGAGATCGGCAAGCGGCTGGCCGTGGTGCCCTCCTGGCAGGAGTACGACACCGACCGCGTCAAGCTGGTGCTGGACCCCGGCCTTGCCTTCGGCACCGGCGGCCACGAGACCACCAGCCTGTGCATGGAAGCGCTGGACGAGCGGGTCCAGGGCGGTGAACGGGTGCTGGACATCGGCACCGGCAGCGGCATCCTGGCCATTGCAGCCCTGAAGCTGGGTGCCGCCGTGGCCGAGGGCGTGGACATCGACCCCGTAGCCGTGCGCACCGCCGGGGAGAACGCTGCCCTGAACGGCGTGCAGGATCAGCTGACCGTGCTGGTGGGCGACCTGTCCGACAAGGCCAGCGGCCAATACAACATCATCACCGCCAACATCGTGGCCAACGCCATCCTCAGCCTGGCCCCCGCCGTGCCCGGCCTGATGGCCGACGGTGCCACCTTCATTGCCAGCGGCATCATCGACACCCGCAAGGACGAGGTGATCGCCGGGCTGGAGCAGGCCGGCCTTGCCGTTGTGGAAGTAAAGGAGAAGCGCGGCTGGGAGTGCATCGTCTGCAAGAAGGCATAAGGAGGAACTATGCCGCACCGTTATTTTACCACTGAGATCGCCGACGGCACGGCTGTGCTGCGCGGCACCGATGCCCATCATCTGGCCCGCGTGATGCGTGCCCGCATGGGCGATACTGTCATTCTATGCGACGGCAGCGCCGTGGAATACACCGCCACCATCACCGGCTTCGGGGATGACTGCGTGGAATTCTCGGTAGAGCCGGGCTGCCCCAGTGCCGCCGAGCCCAGCGTGGAGGTCACCCTGCTGGCCGGTTACCCCAAACAGGACAAGCTGGAGCAGATCATCAAGCACGGCGTGGAACTGGGAGCCGCCCATGTGGTGCCCTTTTTCAGCCGGTACTGCGTGGCCGCCCCCAAAAAAGAGGAGCAGAAGAATGAGCGCTACAACCGCATCGCGCTGGAAGCCGCCAAGCAGTGCGGCCGGGGCGTGCTGCCGGACGTGGCCCTGCCGCTGCCCAACTTCGGGGCCGTGTGCCGCACCTTTGACCAGTACGACCTGGTGCTGTTCTGCTACGAGTGCGGCGGCGCGCCGGTGCGCCAGCTGCTGGCCGAGGCAGCACCCGCCGACGGCAAAAAACGGAAGATCGCCATCGTGACCGGAGCCGAGGGCGGCTTTGCCGCCGAGGAGGCCGAAATGGCCGCCAAAGCCGGAGCCAAAACGGTTGGCCTTGGCCCCCGCATCCTGCGGTGCGAGACCGCCCCGCTGGCCGTGCTTGCCGCCGTGATGACCCTGACCGGCAATCTGGAATAACCGGGGCTCCGGGCAGCGCACCTTCCATAAACGAAAAATTCCGACCTACGGGTTCGGGAAAGTCTGCGGGCTTTCCCGGGCCCATTTTTTATTTTTTGCCCTGTATAAAGATCTCCCGGATTTTTGTGCAGGTTTGCCCTGTTATTCTGTCGCAAATTCTCAGCTGTTTTTGTGTTCGTTCCACAAAATTTCCTACCCCCCCCCCGAAAATCCAGCATTTTGTCTTGACATTCTCCACGGCACAGTACTATACTTGCGCTACAAAGAGACGCCGGGCATGAAAATGCACAGCTATGTGATTTTCTGCCCCAAAATTCGGTTTTTGCCGGTTTTTGGTATCGTTCCCGGTAACGTTCACGTCTCTGTAAGTTTTTTGTTTGGAGGGTTTTGCAATGCGGAAAAATGTGAAAAAACAGCTTGCCTTGCGGGTGCTGTCCACAGCGGCTCTGGTGGCCATGGTCTCGTCCATCGCCACAGCAGCCTTTGCGGACACTTACGATCTGACCAAGGGCAGTGTGGACATCCTTGCCGAGGGCGGCAAGCAGTATATCACCCAGTGGGAGGATGAGTCCAAGGGCACCTATGTGACGGACGACAAGGGCGAAATCAGAAACCGTGAGGATACAGACATCACCCTGACCACCAAGGACGAGACCACCGACAAGACCGAGACCACTTCCAACACCGTCACCATTACCGCCGAAGATGGCAACACCGCCAATGTGACCCTGGAGAATGTGGACATTGAGCAGCCAGACTCCCATTGGAGTGGGAATACTGACCCCGCACCCATCGAGATCAAGGGCGACGGCAATACCAAGCTTGAGCTGAACGGCAATAATACCGTTCTCAGCGGCAATGGAAAACACGCCGGTATTGAAAAAGCAGACGTTAACGGCACCGGCACCCTGACCATCAAGGACGATGTGAACGATGATGGTACTGCAAAGACCGGTACCGAGGCGGACACTACCGGCAAGCTGGTGGCAGGCGGCTACGATAATGGTGCCGGTATCGGCGGCGGCGGATATCACGATGGAAAGAGTTATGCCGATACTTCCAACATTACCATCACCGGTGGTGATATCACTGCCAACGGCGGTGTTTACGGCGCTGGTATCGGCGCTGGTTGCTATGGAGATGCATCAAATATCCGCATTGAGGGCAATGCACATGTTGCCGCCTTTGGAAGCGGTAGTGCTGCCATTGGATCCGGTTATCAATCGAATGGCAACAGCGATATTACCATCACCGATCATGCCACTGTGGAGGCTGCTAGCGATGATGCCTGTGGCATCGGTGACGGTCTTAATGCTTCTGGTAAAGCCACTATCACAATTTCTGGTCATGCATCGGTACACGCCGAAGCCCAAGACTATGCAGCAGCCATTGGCAGTGACACGTCTTCTGCTACGGTCAACATCGAAGATCATGCTGACGTTACTGCCGTTAGTCATAGTGTTGCCATCGGCACCAGTTATGGCCATGAGTATAATGGAGGCACCTCCACTGTGATCAATATTACCGGTGGAACAGTAAATGCCGTCACCTGTGGCAAAGAATCCAGACCCGCTATTGGCACAGTTTATGGCAATTTGGACCTTACGATCAACAGCTCTACCGGAAAAACGACCGTAAATGCCTACACGACCAGCAGTGACTCCCTACCTTTAATTGGCACCGCCGATCATTACGACTCTTCTACACATAAATATGATAGCATCAGCCCATCTGAGGGCGCAGAATACAACGAGGATGGCTCTTCCAATCTGGGCGAAGACAACGCCGCCATCATCAATTCCTACCGCAACACTACTTTGGGCACTGCCACTTTTAATGCGCCCAAAACACTTGATGATTATTCATTTCATGCCACTTATGAAGCTTATGGCGCTCTCTACAATGCGAAGCACACCCTCTCTGACAAAAACAAAGGTGACCTCACCAAGGTCGTCCACAACCGCACATACATGGACGAGAACCCCAACATTGACACCAGCGACCTGAAGGACGAGGACCTGCACGACTGGAAGCTGGTGGGCAAAGTCGTGGAGCCTACTGCCGAAAAGGAAGGCTATGCCGACTACATCTGCTCCATCGACAAGTGCGGGCAGACCAAGCATGTGGTGCTGCCCAAAATCGTGCCGGACACGCCCAGCACCCCGGAAACTCCTGACACGCCTGACACGCCCAACACGCCCAGCACCCCCGACACGCCCAGCACGCCCAGCACCCCCAACACGCCCAGCACGCCCGACACCCCGGACACGCCCAGCACCCCTGTGACCCCGGATGCCCCGGTGCAGGATGCTGTGCCAGACACTGCCCCGGCAGATGCCGCTGTGGCCCCTGCGGCTGCCCAGAACGTCGTGCAGGACGCAAAGCCGGAAGCTGCTGCCACAGCTGCCGCCGCCCTGCCCCAGACCGGTGCAAACTGGCTGGCAGTGGTGGGCAGCGCCCTGAGCGGTCTGTTCCTGCTGGCCGCAGGCTTTGTGCTGGACCGCAAAGGCCGCCGCATGAACTGAGAAACCATTTTTATAAAAGCCATCTCCCCCTGCTGTGCGGTTCCGCAAGCAGCACGGCAGGTTCCCCAAACAAAGGGGGCTGCTGCACAGCGTGCAGCAGCCCCTTTCTTTTATCGCTTTATTCCAGCTCGGTGTCGTCCGGGTGGGCGTCGGCTTCCAGCAGAGCCTTTTTGGTGTGCAGCAGGTTCTGCGGACTCACCGAGAAGCTGCGCAGGCCCATCTGCAGATACTGCACCGTATTCACCGGATTGCCCACGGCAAGGCCGCAGATGGTCACCGGCACGCTGCCGGCCTTTGCCGTCTCCATGACCATGGTGATGAGCTTTTTCATGGCCGGGCTGGCGGGGCGGTAATACCGCTCCGCGCTGGCCAGCTCCCGGTCGGCGGCGTGGGTGTACTGGGTCAGGTCGTTGGTGCCGATGACCAGAAAATCGCACCCGTGGGCCACGAATTCCTCCGCGGTCAGGCAGGCCGACGGCACGCTGAGCATGACGCCGAAGGGGGTCTTTTCGTTGAAGGGCACGCCCCGCTCCCGCAGGCTCTGGCGGCAGTGCTCCACGATGCGCATGGCGGCGTCCCAGTCCTCCACATCGGTCACCATGGGGAACATCACCCGCAGCGGGCCGCGGGCCGCGGCCCGCAGCAGGGCACAGATCTGGGTCTCGAACTGGCGGGGCTGGCGCAGGCTGTTGCGGATGCCCCGCAGCCCCAGCTTGGAGGACTGCACCCCCTGATAGGCGTCCGCCATGGTGCGGTCGGCGCCAAAATCGAAGGTGCGCACGGTCACAGGGCAGCCCTGTGCCGCTGCAAGGCAGGAAGAATAGAAGTAGAACTGTTCCTGCTCGTCCAGAATGCGGCCGGGCAGCATCATGTAGCTGCTGCGCAGCAGGCCCACGCCCCGGGCACCGGACTGCATGGCGGTGTCGATGTCCTCCGGGCCAAAGCAGTTGGCCAGCAGCTCAAAGGCTGCGCCGTCCCGGGTGTAGCCGGGCTGGCGGCCCAGCACCCGCATTTCTTCGTTTTCACGCTGCAGCTCACAGATGCGGGCCTCTGCCTGCTGGCGGGCCACCGCGTCCGGGTCCAGGATGCATTCGCCCTTGGTGGCATCCAGAATCACCGTGCGGCCGTCGCAATCCTCCAGAAAATCCGCTCCCACCTGCACGATGCCGGGGATGTTCATGGCCCGGGCAATGATGGCGGCATGGCTCTGGCCGCTGCCCTCGGTGGTGACGACGCCCAGGATCATGCCGGAGGGCACACTGAACAGGTCGGTGGGCATCAGGCGGTCGGCGGCCAGGATCACCGGGTGGTCCAGTGCCAGCCACATGCGGGGCCGGTTGCCCAGAATGTTGATCACCCGGCTGGTGGCGTCCAGAATGTCCACGCTGCGCAGCTGCATGTAGGGGTTGTCCTTCATGTTGGCCAGCTGGTCGGCGTAACGCTGGCCCACCTTGTCCATGGCGGCAGCGGCGCTGATGCCTGCCTTGATGCAGAACCGCACCTCGTTCATCATGCCTTCGTCGTCCAGCATCATGCTCTGGAACTGCAGGATGGCCTGCTCGGTGGAAGCGGCCCGCTCTGCCATGGAGTCCAGCTCGCTCTGGGCGGTGCGCACCGCATCTTCCAGCTGGCGCAGCTCCCGTTCCGGGTCAAAGGGCCCGGTGCTGAACGTTTCCACATGGCGTTCCAACCGGCTCACCTGCCCCAGCACAAGGCCCGGGGACGCAGAAACACCTTTACAGATCTTCATGTTCGGTCACCTCCGGCAGTTCCGGCGCGGTCAGGGCCTGCCAGACCAGCGCCTGCAAGAATGTATTGGGCAGCAGGGCTGCCAGCGCCGCCCGGCCCGCGTCCGCGCTGCCTGCAAACAACGGGGCGAACCCGGCCATGCGCGCACGGTCGCATTTGTCCAGAAACGCCTGCCCCAGCGTCCGGGTGGTGTAGTACACCGTGGGGTCTACCCCCACGTCCTCGGCCACGGCTTCCAGCGGGGCAAGCTCGGCGTCCTTCATCCGGGCCAGCAGCAGGGCCGCGTCTGCGGTAAGGGTCACGGGGTATTTCTCCCGCACGGCCTTCTGCACCGCGTCAAACCGTGCCCGGAACGCGGCAGCATCGGCGCTGCTGTCCGGGCCGTTGTCCACGGCATAGGCGCAGCCCCGCACCCGGCCAAAGGCCCGCAGGGTGTCGTAATAACCCAGCTCCACATTGCGGCGGGCGGTATCGGGGTCAAAGTGCAGGATGTCGCCCAGCTCCCAGTAGCTGCGCACCATGGTGGTGGGCAGACCGGTGAGGTTGGGGCGGGTGATGCCCACCCCCTCCAGGTCCACGCACACCAGCTCGTCAGCCCCCATCTTTTTCGCAAGGCCGGTGGGCATGTTGTCGCTGTAGCCGCCGTCCAGGAACTTGACCCCGTCGATCTCCCGCGCCCGCAGGGCAGGGAAGCAGGCCGCCGAGGCCATGAGGTAATCCTTCACGCGGCCCTGCGGGATCTCGTCCAGCGTCAGCTCCCGGGGCTTCAGGCCCCGCTGCTCCACCGTGACAAGACCAAAGCGGATGTTGGCGCGGCGCAGCGCGTCCTCGTCCAGCACCCGTTCCACGATCTCTTCCAGCGGCGAGACGTCCATACCGCCGGCCTTCACCACACTGCGCAGGAAACTGTGCAGGGCCGACAGGTCGGCGTTTTCTTCGGGCAGCTCCATCACATCCTTGCTGCGGATGGTCAGCCACATATCCCGCGCCACCTCGTACAGGTCCAGCACGAACATGGCACCGTTCAGGCTGCCCACACTGGTGCCGGTGATGATCTGCGGGTGCCAGTCCAGCTCCATCAGAGCCTTCCACACGCCCACCTGATAGCTGCCGCGTGCTCCGCCGCCGGCCAGCACCAGCGCTTTGCACGGAATGGTTTGGTTTTCCATACTGCCTGCCTCCCTGTCTGTCTTTGCTGAAATTATACCATATTTTCCGGAAAATTTCTCCCCGTTTTTTGGTTCCTCACGGCTTTTATACGGCTAAGATCCGTGGTATACTGGGCAGGAATCATCTTGAAGGAGGAACTTTGCCCCATGCGCTGCAAGCAATGGATCTTTGATATGGACGGCACCCTCACCGACAGCATGACCGTGGTGTGGCGGGGTGCCCCGCTGGCGCTGCTGCAGCGCTATGGCCGCACGCCCAAAGCAGACCTGAACGACGTGCTGCTGACCATGGGCATGGCCGACGGTGCCCGCTACCTCATCCGAGAATACGGCCTGCCCCTGACCGAGGCGGAATATTACGACGTGATGCGGGACGTGATCGCCCAGCTGTACGAAACGGTGGACCTGAAGCCCGGTGTGCGCACCCTGCTGGCAAAGCTGCAGGCCGAGGGGGCCCGGCTGTGCCTGTGCTCCAACACCTGGTCCGACCAGTGCCGCACCGTGCTCACCCGGCTGGGCATCGCGGACTATTTTTCCTTCATCGTGGAGGCGCAGGGCGTGCTGCACAAGAGCCGCCCGGAGGTGTTCTTCGAGTGCATGCACCGGCTGGGCGGGGCCGACCCCGCCGCCTGCGCCGTGTGCGAGGACGCCATTTACGCCGCTTCCACTGCCCACAAGGCCGGGTTCACCGTGCTGGGCGTGCAGGACGCCGCCAGTGCCGACGATGCCCCTGCCATGGCGCAGGTGTGCGACCAGTTCCTGCCGGACTGGACCGCACTGGACTGGACAAAGATCTGAGCCGCTTTTATGCACAAAAACACGCCGGCTCGCCCTCTCAGTCACCTTCGGTGACAGCTCCCCCAAAGGGGGAGCCAAGAACGTTACGGTCAGGCTCTTGCCTCTCCCTTTGGGAGAGGTGGATGCGACCAGAGGGAGCAGACGGAGAGGGCGATGCCGTTAAAAACAAAAAGCATCCGCAGCATTTTTCGCCGATTTCTCAGAATCAGGAGCGAAATGCCGCAGATGCTTTTATTTTATTTCAGGCTGTATTTCTGCTGCTGCACCCATTGCTGGAAGGCGTCCCGCACGGCACCCTCCCGCCCGCGGGGGATGGAGATGCGGGCCCCGCTGCGCATGCGCAACTCCCCGGCAGAAAGCAGGTCCGCCTCGGCCAGATTGACCACATAGGAGCGGTGGGGCTGCAAAAAGCGCCCATCCGCCAGCAGAGGCTGTGCCACCGCAGAAAACGGCACCCGCAGCGACAGGGTGGGCACGTCCTCCCCGCTGGTGAGGTGGAAGTGCACGATGTGGTGGGTGCACTCCAGATATTCGATGCCCGCATAGGGCAGCGCCCGCAGGCCCTCGGCGGTGTTCACCGTGACAGACGGGCCGTATTCCGGCTCGGTGGCGCGGGCCAGCAGGGCCGAAAGCTCCCGCTGGCGCACCGGCAGCAGCAGATATTGCAGCGCATCCACCTTGTAGGCGCTGTAAGCGTGGGCCGTGGTGCGGGCCACAAAGGCCAGCGGGGCCCGGCGGCCCCGGCGGCGCAGCTCCCCGGCAGCCGCCAGCCCCACCGGCGTAGCCGAGCCGGAAAGCTCCAGCAGGTACAGGTCGTACCGCACGCCCTCCCCGTCCTTCCGCAGCAGGGCGTCGGTGTCCGGCAGGTGTTCCACGATGCAGGCGTCCGCCCGCCGGGCAAAAAATTCCATGCACTGGCGTTCCAGCCCGCTGCGCAGGCCCGCGTCCGGGCTGCACACCGCAATGTGAAAGATCACAGGATCCCTCCTCTTCAAACCCGCCCTTGCATTTTGCGCGGTGCGGGGGTATAGTAATCAAAAAACAACAAAGGAGACGCCGCCATGTCAAAGCCCCTTGTCAGCATCATTCTGCCCGTGTACAACGCCCAGAACCACATCGCCCGCTGTCTGGAGAGCATCTGCGCCCAGAGCTGGCAGAACATCGAGGTCATCGTGCTGAACGATGGCTCCAAGGATCAGAGCCTGCCCGTGTGCGAAGCGTTCCGCGCAAAGGACGAGCGCATCGTGCTGGTGGACAAGGCCAACTCCGGCGTGTCCGACACCCGCAACCTGGGCCTGAAGCTGGCCAGCGGCAAGTATGTGCAGTTCGTGGACAGCGACGACTATATCGACCCGGACTTCACCGAGCATCTGGTCACCGCTGCCGAACAGAACCACGCCGACCTGGTCATCGCACCTTACAAGATGGTGATCCCCGCCGGGGCCACCAAGCCCGAACAGATGCTGGAAAAGCTGCAGGACGACCTTGGCGTGATGCACGTCGCCCGCCCGCCGGAGGTGCGGGTGTACGGTTTTCTGCCCGAGGGCGTGTACGACAAGGACACCTTTGCCCGCCGCCTGATGGACAAGCCCGCCTCCTATTTCTACAGCGTGCTGTGGAACAAGCTCTACCGCCGCGAGATGCTGCTTGCGCACGACATCCGGTTCACCAGCGAGATGCGCTGGGCCGAAGATCTGGTGTTCAACATGCAGTACATCCAGTACGCTGCGGTGTTTGCTTCCATTGCACAGCCGGGCTACTACTATGTGCAGAATCCCCAGAGCATCTGTCACACCCAGATCAACCCCGCCACCCTCGTGCAGAACAAGATCCAGGTGTTCCGCTATTACAAGGACCTGTACACCCGTCTGGGCATGTACGAGCAGGTGCGCCCGCAGCTGTACAAATTCCTGGTGGATATCGCGGAGAGCACTTACCCTTCCGGCCCCTTCAAGGAGGTCATCGACGAGGCCAAGGCCTACTGGAAGGATGCCCGCGAGGACGTGCAGACCCGCACCGCCGAAGCGCGCGAGCGCTGGAACGGCATGCGGGAGGAGCTGCGGGAAACGGCGCAGGAACGCAGTGCCGAGTGGAAGGCCCGGCACGACAGCGACCCCAAAGAATAAGCAAAAGCAACAAACGGGAAGCCGCAGGAGCTTGCACGCTCCGGCACGGCTTCCCGCTTTTTTATGCGATGTTCAGCGGCCGGGTGCTCAGCAGCCGATGGCGGCGCACTTCTTGGCCAGCCACTCGCGCTCCTCGTCGTTCAGGCGGGGTGCCAGCTTCTCGAACACCTGACGGTGGTAGTTGTTCAGCCAGTCCAGTTCGTCCTTGGTCAGCACACCGGGCACGATGGGAGAGGTGGCGATGGGCACGAACATGATCGGCTCAAAGCCCAGGAAGGTGCCGTACTGGTTGTCGGCCTTGTGCACGCACACCAGCTCGTTCTCGATGCGGATGCCCACCAGATCGGTCTCGTACACGCCGGGCTCGTCGGTCACGATCATGCCCGGGCGCATCAGGGTGGTGTTGCGGCCGTTCAGGGCGTGGGGGCCTTCGTGGACGTTGCCCACAAAGCTGACGCTGTGGCCGGTGCCGCAGCGGTAGTTGATCAGGTGCTGCCACAGCGGTTCACGGGCGATGGTGTCGATCATATGGCAGTCGCAGTAGTCCAGCCAGACCGCCTTGGCGATGTCGATGTGGCACTGCAGGGTCCAGGTGTAGAACTTGCGCTCGTCCTCGGTCAGCTCACCCAGCGGGTAGGTGCGGGTGATGTCGGTGGTGCCGTCCATGTAAGTGGCACCGCTGTCCACCAGCAAAAAGCCCTTGCGCTGGAGCTTTGCGTGGTCCTCCGGGGTGGCATGATAGTGCATCATGGCTGCATTGCCGCCGTAGGCTGCAATGGTGCCAAAGCTCTCCACGATGAACTTATCCGTGGTGCTGCGGTACTTGTGCAGGATCTCGTCCACGGTCAGCTCGGTCAGCTCTTCGCCGGCTTCCAGACGCTTTTCCAGCTCGATCTGGAACCGCACCATAGCCACAGCATCGCGCAGGTGGGCTTCCTTGTCGTGGGTCAGCTCCACTTCGTTCTTCACGCCCTTCATGGGCAGCAGCGGGTCGGCCAGGTCCTTCACGGTGAGGGCGGCGTTGTTCTCCAGCACCTGATACACGGCATAGTTCACGGTGGCGCTCTCTGCCAGCACGGTCTGGGGCTCGGTCTCAGCGGCCATGACGTCCAGCACACTGTCGTACTCGGCCAGGGTCACACCGTTGGCTTCCAGTTCCGCCTTTGCCTCCGGGGTCACGCGGGCGGTGTGGATGAACAGCACGGCGCGGTCCGGGGTGACATAGCAGTAGGCCATGGCGTAGGGGGTGCACTCGATGTCCATGGCGCGCAGGTTCAGCAGCCAGGCAAGGTTGTCCAGCTTGCCCACCAGCTGGGCGGTGCAGCCCAACTCGGCCAGCTTTGCACGCAGCTGGCCCAGCTTTTCGGCGGGGGAGAAGCCTGCATATTCCTTGGGCAGGATCCAGGCCGGGGTAGCGGGCAGAGCCGGGCGGCCCTCGGTCCACAGCTCATCCTCCAGGAACAGGGTCTGGATGGCGGCATTCTTGGTTTCCAGCGCCTTCTTCACGCTGTTCACCAGCGCGCAGCTGGCGGTCAGACCGCACAGGCCCAGCTTGCCGCCCTCAGGCACCACCTTGGCGCAGTATTCCTCCACGGTGGGCACGCCCGGCTCACCCATCTTCATCAGCTGGATCTCGGTGCCTGCGATCTCCTTCTCGGCCTGCACAAAGTAACGGCCGTCGGCCCAGACAGCACTCTCGGTCATGGTGACCACAAAGTTGGAGTTTTCACCATGGAAGCCGGAGAAGTAGGTCAGGGAGGTGTAGTGGTCGGGCAGGTACTCGCTGGAGTGGGGGTCGCCCACCGGGATCAGGTACACGTCCACACCGTTTGCCTGCATGGCGGCACGCAGGGCGGCCAGCCGTTCGGGAACTGTATTCATGCTCATAGAAAAGCCTTCTTTCTCATATTTGCCGGAAGAACGTCCGGCGGCGGTGGTTTGCTACTGCATATTGTAGCATTCCGGCGCAAAGAATGCAATGCGGGAGTGTCGGCTGTTCCGGACGCAAACACGGTTGCCGTGCTGTCAACAGCCGCCGCAGTGTCGCCTGCATCCTGCGGGGGCTGACCGCCTGCCGGTCGTTGACCATCCGTTGGCGGGGTCTTGCCGTCCGGGGGCCGTCCGTCCCTCTGCCGGAGCCTGCCCCTTGCCGAATCGCTGCCCGCCGGGGCCGCCGGTTCCCCTTATTTGTCGTCCAAAACGCGAAAACGCAACCAAATTGCAAAAAATGTTACAATTTTTTCTTGAAAAAGGCCGTTTTCCCATTGACAGGCTTGCTATAATAGAGATGTAAGATTTTACGGGCCAGCGCTCTGCGGCTCTGTCTGCTAACAAAGAAAGAGGCATTCAAACTATGACCAAAATTGATATTTTTTCCGGCTTCCTGGGTGCCGGCAAGACCACTCTGATCAAAAAACTCATCAAGGAGGCCTTTGCCGGCCAGCAGGTGGTGCTGATCGAGAACGAGTTCGGCGAGATCGGCATTGACGGCGGCTTTCTGAAGGAGGCCGGCATCGAGATCACCGAGATGAACTCCGGCTGCATCTGCTGCAGCCTGGTGGGCGATTTCGGCAAGGCACTGGAAAAGGTGCTGGAACAGTATCATCCGGATCGCATTCTGATCGAACCGTCCGGCGTCGGCAAGCTGAGCGACGTTATCCGTGCCGTGCAGAACATCCACGCCCATGACGTAGAGTTGGACGGCTTTACCACAGTGGTAGATGCCAAGAAGTGCAAGATGTATCAGAAGAACTTCGGAGAATTTTTCAATAACCAGATCACATATGCCAGCTGTCTGATTCTGAGCCACACCGCAGGTCTGTCAAAGGATAAGCTGGATGCCTGCGTGCGCCGTCTGCGTACCTGCAACGAAAAAGCGCCTATTGTCACCACAGACTGGGATCAGCTCACCGGCAAGCAACTGGTAGAGGCAATGACCCAGAAGAACACCCTGGATGACGAACTCCAGGAACTGCTGGCTGAGGCTGCAGAGCATGACCACCACCATCATCACGAGCATGATGACCACGAGCATGAGCATCATCACCACGACCATGAGGAGCATGACGAGAACTGCACCTGCGGCTGCCATGACCACGATCACGACCACGAGCATGATGACCACGAGCATGAGAATCACAACTACGACCATGAGGAGCATGAAGAGAACTGCACCTGTGGCTGCCATGACCACGACCACGACC